>Ga0193725_1000206_pt1 | contig 19163 bp, 19 predicted proteins | sample H2a2metaG_FD_143058 | JGI IMG/M metagenome (GOLD analysis project Ga0193725, IMG submission 143058) | Soil microbial communities from a riparian zone of the East river system, Colorado, United States - H2a2 | ecosystem: Environmental > Terrestrial > Soil > Riparian zone | place: USA: East River... | reverse complement strand
CTCTTCGTTAGAGAAGATGGTGAAATAATCGCCCCTGGTCGTAACGATATCTCCCAACTCCCTAAAAAATATCTTGCATCTATCCATAAACAAGGGTATAAACAAGTAGAGATTACAACCTTTAGAGAATACGAAAGGTTTCAACGGGATATATCCTCTCGTCTAAAGGATCGTGCAGATGCTTATAACTATGCTGAACAAAAGGCTTATAACCAAATGGTTAATGAGCAAATCGAATCCCTAAAGCGTGGAGGAATGGTTGAGATTCCTAATGAAAATGGTAAAGGTTCTAGAATGGTGAATATGCCTCCACTAGATAAACTAGATCATCCTCAGGTTAGAAGACTAGCTGAGTATGCTATTGAAAAGCTAAGAGGACATAAGTTTGAAAGTGGAGATAGTAATCCTTTTATAAGTGCTTTTGAGATGGATAATGTATCTTGGCAAGATAGAGATTCTGACTATAAGAAGAAATATTAGTGTCGTATATTCCAAGTCCTGCCTTCTCATATAATCTCTCACCAGAGGGCTTTTCTTCCTATGTCTGCCCTTCAATATTCTATAAAGATGGTTCTCTTAAACCTAAAGACGTTCTAGAAAATCAACTCCTCGGCTGGATGAAAGAAGCCTTAGAAGAAGGCTCCTCTTATCTCAAGCAATGTCGAGCTTATCAAGATATAGATAAAGCAATAGACATTATAACATCTCAAGTTCAATCAGATTTACCAATCTCCATCTCTAAAATCTTCGTCCCTTCTATAAAGCGTGATGTAAAAGAGATGGTAGCTATCTTAGCCAATATCCGCCCTTCTTGGCTTTATGAAACTAGAGCTTTTAAGAATCAAGAATGGGCGAAGCAGGCTAGAATTCAGAATGGCCTAAGTGCTGATTGGTATAATAAGGAATTCGTAGATAGAAGAATCAAATCTCTACTCCAACTAGGTATTGTTGAGGGCACAGGTTATATCTCGCCTATATGGAATCCTTCTCTTAATGGTCTTAACAGAGGGGGAATAGAACTAAAACTCTATCGCTATGATGAATTCTTTCCTATTCAAGTTCCTAAAGACTTTAACATTCAAAACTCCTATGCTGGAATAATATCTGATGAGATGGGAATTAATCGGGCTAGAAAAGTCTTTCCTCATAAAGCTAACTTACTTATTCCAGATAGGGGACAATCTAAACTAGGTAGAGGCCTTATCTCTAGTGCTGCAAAGGGGTTCTGGGATTCTATCTGGAAAGCAGATTCCCAACGTGTTAAAACCTCATCCGGCCCTGTAATCGACATCTTCTATAGCTACATAGATGACTTCCAAATCAACCCTCTTCATTCTCCTTATCAAATGGGAGAATCCTCTTGGGGTTATGAAGTTCCCTATGTAGGTCAGCAAATCCCAGATGGATTTAATCAAGACGGTTCTATTAGAACTAAAAAAGCTTCCTATGAAGATTGCTATCTCTATCCTAATAAGCGTCTAGTGATAGCTTCTAGAACAGCTATTCTATATGATGGCCCTTCCTACTGGTGGCATGGAAGAATTCCTATTATTAAATACTCTCCTGATGATTGGATTTTCTCTTATCTCGGCTTCTCAATGGCCGCTGAAGTTTCCTCAATGCAAAACAGCAGCAATAAAATGAGACGCTCTCTTGAAGATGCTCTTCACTTAACTATTGATCCTCCAATGGCGATAGATGAGACGATGATGAGTAAAACGGCATCTGAAAAAACTTCTCTTAGAATCCCTGGTAGACGTATTAGAGGAAAACTAGCAATGGGGGATTTTATGAAACCCATTACTTCTCCAGAATACTATCGCCCAACCCCTCAACACTTCGATGCAGTTCAAGAAGTAGAAACTAAGATAAAAGAAATCTTAGGCTTACCTGACTTAAAAGCTCTCCAACAAGCAAAACAAGTTCCATCTAGTGACAGCATTGAAAAATTCTTCTCCCAAGCAGGAGCTATTGTCACCGATATGTCCCGCTCTATGGACAAGCCAATGTATGAACTTGCTGATATGAATAGATATTATTTCTATCAGTTCTATACTCTTGAAGATCGAATTAAAATACTCGGAGAAGACGGAATAACAGAAGAAGACTTTGATTTTGTTCCAGGTTCTTTAATCCCTGCCTCTTTACCTAATGAACCCAAGAAAAACTATAGAACAGGTGAAATAGATAATCTAAATGGAATCTACCTCTCTAAAGATATGGAGAGAGCAAAGAAACACATTCGTAATTTCAAAACAACTATTCATCCAACTTCTCTACATCAGATAACTCATATGTCTAGAAAGCTTCTCTTAATGCAAGCAAGTAAATTGAATCCTCTACTTGTTGATCCACAAACTCTTGCAGAAGCTTTAGACATAGAGAATTGGGGTAGACTTGATGGCGATACAGTCTTAGAGAAAGTACAAGCAGCAATGAAGATTCAAGAGAAATTCGGACTTTCTTCTCAATTTCACCAAGGACTTATTCAACTTCTTCTTCAATCAATGGCTCAGAATGCTTCTCCAGAAGGACAACTTCAAGGAGCAATGAGTTCTATTGCTGATGCTATAAAAGGTGGGAATGGTTCTAACCCTTTAACAGCTAATCCTGTAGGTCGTCCTCCTTCGTTAGAAACAGAACCTCGCCTACTCAACAAGCCTGGAGATAGAACAACCTTAGCTTCTTCTTCTACTACTACAGAATAATCCCTAATGAAACCCCTATATTATACCAATACTAATATTCATTTCCCTTTCTACTTTCCCTCTATGCAATCTATTCTCTCTCCAGGAAAGAAAGGAAAGGTTAAAGTAGAATTTTATACAATTACAGAATCAGAATCTATTTCTACCCTAGAAGGCCCATTTACTCCCCCAGGAAATTATGTAAGCCTCTTTATCAACAATAAAAGAGTAATGACAGATGAACCTTATGAACACTATACCAATATAGAAGTAGTAGATAATGCAAAAGGAAATATTCTTATAGCAGGTTTAGGGCTAGGGATGATTTTAACTAGAATTCTTCCTAAGAATTTAGTTAAAAGTGTAATTGTTATAGAGAAAAATAAAGATGTCATAGACTTAATACTTCCTTATTTAGTAAATATTAGAGGATATAAAAAGCTTCTTGTAGTTAATGAAGATATCTTTAATTTTTCTACTAAATTAAGGACTATGGACTGTATCTATCACGATATTACATTTGATGGGAACATAAAGCAACAAATACAAGAGCGAAAAAGATTAAATAAATATCTAAGTAAATTCCTAACTCCTAATGGATGGTTAGGTCAATGGGAATCAGCACAATGGGAAGAAGTATTAGACCAAGAAAAATAACTTAAATGCAAATAATCCGCTCTCATTCAACAGAATCAAAACTATCCTATTTAGGAAGACTTAAATCTAAAGTCCTTTCTTACATCTTAGATAAGGACTCAATCCTAGCCTTAGAGCTAACCTCTACAATAAAAAATTCCCCTGAAATCCGTACAGCTAAAATAACAGGTAAACTCACTATCCACCTACATTTAGGTGGCGTTCAATCTATAGAACTCACTCAAACAGAAACCTTTCGCCCTTCCTCACTCTAGAAATCTCTTGCATCCCCTTCCCTCTCTATGTTATACCCTTATTGGGGCAAAATCTAGGTACACATCACGTTTCCTTAAAACATCGTGAGGGATGTTCTGAAGGGCTAGTTCAAAAGACTAGCCCTTTTCTTTTTGCTCTAGAATCATTTATCAACTTTCTAGCTAGAAAAGGAGATTCCCAATGAAAGACGAGCGAAACGCCAAGCGAAAGAAGGGCTCTAGAAAGCCTATTACAAGGCCAGGTAATTAGACTAATAGGGGTGCAACCTTAATATAGAGAGGGAGAGCAGCCTTTCTTAACTCGCTACTCCCCTCTTTTACCTCTTCTACTATTATTAAAAATATGACTCCTCCAAACCCATTAGCCTCTCAGCAATCATCTCAATCTTCTCCTCAACAAGGGCAATCGCCATTATTCGCCCAACAGCAACAAGATTCTCAACAACAAGATGCACAATCAGCAGCAAAACAACTAATCTCAGAGATGGCTTCTATTCATTCTGCTCTACAAGGACTAGCTCAATCTCATCCTGAGATGGCTCAGAATGTAGATCAAGCCTTTCAAGTTCTTCAAGCAGGAATGGATAAGGTTATCTCAGGGATGCAAGGAGAGAGTAGAGGAAATCAACCAGCTTATGCTTAGACCTTTTTATAGTCAGTATTCTCTTAGTGTCTTAGCAGTAATCTCGCTAGTTTCTAAACCTATTCTCTTCTCAACTCTAACTCAAATCCTACCATACCCTACCAAGGAGGTAGACTAATGCCATTACCACAAGCAGTTGATCCAGCAGTTGTAACTTTCTACAACGAACTTCTTCAAGAAGGTAAACTCTCAGCAGAGGAAACCGAACTCTTAGAGAAGATAGTTGGAAAGGAAGAAGTTTGGAAGAAGTTTAAATCAGGTTTACACGCTAGAAGCTTGACAGATAGAGAAAGACAAGAACTAGCAACAGAGAAGAAGAAACTTGAAGAAGATTATTCTAAGAAACTAGGAGAACTAGATTCCCTTAGAACAACTCTTTCTTCTGGTACTGACCTTTCTAAGAAAGAAATAGAAACCCTCCAAAGCCAGCTTAGAGCTAAAGAAGATCAACTTCATAAAGTCCGTCAAAAAGCCTTAGAGTATGGAGATGGAGAAGGTTTTCTAAAGGAAGTAGGACTAGATAAAGAAGACTCAGTTTATCGTCCTTCGCCTTTATCGACAGATTCTAAGAAAGTTGAACCTTCACAATCAAATCTCTCAAGAGAAGACATGCTCAAGGAGATGACTTCTATCTCTCAAACAAACTCTCGTGCTCTAGCGAAGTTTAACTTTGACCTTCTCAAGATGAGAGATGAATATAAGTCTCTAACAGGTAAAGACCTTGACTTAGATGATCTCTATGCTAAGCTAACAGAGAACATTGACAAGTATGAAGGAGATTACAACAAGGTCTACCTTGAAACTTATGACATTCCTAATCTCCGTTCTAAAAAGCAAGAAGAAACCCTTAGAGCCTCAATCAGAAAAGAACTAGACGAAGAATACGAGAAGAAACTCGCAGAACGTCTAATTCCTTCTGAACAACGTGGAGTAAAAGAATCTGACTTCTTCAAGGCAATCGACGCAGGAACGCCAGAAGAAGCCAAAAAGGAAATTCAGTCAACCCCTCTAGGAATAGGTGATAGAGGGTCAACAATCTCTGAGGCAGTAAAACACTTCGAGGGTCAAGTAGCAAAGAAAGAATCTGCTACTGCTTAACCTTAGATTTGTTTAATTTACGAAAACTTCAGAGTTGTTCTAAAGAGGAATAAAGAAAATGGCAAACCTCCTTGATGAACTTAATGTAACAACTCTGAAAGTTATTCGGCCTAAGATCATAGCTGATTTAGCCTTTAAGAAGAAGAGTCCCTTTCTAGCTCATCTTCGTGCCCACGCCTTGCCTCACGAGGGAGGAGCATTCATCCAGAATCAATTCCTCTATGGGAAGACAACTGGTGGGCCTTATGCTAAAGGTGAGACATTTGATCTTTCAACTTCGCAGATTCTCGATGCGACTAAGTTCGATATGCGTTACTATGAACAGAACGATACTCAGTTCTTAGAAGACATTGACGTAGAAAATCGTGGCCCTGCGGCAGTCTTCTCTATAGTAACAGCCCATCAAGAAGCTCTAATGCTTACTATGAATGAGAACCTTGCCATAGAAGCATATCGCCACGGTCAGCCGTGAGGAGGGGCAGTTGTAGATAACCGTGTAACCTCTATCAATGGTGCTTCTGAGATGCTTAACGATGGAGTTACGAATTCCTGGGACGGAAATGTCTTTACTATCTATGGACAGAATACTAGAAATGGAACTATAGGTGATGCACTTAACTCTGTTCCATTCTTCCACGGCTCTGCTTCAGGTGCAGCAGGAGCAATCATCTATTCTAACGCTCTAGAACAATATCTAGATGTTTGTGGTGGAGACTGGAGTCCTAATATCGCTGTAGGAAACAAAGCAGTATTCGCCTATGTCCTAGAACGTCTTCAGCCTCAACAGCAATTCAGAACTGAAAAGGACTACATCTGGGGTGGTGAAACTTGGAGCCTAATGGGAATGAAGTTCATGCGAGATGAATATGCACCTTCCCTTAGATTTGGTAAGAACGACCCTAAGACAGGGAACTATCTAACAGCAACCTTTACTAGTGCTGCCACTCCAGCTACTAACTCTAACCTTCCAGCTTCTACTACTATTACTGTAGGTGAGACACTATGGTACTGGAACACCAAGACATTCCAGATGCACCTTAGTAATAGTGAAAGATTTAGATTTGGTTGGACAGGTTACAAGGAAGCACAGAACTCTACTATGGACAGTTGCTTGTTGCTCTCAACATTTTAAATCAGTTTCCGTGGGCATCGAAGCAAATGTATGGAATAAATTCGTAGCTAACTTAACTCTTAGCTAATCTTTAATCGCCAAAAGAAACTCAAGGAGATACAAAATGGCAAATCCATTCCTTAATCCAGTTCGCTTAGCAACAGGCTATCTCAACGGAGGCGGCTCTACAGTCCTTGGCAAATCAGTCTCCCCTGATAACCTCCCTGGCACAGGCTATGGTGGCCTTCTAGGAAAGATCATCATAGTAGATGATGCAGAAGCAGCTAAGCTTTCACTAACTACAACTGGCACTCTTCGTGCAGGTGCTTATATGTTAGTTAAGACGAAAGCTGGAACTTCAGCAGCACCAGCTAGAGGTATAGGGTGCTTCTGGGACACCAATGCCAACTCAGGCTTTGCTAATCGAGTAGTAACTCCTGATATCTCAGCTACAATAATCTCTGACTTCGCTGGAATCTACGTTGACGTACCCGCCAAAGGTGATTATTGCTGGATTCAAATAGCAGGACTAGCGACTGTTCTTTGTAAGACTTCTTCAGTCACATCAAATCTTATTGGTGATCTTTGCCTCTTCACAGGCCTAACAACTAATACCTTTGATGGAATGGCAGATGCTACAGATGGCTTCACCTCAGCGGGAGTTATCAAGAGACTTGTTGGAAGTTGGGAAGAAGTTCCTGTAGCAGATGGACTAAAACTAGCTTGGCTAAAGTACAACACTGCTAGAATCTTTGGCCTTTAGTTTTTCTTTGTCTCCTTTATCCTTCGAGCGAAAATACGATGGGCAGCACATTTGATGTTTTGTGGGGAGAGGTTAAGCAATCATTCCCAAACCTCTCCCCTTTTCTTGCTAAGCGTTTTGTTCAACGTGCAGTACAAGATATCTATGACTCCCGCCAATGGAGCTTTCTACAAGCTGAAGGAGTTCTCTTTACTCCTGCTGCCTATTCTCAAACCTCAGGAATGCAATTCTCTCAATATTCTAATCAAGTAGCTTGTGATGCTAATACCATAACAAACCTCTCCGGCCCTAGCATAGGTATGTTTCCACCTATTACCAAACGACAGATAAGCTTCAATGATAGAACCCAAATCTACAATATAATGTCTCTCGATCCTAATTTTACACTTAATGGAATAATATTCCTTGATCGCCCTGTCCTCGAACCTGCTGTAGGAGCTTTTGCTTGTCCTTTTACAATCTTCCGTTGCTATTATGGCCCTCCATCAGCAGGAACTTTAGGAGCAGAAACTACAGACTTCCTTAGATACAACTCTATCTATAATCCAGTTCTAGCTAACTTTCTTGTTAATGTTCAATCTCCTAGACAACTACTTGATCGTAAAGACCCACAGCGAGTTGATATGGGGATTCCCTACTACCTCTACACCTATAAAGGTGCAAGTGATGGAACACCACAATTTGAACTCTGGCCTCATCCGATGGCGGAGAATATCTTACTTTGCTCTTATCAACGCTTAGGAACTATTCCTACTGCTAATTCTGGTGTTCTACCTATAATAATAGGTGATGACTTAGTTATAGCAAAAGCAAAATGCTATGCCTGTCTCTGGGCAGATGCTAATAAGAGTCATTATGATGACTTAAAAGGCGTCAACTGGCTATTACAATATCAACAATACAAGAGAGAATACTCTAATTTCTCTAGCTTCTCTCCAGGGGGTTTAGAGAGAACTCAAATTCAAGATGAAGAAGCTTTTCCGCAATCTATTATTATTGATAATAGAAGTTATGGAATAGATGCTATTGGGACAGATGAGCAAAGTGGCTTCTACTCAATAGACCCTAACTAACTCGTAGCTATCCAGGTTCTTGTCAATCTTTAATCAGATTGATAGACTAAAAGGAGAAAGAAATGGCAACAGTTCTAGCAAACAACAAAGTAGACGAATTCGTTTGGAATAAACTTTACATCAGAATCTACGATATAACCCTAGCTGTTTATGCTACAAATGGCTATACAGCAGCCTTAGGCTTTGCTCCTAGAAACTATGCCCTTAAAACCATTCTAGGCATAAATCAAATAGGTGCAGCAGGAGCAGCAAGCATAGGGCTTAGAGTAGTATTTGACTCTCTTAACAATAAGCTCTTAGCAGTTAGAACCGCTGCTGGAACTCTAACAGGCAATGTAGTTGTAGTAGGAGGCGGAATAGGGGAAGCAATAGGAATCAATCCCGATTCTAACGCTGGAGTTCTCTCTAAAGCCGCTGCTACAAATCGAACTATTTCAATAGCTACTTTCCTTGGCGGCGCACAAACAATAGCCCAAGGTGCCTTCGCGGAAGTAGCTAATGGTGTTGACCTTACAACTTCAATAGTTCGATGTATGATCTTTGGGAGATAGGCCATAGGCAATTTAAAAGGAGTAATCAATGGCAGAAACATCTTCGTATCCAACAAACAAAGGCGAAATCGCCTCTCCTAACAATGATGCAGTTGTAACCTCACTTAAAGAAGCAAATGGCGGAAAGAACTCTACTCCTGTTAATCATAACGAGCACGTAGAATCTTTTAATAAAGGCGCTTCAATAATTGAGACTCCTGCAACAGGTATTATAACTAGAGGCAAGTAAGTCTCTAAGGAGATAGAATAAGTGAGAATAGTTAATAGACTACTATTTCTGTGTCTATTAGCTATCTTACTGTCTATTAGTTCTAGTGCTCAAATAAAGACAAAGGTGCAAGGTTTCGCTGAGAGGGGAAATGGAACAATTACTACTCAAGGTTTACCCTCTTCTAACAAAGCTCAATCTTCTTTTCCTTCTTCTACTGTTACTATCTTCGATGCTGGAACTTCTACACTTTCCTCTATCTTTTCTAACTCCTCAGGATCAGTAAAAACAAACCCCTTCACCGCCTCATCTGATGGTTCTTGGTTCTTCTATGGGAATCCAGGGCAACACTACGATGTTCGATTCTCTGGCACAGGAATCACAACTCCTTTTACCTTAGGTGACTTTGTAGCCCCTACCTCTTCTATCATCGTAGCAAACGTCAAAACAGATTATGGTGCCAAAGGAAATGCTAGAATCTCTAATCTAGCCTCAATGACTTCTTCTTCTTCAACCTTAACTTGTTCTGATTGTGCTTTCTCCTCACTAGACATTGGTAAATCAATAGATGTTTCAATGGTAGGTGTTGTAGACGAACTTTCGGGAGTTATAGTAACTTTCAATTCTGCTACTTCAGTAGTTCTTAATATCGCCGCTTCTTATACTAAATCATCTCAAACTGTTAAGCTAGATTCAGTTACTATAGCTACAGGAGCTATGGTAGCAGGTTCTTCAACATTAACAACTGGTAGTTCTTTCTTCACCGCTGATGACGTAGGGAAACCTGTTAAAGTAGGTGTTGCTTCTGTAGATGGACCAGGAGCTAGAAACAAAACAGGTACAATCTCTTCTATTACCTCATCAACTCAAGCTGTTCTTTCCTTTTCTGCCTCAGTAACAACCTCAGGTAGAAAAGTAATCTATGGCTCAGATGATGGAATAGCAATTAGAAATGCTGTAGCTAACAACTCAGCAATCTACTTCCCTTCTCCTTCTCCTCCTTTTGTTGGCTATATAATCTCAAGTGGTGTTGCTGCTCCTCCGGGAGGATTAGCTGGAATTCTCATATCAACCTCTAATAAAACCTTCTCTGGAGATGGTAGGAACTCCTCTATAGTTTATCAAATTGGCCCTGAAATGTTTAATCAGGCCAAGGATTATCAGCTAGTCTTCATAACTGCGCCTGCAACCAATATAGACTTTCACGATCTCGGCTTTAGTGGAACAAATTGGTATGCTCAATTCAATACTGGAACTCAAACCTCAGATGCAATCTATATAAGTAATCAAGGCGCTAGTGGAGGGATTTCAAATATCTCTACTACATCCTGTAATTTTGATTTTACTTGGGGAATAGGATTTCATTGTCCTGGAGCAAATGGAGGCACATCTATTCCATCCCCTGCTGCCATTAACAACATTTTTGTCACTAACTGTTTTGCCCGATTTAACTCCTTTAATGGATTTAATCCTAATCCTACATCTGGATTGATAATGTTAGGTAACTTCGCTTCTTATAATGGAACTGCCGGAGTAGAATCATCAACTAATGTTGCTACGTTCACAGGTAACATTTTCATTTACAATTTCCAAGGAGGGATGTCGATAGGAGGCTTTGGTGATCCAGAAGTTGCTAATGCTGTTACAGTTAGTGGTAATACCTGCACGTTTAACGGTAATTATGGAATAGACCTTGCATCGAATACGTCTACAACTACACTTACTGGCAACACAATGCGGTGCAATGGTGACATTGGGCTGCTCGCGGATGCTGGAAGTTTTACCCTCAGTAAGAATAATGTTGTTACAGGTAATACAATTAGTAGTAATGGTAGAATAGGAATGCAATGGGGACTAAATGATTCTCTTGTTGTAAATAACAAAATTGTAAATGAAGGAATTCCTGGTTATACACAGTCTTTAGGGCTTATAAGCGTTGGAACCAGAAATAAGTATTGGTATAATAATGTTAAGGGGCATCCAGCACACGATTATGAATTTTCATCTGTTGGATCAACTAATGAGTTAGCAACTTTAGACTCTCCAGATATTGCTATAGATGTGGGAGTAACAGTAACTTATCCTTCTACTACCTTTGAAACACTAATTGTTAATAATAGAATTAATTTAATTCCTATGGTAGTTTCAGATGCTTCAATAAATCCTTTTATTCCAACTGTGGGAGTAGCTCTTATAACACTAACAGCAGATAGAATCTTCTCTTCATTTAATGGAGTTAATGGACAGCAAGTAACATTGATTGTAGTACAAGATGGAGTAGGCAATCATACTTTAACACACGTTAGTTTTAGAGGAGCAACTAACATTGCTGCTGGACAACCTGCGGGGAGAGTTAATACTCAGACATTTATGTTTGTAACAGGACTAGGGTGGGTTGCTACAAGTGCAGCGGTGCAGAATCAATAGAGAAAAGAGAGAAAGCAAAATGAAATCTAAACTTAGACTAATATCAATGTTTATTCCTACAATAATTCTTTTCTCCCTTATAGGACTAATAGGAACCTTCGCTGATGAACCAAAGCCTCTATTACCAATAGAAATCCAACAAGATATGAAAGAGCCTATTCAACAGGCTAATAAAGATATAGAACTAGCTAATGTTAAGAAGACTAATATTATTTTACAACTAAGACTTATTCTAAAAGTCCCTAATGAGTATAGTTGGAATGAGAATTTAATGAGATTTGATCCGCCAGTTAAGAAGGAAGAACCTAAATCGCCTCCTAAGAATGGGAAGGAGAAACCTTAGTTGAGTTATTCTTGGATTACATTTGGTCAGGCAAAGTCTGCACTTGCTGGACGCTTAGGTGATCCAGGAAAAGTCTTTTGGAAAGACGATGAAATAGGTAGAATAATAAATGAAGCAACAAGAACTTGGAATTCAATAGCTCAATTCTATCGAGATCGTTGCACATTTAATACTGAAGACGGAATAGCCTTTTATGATCTAACTCAATCAGCTAATCCTAACCTCATAACAGGCAACGGCGGTTCAGGTTCTCAATCTGCTTCTCTAATGCTAGGCTATTCCGTAACTGACCAATATCTAATAAACGATATCCAATACCACTTAATAGAACCTAAGACAGCTAATTTCGCTGGGGGCTGGACTGGAACAGAAATGTTCACAATGGATGATATTGTTAGAGCTATTGAAAGACGAAGAAATTTATTTCTACTTCTAGCAGGTTTACACCTTAATCATTCTCAAGTTAATTATAATCCTCCTCTTGGAGATGGAAGAATAGTCTTATTAGATTCAGTTCAACTTGTAAGACGTGTTAGCTGGCTTAATCTAAATAATGAGTTCACCCCTCTATGGAGAGATGATGAGGAAAGTGCTAATTTCTTAATCCCTAATTGGGCTATCAATGGGGAAGTCCCAATAGCCTATTCAATGATTCAGACTCCACCTATTAACATTCAGGTTATTCCAATATCTGATGATATAGGTATAGTAGACTTAATAACAGTAGATTCACCACCTAACCTTAATGAAATTGCAGGAACTCTTTTATCTATCCCTGATGATTTCTCTTGGGTAGTTAAGTTTGGAGCCTTAGCAGATTTACTAGGAAAAGATTCTCAAGCCTATGATCCTCAGAGAAGTGCTTATTGTGAGCAGAGATTCCAAGAAGGAGTAAGATTTGCCCTATCCGCAGGAACTATAAACCAAGTAACTCTAGATGGAATAACAATAGCTCCTTCTGATTTAGCTGATTTTGATTCTCTTAAACCTTCTTGGCAGAATGTAAGTGTTGCTACAAATCAAAAGATAGAAGACTTAGCGATTGTAGGAAGAAACCTAATAGCTGTTTCTCCAGTTCCTAATGCTGAATCTCACTCAATTCAATTAGACATTGTTAGGAATATTCCTATTCCTATAAATGATGGAGACTTTATCCAAGTAGGTAAAGAACATTTTGATGCTATCTTAGATTACTCAACTCACTTAGCAATGTTCAAAATAGGTGGTGCTGAGTTTGAAGGAACAGCTACTTTGGCGAATCGTGCAATGAGTCAAGCTATGAGTCATAATCGTCAACTAAGGGCTGAAGCTAAAGACTATGACATAATGCAGAGATATAGTAATAAGGAAGATGAAGATCGCCTTAGGATGATAAAGGAAAAAGAGGCAGCATAATGACTACAGTACTTTTAGAGTATAAACAAGCTCCTGATAGATGTATTGAGGTTTATAATCCTGGTGCTGATATAATTATCTATGAGAATAAAGCCTTTGTTAAAACAGCTAGAAATATATTTACTGAATCCATCTCTGAATTTATTAAAGAAGGAGAAGGGAAATGCCGCTAGAAGGTAAATCAATCTCCGAAGACATAAGAGAATTCCACGGTGGAAATACTTATTCCAATACAAGGCGTAAATTTGGTAAATCAACTGCAAATCGGCAGGCCATTGCTGCTGCCTATGCTAATCAACGATCTAAAGCTAAAAGAAGTCCTAAAAGACAAATGAGAGGAAGATAACTTAAATGACTACAATTCTAAATTTAGCTCCAGTTGATCCTTCTTGGCAATCCACCGGAGCAATGCCACGCCCCTTAGGTGTACAAGATTGGCATATGGAAGCCATCCCTAAAGTAGCTTCTCTTCTCTCAACACCTTCTCTTATTCCTTCATCATTTGATTCTTGGGTTTCAGAGAAAGAATGGCCTATTATCTACAACCAAGATGGTATCCCCGCTTGTGTGGCACATTCAGAAGCAACTATTAAATCCGCTGAAGACTGGCTAGAATCCTCTAGAAAAGAACTCCCTATCTATGATGCAATGGAACTTCATTATGCTTCTGGTGGAACAGCTACAGAAGGAACTTATACTGACCCCTCTCTTAGAATTGTAAGAGACGTAGGACTATTAGATACTAAAACTCAAAGAAGAAGGAGAATAGAAGGCTATGCTTTTGCACCACGTAATCCTGAACAATTTCGCCTTACAATAGCCGCAGCCTTAGCAACAACAGGTGGACTTGTTATGGCTATGCTTCTTCCTAGAAACTTTACTCGACATAGCTCAGGAGATATGACTTCAGGCTATCATCAAGTAGGTATAACAGGTTACACAGGACTAAGGGATGATGATGAGGTTTTTGGACCTAATTCTTGGGGAGATTGGTTTGGTGAAAAGGGATTCTATGGAGTAACTTGGAGACATATATTCCAACTTAACTTCCAAGACGTAAACGGTTTCCAACACGCTTATGCTTATACAATGATAGATGCTAAGGATTTTATTAAGCCTCCTATTCCTGAACCTTTACCTACTGATATTCCAGATATAAAGGTAGTTGAATATATAGGGAAGAAACTATATGTAAGAGGAGTTAATTTCCATAGTGAGGCAGAACTATTACTTAATGAAATTGACACTAATGTTATGAGTCAAGGAGGAACTAAGTTTGTTTATAAAAAGAAAAAGATGAAAGGAAGCTATAGTGTTACTGTGGTGAATCCTAAGAATGTTCAGAGTAAACCTTTTGGTTTTGTGATTTAATATGGCGAAGTTCGAGAGAAAGCAGAATAGGTTTTTCTTCCGTGGACTACAACTGTCTAGAGCGAGCGATAATCTTGAGCAGTACAAATACTCCATAGCATCCAATATTAGAACCTACCAAGACGGTGTGATTCAGAGTAGACCTGGACAGTCACTTTATAATGTAACACCAATGACTGACCTTAATGTTCATACTATAAGACGACTAAATAATGATCTTCCTACAGCTTCTCAAGCTCATTGTATTATAGTCGGTGCGGGCGACGACATTTATTCCGACAATTCGGCGCATACTGCTTTCACCTCTAGAGCTTCAGGTTTTAGTGGTTCGCCACTCTCTCTAGTCCCTTTTCGCCCTTCAGATTCCCCTGAACCTTTTATGTACATAGCTGATTCCCTTAAAATGGGAAAGTTAAAAGTAGATGGGACCTTTCGTAATCTCGGCATTGCTGCACCAACTACTCCGCCAACAGCTATCTATCAAAGACTTATCCTTAACACTTACTCTTCTTTGTCTCAAGGGGTAGCAAATGGATGGGCTATAGGTGGAACAGCGGCTCTTACAAACCTTGCTCAGTCTAGAACTAATACTACTATAAATAGAATCCTTTATGACATAGGTTCAACAGGTGCAGCTTCAATAGAGCCAGTTTCATTTCAAGAGATAAATGTAGGTTGCCGTCCTTTATTTGGCTCAGGCGGAAACGCTGAAACTGACTTAGTAGAGAAAGTCTTCCCGGCTTCACACTCAAGTGTTATAGAAGCCATAGCTTATGACTCAGGCCCAACAGGTTTATGTTCTATAGTATTAGTTATAACTTCTAAAGAAGGCTTAATAAAAGACGCCTGCATAGTCCTTAACACTGAAATGGTTCGTATAATAGATGTAATATCTGGCCCTAATGACACCTATTCTATAAGAACCTCAACTACTATAAATCATATAGCTGGTGAAACAGTAACAGGAATAGCAACCTTTAGAGTTCTAAATCTAACTCTAACTCATGTAGCTACAGAGACAATAATCCAAACAGATCATAGACTTACTATCTCAACAGGAATAGGACAATATGATAATACCACTAATATTGACCTTTCTTTTATTGGCGCTAGACCTACAACCCCAAAGGACTTCGTCCATATAGGAATGAAAATGGACTTACCTGCTAACTTAATAGAAGGTAAGTTTATGTTCGATGTTGATGGAAGTGTGAATGACTTTACAAGGAATTATTATTATTTTGCCTTTAATGCTAATGACTTTACGCCAGCAGTTAATGACCAGATTACTACACTTTTAGCTAGACAACGTAAAATTCAATTTAAACTTATAGACGCTCAAGAACATCAACGAGAAAACGCTACAACTAGATTCCAAGCTAGACTTAACAAAATAGCTAGAAAGTTAAGAAAGCTCCAAGAACAAGCAGCGACACCGCCTTTAAATTCAGGAAGTGATTCTAGTGCTAGATTTGAGACAGTAGCAGGAGCAAGTCAATGGACAGAATTCTTTATACGACTAGACGAAGACCACTTAACCCGTATAGGCGGCGATACTTCTAGAGGACTAAAAGATATTCAATCAGTTAGAATTCAGTTTAATGTCTCAGCACAATTAATAGTTGATCTAACAGATGTCTATGCAGGTGGAACTTATGGGGCAGAAGTAGGGCCACAAGGTACACCTTATATTTATGCTTATAGATATAGAGCCTCTGAGAGTGGTGCTAAATCAGCCTTCTCTCCTCCTATGAGAAGTGGACTAACACCTAAGAGACAACTTATAACTCTAACCCCTGCTACTTCAACTGATGCTCAAGTAGATAAAATAGATTGGGTTAGATTCGGCGGAACTCTTAATCGCTGGACTTATCTAGGAACTCAACCCAATTCTGGAACCTTTAGAGATGAATTCTCAGATACAGCAATCTTAGGCTTTCCTGAACTTGATTTCACAGAAGGCTATCAGCCTTTCCCTGTTATTGATCTTCCTAAATCCTCTACAGTAACAGTGGTAGGCTCTTCTGTAACTAGAACAGCAGGAGACTTATTTAATGTAAATTGGATTCCAGGAACAGATATTATTATCAATGGACAAATCTACACCTTATATCAAGTAGTCTCTACTACAGTATTATTCATTGTAGAAAATGCTGGATTTATAGCAAGTACAAATTGCTTTATGCCAGCTAATGAAATAGCAGCTACTCCTATGTCTGCTTTCTGGGGGCCATTTGGTCAAGGCGAAAGCGGAACAGTAATGTTTGCTTGTGGAGATGTTAATAATCCTGGATATTTATATTGGACTAATCCTGATAATCCAGATTTAGCAAGTGATAAGAACTTCTTAGAGGTAACTTCTCCTTCTGAACCTTTGATAAATGGATTTATGTTTGATAATAAGTCCTTTGTCTTTTCTTCAGAGGATTTATATATAATCTATCCTGCTAGTGATCTCTTAGGGAGATTAACCTTTAAGGCAGCTAAGACAGGTTTAGGCTTAGGACTTGCAGGGAGATATTCATTCTGTATAAGTGAAGGCAAAATCTTCTTTGTCTCTAGAGATGGAATCTATATGACAGAGGGGCATTCTCCGACACCTTTAACCGATGCTGATTTATATCCTCTATTCCCTCACGATGGAATAGCAGGGACAACTACTAATGGAGTTAGTGCGCCAGATTTTACAAAGCCTAATTCCCTTCGTCTAAGCTATGGTGATACAGAATTAAGATTTGAATATCAATCTTCAGATAATATTTTTCATACTTTAATATATAATGAAGTAATAAAAGGATGGGTAGCTGATGATTATGGAAGACCAGTTATAACCTCTTACTATGAAGAGGGTAAGAATACTCATAGGTGGCTATTAGGTTCTACTAATGGTAAAGTCTACTCTCTAATAGGAACAAGTGATGATGGAGTAACACTGGCTTGTCACCTTAGAACTAATAGTGACGATGGAGGAGATTTCAGAAGTAAAAAGAAAATGGGAGATATTTTAGTAGATTATGATTCTCAAGGTAGTGTTATTACAGTACAACCTGGATTCGATAATTATACTGTTCTCCCTGCCGCAAGTGTTATTTCTAGTGCGGGAAGACAACAAGATACTATTGATATTAATAGTGGTCAATGGACTTATGCTAGGAATTTAGCGCTGGATTTTGTGTGGAGTAGTCAGACTGTTATACCAAAACTCTTTGGTTGGGAATTTGATTATATTCCTACTCCTGAGGATACTTTACTAAGGGCTGCTGATGCAGATAATCTAGGAACGGAACTACCTAAGTTTATCCACGGATTCTACCTACACGCTAATACCTATAATGCAGCTAAATCTTTTAAGGTTCAAAGTGATACTGGCGCTAGTGGAATCTGGACAGATCAAGAAACCTTTTCTATTACTTCTAATGGCGAGTCAGTTCAAGAATTCTCCTTTGCTATTCCTTTTATAACTCATCTGATCCGTATTATAGGACTTGATAATGATCCTTGGAGCCTAATAGATTATAACTTTATCTGGGAACCAGACTCACCTTTAGTTACAAACTGGATAAGTCAAGTCTTTACTCAGGGAATGTCAGGATTTCAACACTACAAAGATGGTTATATATCTCATATATCTACTGCGAGTCTATCTCTAGTAACTGTTCTAGATGGGATTGCTCAACCTGCTATTGTTATTCCTAGTAGTTCAGGAATATTTACTAAGACTTATATAAGATTTCCTGCAATGAAGTTTAAGACTATTCAATATAAAATAACTTCTTCTCAGGGATTTAGATTATATAAGAGTGCTTGTGAGATAAGAGCTAAACAGTGGGCAAGTTCAGAAGCCTATAGGGTTATCACTCCAATAGGTGAACAGCATTACACCGAAGGCCCACGTATATAGATTTAGATTGACATTCCCATAAATAGGCAGTATCATTGGGTTTATGTCAGCCGAATATATCAATATGCTAGTCCCTTGTGAGTTGTTAGGAGGACATAAGATAGAAAAAATAGAAGGAACTAGTATGAATAATACTAAAACTAGTATCCCTTGGTGTATTAAATGCAAAAGGATAGTTAATCTTAACCACGTAGATATTAAGGTAGAATCAATTGAGAAAGCAAGACAAGAAAGCCCTTGATGATTCAATAGAGAAAGATAGAATCAGAGAAAAGAACAACGGCAAAAAGGCTAAGAAGAAATTAAAGAAAAAGGATAAGAAGAGAAGGAGAATATTAGATGAGTTTAAGAAGTTATATGAATAAGGAGAAGTTATAATGCCTACAGTAAGTGCAAGTTTTACTACCGCTGGAGCCCCTTATAATATATTCGATGTTATAAGTGGTGCCCAAACAACAGGCGTAACACTTCAAACAGGTTCTAAGCGTCTAATAGCGCCACCTCGTAATTTCTCTAGACTAGATATAACAGTTGATCCCAACTCCCCAGGTGGAATCTATCTAACAGATGACCCTACAGCTAGTGCTACTAATTCTGTGGGAAAACCTATCCTTGCTGGAGACTCAACTTTGATTGCAGGGAATGAAACTAATAGGCAGGTTTCATTAAAGACAAAGTATT
>Ga0193725_1000205_pt1 | contig 19164 bp, 12 predicted proteins | sample H2a2metaG_FD_143058 | JGI IMG/M metagenome (GOLD analysis project Ga0193725, IMG submission 143058) | Soil microbial communities from a riparian zone of the East river system, Colorado, United States - H2a2 | ecosystem: Environmental > Terrestrial > Soil > Riparian zone | place: USA: East River... | reverse complement strand
GAAGTTGGCCTTGCCCTGGAGCGCCGCCGGGTCGGTGGGCGTCGGCGTGGCCGGGATGTTGTGGTGCTCGAGCTCGGCCTCCTCGGGCTTCGCCGTCGTGGAGATGAGGCCGATGGCCCCCTGGGAGGCGTTGGCGAAGTGGTGGTCGACCATGATGTACGCGCCGTCCTCGGGGATCAGGAACTCGACGATCGCGCTGTTCGACGAGCCGAGCAACACCGTCTGCATGCCCCGGAACTGGTTGTCGGGGTTCCCCTCGATCCACACGCGATCGAAGATCGTCCCCACCACGTGAAAGCTCGAGGTCTTGCTCGGGCCTACGTTGAGGACGTAGAGCCGTACGCGCTCGCCGTTCTTGGCCGGCAGCGGCCGCTTCACCATGCCGTTGTGAACGCCGTTGAAGACGGTGTAAGTCGGCTGGGCCGCACGCAGGCGTTCTCCGTCGAGGACGTGGAGCGGCCCACCGCCGGCCTGGCGCCGGTCGGGGTCGGCCTTGGCGTAGAACTCGCTCTGCACGATCACGTACTCGCGGTCGGCCTTGGTCGGATATCCGCCTCGGGGCTCGACGACCACGGCGCCGTACATTCCCGACGCGATGTGCTCGAGGATCATCGGGGTTCCGCAGTGGTACATGAAGACACCCGGGTAGTTGAGCGTGAACTCGAACTCGATCGTCTGCCCGGGCGCGATGGAGCGGTATTTGTCCTGCGGCGACACCATCGCCGCGTGGAAGTCCATCGAGTGCATCATCGGCGCCGCGGTCAGGCGGACGCCGGGCACGGTTTCGCCGCTGCGGTTCGTCATCTTGAACTTGATGCGATCGCCGACGCGTGCGCGGATCGTCGGACCCGGCACCTGGTCGCCGAACGTCCAGGCGCTGAAGCGCACGCCCGGCGCGATCTCGACGATCTTGTGGCTGGTGTCGAGCCGGATTTCCTTCACCGGCGCCGGGTCGAGCGGCTTCAGCGTCGCGGTGGTCGAGAGCGCGCTCCCCGCGGCAAACGGACCGCTGGCCGGCTCGGTGCTCACCCGGGCCGGCGTCGGCTTCAAGTCCATCTTTGCCGGGTCGTAGGGGTCGGAGGCCGTGGGCGGCCGTCCCTCGCACGCGCCGAGGCAAACCGCGGCGGCCAGCGTCCATCCCAAAACCGGCACGCGTCCCCTCCGATGCACGCGCGGAGTATAAGGTCATTTGACAGGGTGTCGGGGCCACGACTATCCTTGTCGGGATGGACGAGATCGCGGTCTTGGTCCTCAATCAGACGTTCGAGCCGCTGCAGTTCACCAACGCCCGTCGTGCGATCATCCTGCTCCTGAGCGGCAAAGCCGAGCCCGTGGAGGCCTCCCCGCGGGTGCTGCGCTCACCGTCGCGCGCGTTTCCGCTGCCTGCGGTGATCCGCCTCGGCGTGTATATACGCAAGCCGTTCCTCGACAGGGTGGCCTTCAACAAGAAGAACATCCTGCGGCGGGACGGCTATACCTGTCAGTACTGCAATCGGCGAGGGGAGCGGCTCACCGTCGACCACGTCATCCCCCGCTCCCGCGGCGGCGACACCTCCTGGACCAACGTGGTAGCGGCGTGCCTGCGCTGCAACCTCCGCAAGGGCAATCGGCTCCTCGACGAAGTCCCCACGTCTGCTGCGTGAGCCCGTGCATCCCAAGTTCGTGTTCTCCACCCACATGCTCAAGCACCCGCACGCGAGCTCGCTGATCGATTCGTGGCGGAAGTACCTGGTCGCGGCGCTGTAGCCGGCGCGGGGGAATACTGTAACGGAGCGCGTGCTCGGTTTGCGCCGTGGGTGGCCTGTTCTAGTGGGTGTGGCTCCGTGTCTCTTGCCGATTGATTGAAATCGATGGAGTCGTGACGTGATCGTGACGCGATGTTCCGACTGACTTCGGAGTTTTCTCCGCAGGGAGACCAGCCGAGTGCGATCGAGCAGCTGACGGCCCACGTGCGCGCGGGGCGGCCGCACTCGGTGCTGCGCGGGGTCACCGGCTCGGGCAAGACGTACACGATGGCCAACGTCATTGCCAACGTCGAGCGGCCGACCCTGGTGCTCTCGCCGAACAAGACGCTGGCCGCCCAGCTCTATGGGGAGTTCAAGGCGTTTTTTCCCGACAACGCGGTCGAGTACTTCGTCTCGTACTACGACTACTACCAGCCCGAGGCGTACATCCCGCAGTCGGACACCTACATCGAGAAGGACGCGCTGATCAACGACGAGATCGACCGCATGCGACATTCCGCCACCCGCTCGCTGATGGAGCGGCGCGACGTGGTGGTGGTGGCGTCGGTCTCCTGCATCTACGGCATCGGCGCGCCCGAGACGTACCAGCAGATGCACCTGCCGATCCGGGAGGGCGAGCGGATCGACCGGGACGAAATCATCCGGCGGCTGGTCGCCGTGCAGTACGAGCGCAACGACTATGACTTCCACCGTGGGACGTTCCGCGTGCGCGGCGACATCGTCGAGGTGTTTCCCGCCAACGAGGAGTCGCTGGCCATCCGGGTCGAGCTGTTCGGCGACGTGGTGGAGGCGATCCATCGCATCGATCCGCTCAAGGGCGCCATCCTCGACCGGCTCGACGTCGTGCACATCTATCCGGCCAGCCACTACGTCACTCCCGCCGAGCAGCTCGAGCGCGCGCTGGGGACGATCCAGGAAGAGCTGGGCGAGCGCCTGGCCTTTTTGAAGCCGCGCAGCCGGCTGCTGGAAGCGCAGCGGCTCGAGCAGCGCACGCTGTTCGACATGGAGATGCTGCGCGAGCTGGGCTACTGCCACGGCATCGAGAACTATTCGCGCCATCTCTCCGGGCGCCGGCCCGGCGAGGCGCCGCCCACGCTGATCGAATACCTGCCCAAGGACGCGCTGGTGATCATCGACGAGAGCCACGTGGCCGTGCCCCAGGTCCGCGGCATGTACTACGGCGACCGCTCGCGCAAGGAGGCGCTGGTCGAGTACGGCTTCCGGCTGCCCTCGGCGTTCGACAACCGGCCGCTCACGTTCGACGAGTTCGGCCGGCTCGTCGGCCAGACCGTCTACGTCTCGGCGACGCCCAGCGCCTACGAGCTGAAGCTGGCCGGCGACGCGCTGGTCGAGCAGGTGATCCGGCCCACCGGGCTCATGGATCCCGCCATCGAGGTGCGCTCCGCGCGCGAGCAGGTCGACGACCTGCTGCACGAGATCCGCGTCCGCGCCGAGCGCGAGGAGCGCGTGCTCGTCACCACGCTCACCAAGCGGATGGCCGAGGACCTGACCGAGTACTACCAGCAGGCGGGGCTCCGCGTGCGCTATCTGCACTCGGACATCGACACGCTCGACCGGGTGGCGGTGATCCGCGACCTGCGCCTGGGCAAGTTCGACGCGCTGATCGGGATCAACCTGCTGCGCGAGGGCCTCGACATCCCCGAGGTGTCCTTGGTGGCGATCCTCGACGCCGACAAGGAAGGCTACCTGCGCTCGGGCACCTCGCTGATTCAGACCGCGGGACGGGCGGCGCGGAATGTCAACGGGCAGGTGATCATGTACGCCGACCGCACGACCGACTCGATGGCCGACACGATCCGCGAGACCGAGCGGCGGCGCGTGCTCCAGAGCGCGTACAACGCCGAGCACGGGATCACCCCGGAGTCGATCCGCTCGTCGATCCGCGAGCTGCTCCAGACCGTCTACGAGCGCGACTACGTCACGGTCGACCTGCCGGAGTCCGCCGAGGAGACGTTCGAGACCGCCGCGCAAGTCCAAGCGCGTGTCGTCGACCTCGAAAAGCAAATGAAGGAAGCCGCCCGCCGCCTCGACTTCGAACAAGCCGCCGACCTCCGCGACAAGATCCGCTCCCTCAAAAAGCTCCAGACCGCCTAACGCCGCGGGTCTCACGGGTCGCAGCCGGACACGTCACGCCACGGGCGACCGTGCGCGTTCCTGACAGTCGTCCCCTTCGCTGACGTCAGCGAGCGAACACCCGGACGCCCGCGCCGACGGCGCGGCGAGCCATAGACGAATATCTATGGAGTGTTATGTCCGCGAATCATAACTCCAGAACCCCATAGACTCCCCCGAAACTCCAGTAACCCACCAATCGAGTTTCGCGTCCAGGTGCGTCATGACCCATTGGTCTACTCTTTGCCCACGACGCCCAACCGATGTCCACGATCATCCTCGCCGCCGGCGGGTACCATCTCAAGACTCTTAGGTATCTCGTCGTCGCGACGGTGTTCTGCGTTCTCGCCGGATCGGCGTTCGCACAGACGCCGTCGGTGGGGTACGTCTACGACGACCTCGGCCGCCTCACCGCGGTGGTCGATCCCGACGGCAACGCGGCGGTCTACGTCTACGACGCCGTGGGGAACCTGCTGCAGATCCAGCGTATCGACGCGCCGGCGCAGGGCCTGGCCATCACGTACGTGAGCCCGGGCCGAGGTATGCCGGGAGCTTCGGTCGTCGTGTTCGGTCGAGGGTTCGATCCGGTCGCCGCGAACAATACGCTGCGCTTTTTCAACAACGTCACCGCGACGGTCACCGAGGCGTCGGCCAATCGACTCGTGACGTCCGTACCGACCGGCGCCGCGACCGGGCGGATCAGCGTCACCAACTCGCTGGGGTCGGCCAACTCCCCGAGCGACTTCGTGGTCGGCGGAACGCTGACGGTCTCACCGGCGAGCACGGTGCTGGCGCCCGGCCAGGCCGCCCAGTTCCAGGCCAGCGAGGGCGGGGTGCCGACCGGCAGCGTCACGTGGGCGGTCAACGGCATCACCGGCGGGGACGCGCGGATCGGGACCATCTCCGCGGCGGGGTTGTACACCGGGCCGGTGTGGGTGCCGCCCGGGGCGCGGCGCACGGTCGTGACGGTGACGGCTACCGTGCAGGCCGACCGTGCGTCGAGCGCCGCCGCGACGGTCTCGCTGATCAATCCGGAGCGGCTGGTGCCGGCGGCCGGGGGCGTGAGCGTTCAAGTCGTCGACGGGCAAATGTTCGTCCAGTCCGTCGACGGCGGGGTGAGCGTCGTCGTCCAGGACGGCACCACATTCGTGGGGTCCGGGGCCGTGACGGTCAGCGTGGTCCCGGCCATCACCGCGGTGACGCCGACGACCGCGGCCCGCAGCACGACCACGACGGTGACGTTAATCGGTGCCGGGTTGACGGGGGCGACGAGCCTGACCGCAACCCCGGCGACGGGGCTGACCTTCGCCAACCTGCAAATCACCAATGACACCACCGCGACGGTGCAGATCACCAGCGGCACCCAGGCCGGTAGTTGGGCTCTGCAGATCACCGGGGCGGGCGGGACGTCGACGCGCGAGGGCACGGGCGGCAACGTGTTCACGGTGGCTCCATGAGTCGCCAGCCGAGAGGAGCAACGACGATGCGATCGCTGCTGATCTTCACCCTGACGCTGACGCTCGCACTCGCGATGGCCTTCGACCAGGCTCGAGCCGACGCCTGCAACCCGGCGACGTCGCCGTCGGTCCAGACGTTCGACGTGCCTCCCGGCGACGGCACGTTTCGCTGCGCCAGCATGAACATCCCGTGGGGGGTCACCGTCAAGTTCAACCGCAACGCCACCAACACGCCGGTGACGTTCGAGATCACGAACACCGTGTCGATTACCGGGAAGATCGACGTGAGCGGCGCGAACGGCGTCGCGGGCAGCGCCAGCACGCAGTTCCGCAACGGCGGGGCGGGCGGCCCGGGCGCGTTCGACGGCGGCACCGGCGCCAACAACACGCTGACGCTGATCGGCGGCACGGGCCTTGGTCCCGGCGGCGGCGGCGGCGGTGACCGCCAAGGCTCGGGCGGGGGCGGTGGATACGTGCTCGCCGGCGGAACCGGACAGATGTTGGGCGGCGGTACCGGGACCCCTGGGGGTGGGGGCGGCGCGTATGGCGCGGCCGCCCTTCTGCCGGCGGTCGGTGGGTCCGGCGGCGGCGGAGGAGGCACGCTCTCACTCGGCAACACGGGCGGTGGCGGCGGCGGGGGTGGCGGATCGCTCGTGATCTTCGTCACCTCGCCGACGGGATCGATCACCTTCGACTTCGGCGCCCAGCTGCTCGCCAACGGCGGAACTGGCGGCGGCGGGTTCAACAGCTACGGGGCCGGAGGCGGCGGCAGCGGCGGGACGGTACGCCTCGTGGCCAAGACCATCACGGGCCAGGCGACCGTCAACGTCGCGGGAGGCATGAGCCAGGGCAGCAACTACTCGAGCGGCGGGATGGGCAGCGCGGGGCGCGTGCGGGTGGAGGGCACCAACACCGCGCAGTTCACGTTCTCGCTCATGCCGAACTCGACGCCTATTCCGGGGACGTCGGTGTCGATGACCGACCAGCTCAGCCCGGAGACGCTGCCGAGCACGCCAACGCTGGCCATCACGCAGGTGGCCGGCGTCAACGCGCCCGCGGCCCCGACCGGCTCGTTCGCGACGCCGGACATCCTGCTGCCCGCGACGACACCGGCGTCGGTCACCGTCAGCCTGCAGGCGGCGCAGGTACCGCCCGGCACGACGGTGACGGTGACCGTGAAGGGACTCAGCGGGACCGCGAGCGCACCGGTGACGACCACGCTGGCGGGGACGCTGGCGTCGTCCACGGCGTCGGCCAGCGTGACGATCCCGCTCAATCAGCCCGCGATCATCAGCGCGGTCGTGACGTTCACGCAGACCGCGGACGCCGGGGGCGCGCCGATCTTCGTGCAGGGCGAGCCCGTCGAGCGCGTCAGATTGCTGACGCGGTGGGGAGGGGGCACGGAGGTCGCGTACATCACGCGCTCGGGCCGCGAGATCGTCGTCGCCGCGGCACGCTGATGGACGCGCGACGGCGCCCGACGCGGCTCCTCGGCGCGGCCGCCCTGATCCTCGGCGTGCTGGCCATGCCTCACGGCTCGCGTCCGCAGGACGCGCCGGCGGCTGGACCGTCTCCGGTCGCCATGCACTCCGCCACCTGGCTGTCTCACGGGCGCCTGTTGATCGCCGGCGGCGTCGGCCCGGGCGGTCCGAGCGATGCGCTGCAGATCATCGGGGCTTCATCGGCGGCCCTCGCTCACGTTTTCGCAATGCCCCGGATGTCGCATTCGGCCACGCTGCTGCCCGACGGAACCGTATTGATGGCCGGCGGCCAGACTGCGAACGGCGTCGCCGCGTCACTCGAGACCGTGGACGGCACCGGCCGGACGACTCCGCTGCCGATGCCGCTGGCGCGCGCAGTCAGCGAGCACGCGACCGTGCTCGTGCCCGACGGGCGTGCGCTCGTGCTTGGCGGCCGCGACGGAGCGGGAGCGATCGTGTCCACGGTGCAGGCCGTCGACGTCACCGGCGGCCACGTCGCCGAGCTGCTCGATCTCGGCGTCGCGCGCGCCGGGCACACGGCCACGCTGCTCGCCGACGGCCGCGTGCTCGTCACCGGCGGTGTCGGAGCCGCGGGCGCGCTGAGCACCGTCGAGTTCTGGGATCCGGCCCGCTCCGTGTCGGCGCCGTCCGCGACATCGCTGTCGACGCCGCGCTCGGGGCACGCGGCCACGCTGTTGCCGAGCGGCGATGTTCTGCTCGTCGGCGGTGCCGGTCCCGACGGCAAGCCCCTCGCGACGCTGGAGACCTTCGACGCGACGACCGGCGATGTTCGCCCGAGCGCCGTCGGACTCAGCACGCCGAGATCGCGCCACTCGGCCACGCTGCTGCCGACCGGCGAGGTGCTCATCTGGGGCGGAATCGGCCCCGTCGGGACACCGCTCGCGTCCGCGGAGTTGATCGATCCGAGAACGAGCGTCGTGCGAATCCTCGGAGCGTCGCTCTCGAACGCCCTCACCGTGGATCGCATCGCGCCGGCGCTGGTCTGGAGCCGCCCCGCATCCGGCGCGACCGACGTCGCGACGACGACTCCGATCGCGCTCGGGTTCAGCGAGCCGCTCGCGGTGACGACGATCACGGCGTCGGCGACGCTCGAAGGTCCGGCCGGCCGTGTGGAGGCGCGAGTTGTGCCGACGGCGGACGGACTCGTTGGCTGGGTGACACCGGCGCAACCGCTGGCGTCCGCCACGACGTACACGCTGACGCTGTCCGGATTGATGGACACCGCCGGAAATCCGCTCCCACGCACGGCGCTGACGTTCACCACGGCTGGCTCGGCGACGACGTCGTTGGCGAGCGCGACCGGCCGGCCGGGGACGTCGAAGCCGATCGAGAGCGAGAACGACGACCCGCTCGTCTGGACGGGCGAATGGCGGCAGGGCCGGCCGTATTCGCGATGGCAGTCGCTGCCACCGTTGCAAGCGCCGCCGGGCGTCACCGCGATCGCGGGACAGGTGCTGCGTCTCGACGGCGAGCCGCTGCCGGACGTGACGTTGCGCGTGGACGACAAGTCCACGCGAACGGACCCGACCGGCCGGTTCCTGCTCAGCGGCGTGGCGCCGGGGCCTCAGGTGCTGCTGATCGACGGCGGCAGCGCGAACACCGGCACGACCACGTTCGGCACGTTCGAGGTGTCGGTCCCGGTGACGGACCGGATCACCAACGTGTTGCCCTACACGAGCTGGATGCCGCGGATCGACACCGCGCACGTGGTGAGCATCACGGCGCCGACGGTGGGCGACGTGATCGTCAGCAATCCGCGGCTGCGCGGTCTCGAGATTCACATCCCGCCCGACACGGTGGTCCGAGACCGTGATGGCCACGTCGTGACCCAACTGAGCCTGACACCCATTCCCACGGACCGGCCGCCGTTCCCAGTGCCGGTGGACTTTCCGGTCTACTTCACCGTGCAGCCGAACGGCGCCCATTTGGAGACGCATCGCGGCCCGTTCAACGGGGCGCGGGTGACGTATCCGAACACACGCGGTCATCGTCCGGATACGGAAGCGCACTTCTGGAGCTACGAGCCCGAGGGCGGGGTGGGCTGGTATCGCTACGGCACGGGGCGGGTGACGCCGGACGCGGCCAGCATCAAGCCCGATCCAGGGGTGCGGATCTACAAGGTCACGATGCACAGCTTCCTGCCGAACACCGAGCCGCTGCCGCCACCCGGCCCACCGCCGGGCAATCCCAACGGCGTCGACGGCGAGCCTGTGGACCTGAGCACGGGCCTGTTCGTGATGAACAAGGTCGACCTGGCGGTGGCCGACGTGATCCCGATGATCGTGCGGCGGGCGTATCGCACGGGCGATCTGGCCTCGCGGGCCTTCGGGATCGGGATGACCCACGACTACGAGATGTTCGTATGGTCGGATCAGAACCAGGCCTGTCCGGTGTTCTACCTGGTGCTACCAGACGGCGGCCGTCTGACCTACACGCGGCAGAGCGGCACGACGTGCCTCAACAGCCAGTACGTGCACGCCGCGAGCCCGACGCGGTTCCACCAGTCGCAGCTGTTCTGTCAGTTCACGACCGTGTATTTCTGCCGGATCACCCTGCGCGATGGGAGAATCTACGAGTTCGACGGGCACGGCGGGGTCTTACTGAGCGTGAAGGACCGCTTCGGCAACGCCCTGACGCTGACCCGCATTGCGAGCGTGTCGACCCACCGGGTGCTGGCGATGACGTCGCCGAAGGGGCGAACGCTGACGTTCGTGTACGACGGCAGCGACCGGGTGACGCAGATCCAGGACGACCTGGGGCGCGTGACCAGCTACCAGTACGACGCGAGCGGCCGGCTATGGCGGGCCACCGACCCGGCGGGCGGGGTGACCGAGTACACGTACGAAGACACGACGAACCACCGGATGAAGACGATCAAAGACCCGCGGGGTATCGTCTACCTGACCAACGAGTACGACGCGCTGAGCGGGCGCGTCACCCGCCAGACGCTGGCGGACCCGACGGCGACGTATCAATTCGCGTACACCACAGACAGTGGCGGCCACGTGACCCAGACCGAGGTGACGGACCCGCGGGGGATGCTGCGGCGGGTGACGTTCAACCTCAACGGCTACACCGCGACCGACACACGGGCGGTGGGGCAGCCCGAAGCGCAGACGACGACGTTCGGCTGGGACACGACGAAGAACCTCGTGTCTTCTACGACCGATGCCTTGGGCCGGCTGACGACCTACACCTACGACACCAAAGGCAATCTCCTCACGTTGACGCGCCTGGCCGACCGGCCCGCCGACCTGATCACGACGACGATGCAGTACGAGCCGGCGTACAGCCGGGTGACGTCGGTGGTGCCGAGCCAGCGGACCACGGACGGCCAGGTGAGCATCGCGTATACGGGGCTGACCCAGGCGACGGTGACGGACGCCCGCGGCAAGTCGACGGCCATTACGTATAACACGGCCGGCCAGGTGCGGACGGTCACGGATCCGCTGAGCCAGATGACGGAGTTCGTGTACGACGCGAGCGGCAATCTGACCGACCTCTACGACCCGCTGCGGAACCGCACGACACGGGCCTACGACCCGGTGGGCCGGCTGGTGAGCCAGACCGACCCGCGGAGCCGGACCACGTCATTCGTGTACGACGGCCTGAACCAGCTGGTGGCGCTGGGGGACGCGACGGCCGGCGTCACGCGCTTCAGCTACGACGGCAATGGTAATCTTTTGTCGGTGACGGACGCGCGGGGCAACGCGACGACATATCACTACGACGCGATGGACCGGCTGGATCAGCGGACGGACCCGCTGACGCACGCCGAGACCTACCACTACGACAAGAACGGCAACGTGGACCAGTTCACCGACCGTAAAGGGCAGACCACGACGTTCACTTACGATGGGCTGAACCGGCGTACAGCCACCACCTCCCCCGGAATCACCACGACGTACGGATGGGACGCCGGCAACCGGCTCACCCAAGCCGTGGACTCGGTCGGGGGCACGGTGACCAACGCCTTCGACGACCTCGATCGGCTAACGGGTCAGACGACGGCGCTGGGAACGGTCAGCTACCCCGGCTACGACAGCCTGGGCCGCCGACTGCAGATGCAGGTGCCCGGGCAGACGTTGGTGGCCTACCAATGGGACCCCGCAAGCCGGCTGACGCAGATCACGCAGGGGACGGCGCAGGTGACGTTCGGGTACGACGACGCCAACCGCCGGACGAGCCTGACGCTGCCGAATGGCGTCGTGACGACCTACGGTTACGACGTGGCCTCGCGGGTGGCGAGCCTGATCTATACGAACGGCACCGGCGAGCTGGGGCGGCTGACGTACGCCTACGACGCCGCCGGGAACCGAGCCAAGACGGGTGGGAGCTTCGCCCGCACGCTGCTGCCGCCGGCGGTTGCATCGGCAACCTACGACTCGGCCAACCGCCAAATGGGTTTCGGCGACAAGACGCTCGGCTACGACTTGAATGGGAACCTCACGAACATCACAGAACCAGCAGGACAGACGGTCCTGACGTGGGACGCGCGCGACCGCCTCAACGCACTCAGTACGCCGACACCGATGAACGCCGCGTTTGTCTACGATGGTTTTGGCCGTCGAGGCGCCCGAACCGTGAATGGCGGCACGACACAGTTCCTGTACGACGGTGCCGACATCGTGCAGGAGGCCGTTGGGGCTGGCACGACGAACTATCTCCGCGGCCTGGGCATCGACGAAGCGTTCGTGCGGAATGGCACCGAGTACTACATCGCGGACGCCGTGGGCAGCACCATCGAACTAACCAACGGCGCAGGGACGGTCGCGACAGAATATTCATACGAACCATTTGGCCGCACCACGTCAACCCTGGGAACGTCTTCGAACAGTATCGACTACACCGGCCGCGAGGATGATGGGCTTGGACTGAAGTATTATCGGGCGCGGTACTATCACCCCCAGGTTCAACGGTTCATCAGCGAAGATCCACTACAGTTTGGTGGTGGCGATGCAAATCTATACGCCTATGTCAGAAATGCTCCGACCACATATATCGATCCACTTGGTCTCGATATTGCCGTCATCGAAAGCGGACCAACAGAAGGCAACCCGATCGGGCACACAGCGATTGCGATTACCGGTTATGGAATTTTCAGTCGGGGAAACGCTGTCGCTCCTGGATCTAGCCTGGCTGCATATCTTGCCCGCGAAGCCCCGAACCGTGACACAGCGGTGACGGTGATCCGGACTTCGACGGATCAGGATGCTGCCGCATTACTTTCGCTCCGGAATTCGTTTCCACGGCCTGTTGGCAAGATATGGGATAACTGCGCGAGTACATCCAATGAAGCACTGAGCGCGGCTGGCATCCCAAACAGAATCCGAGGCTGGATACCAATCCCCTATCCCGGGAATGTGCCTGGCGTCGGCGGCTTGAGGGCATCTGAAGCAGGCGGCACCGTGTTTGTTATCCCGCAGGGATCGACACAAACTCCAATCAGTCTCTTCCAGTTTGAGCCAGCGTCCAGACGATGAGGCGACGCATGATGCTTGTTACGATCGCCCTGTGGCTGTGCTTCACCGTTGCCCTCGCATGGTGGTATATAACCACCCGGGTCTCATTGAGCAGCGCCTTCGGCTATGAGCGTCAATGGGACTGGCAGCTCTTTTTCTTTGCGATCACTCGCTTGCCAGGTCTTGTACTGTGTCTCGCGGTTGTTCTCTGGCTCGAATGGAAATGGTTATCGAGAGCGGCGAAACCATGATCATCCGCTGCCGTTCAGATCGTCCCCCATCAGCGCGGCTTGTTGAACGCGTCGGCCGAACTATTTCAGAAAGGCCCTGCTCACATCTGGGGAATGAGCGGCGACAGTGCCGCTGACGCCGCGATAAAGGGGAGGCCTCGTGCTCGGTGCAAGCAAAGGTTCATCAGCAGCGCCCCGCTCGAAGTCCTTGGCGGTGACCATCAATCTCTACGCAGACGTCGGCAACGATCCGATCGATTCATCTGATCCGCTCGGACTTCGGATCCCATCGGATTCCTGGCGGGCGACAGCAAACCTGTACGCGTATGTTACGAATGCTCCTTTGAACTTTCGAGATCCACTCGGGCTCGAGAAGCAAGGCTGCGGATTCGGCTCCATCCTCGCATCGAGTTTCAGACAGAGACGCACTGCGACAAACGCGGCCCTGTTTGGCCCGTTGGCACAGACGGCAAGGTTTGGAGTAGCCCTCACGTTTCGCTTCGGAAACGTCACGGCAGGGACGATCGGCACCGTGTCACCGTTGCAAGCCCTGTTCGCCGTGGTCCGAGGGCAGGGCGTGGCCAATCTGACGGTTGGTGCGACAGCGGCCTCGGGAGCGCTCACTGGGATCGTTACGGCAATAGCGACCACCGCAGCCCTCGAAGCGGGCGTTATAGCCGGTTCTGCGGCGGGCGCGCTGGGAGAGGCGATCGGGCAATGCATTCCACTCTCTGGCGAATGATGGAGGGGGGCGAGAAAGGGAAGTCATTCTTGCAGCAAACCCACCAGTACTGGAAGGTAACGCTCACTCTGGCGTTTGTGGGTCTTGGCGGCGTACTGCTGGCTCTGATGATCTGGAGGGTCAACAACGGCACGTCCTTACCATGGGTCCCAGGCGAAGCATTCTTCTCCGCGATCGGCACGGGCTTGGTACTGCTGGGACTGCTGTGGTTATGGCTCTCAGTCCGTTGCCCGCGCTGCCGAGCGAGAGTGGCGTCTACGATTCTCACAAGAGAGCGCACCACCGCTTGGCTGGCTGCGCTGCTGGACTTCGAGGCGTGTCCGAGGTGTGGCTTTCGAGGCGGCTCGTCAACGCGATAGCTCTTCAATGCGGGAAGCCGGGAAGCCATGGTTCTCCTCATTTGATTCTTCGTCCTGTGGGCTATTTGCTGCCGACCCCAGCGATCGATCGTCTACTGCACGATGCGGCGGGTCGCTTTCACCGGGGCGTTCGACGCCGGTGACATGATCGCACCCACTTGCGCGGTCATCCGAATATCCTCGAGCGCCTGTTGATCCACGCCAGCGCGTTCAATCCCGGCCTTCTGATGCGGCAGCTGATCGGGGTCGGCGCGCCACGCCGCCTCCAAGGGCGGCCGCTGGATCTCGGCGCGCTCGAAATCGCCCGCGCCATCCTCTATGAGGGGCTGTGGGAGCCGGCCACCGCCCTGCTGGTGTCCTCACTCAGGGCTCCCGTGGTGCGTCTCGTGCAACTATGCCGCGTTAGCCGTCGCGTGATCGGGCGCCTGACTGTCACCACGGACTGCTAATCTAGCCACTTCAAGTCCCGCGTCGATCGGGCGGGTAGCGCGGCGTCGAAGTCATCCGAGGATCATCATCGTGAAGGGAGGAGCTCCAATTCGCTCACCGGCATCCTTCATCTCCTTACGAACGATGAGTACCTGCTGCGCTAGGGCTCTATCTTTCGAATACAACTCGCCGGCAGCGAACCGGGCCAGTAGTCGATTCGTCGACTCGACGACATCGTCGACGACTGGGCGAGGGCCGCTTCCGCCCATCCATGTGGCCGATAGGCACATGGTGGGACTGAGGGGAAACGTGACAACAACCCCGGGTTGATCTAGCCCAGCACCGAACTGCGACCCGGATCCGGGAGTCGCCCACGAAACAGGGTTGTCACCGGTGAGAAAGCACGCGGTACCGGCCGCACGGAGGAATTCCCAGCGCATGGACGCCAATCGAGGCGCGAGCGCCTTCGCCAATTTGATGCCGAGTCTCAGTGATACGAGCGGTGGGACCACCACCGTACAGCTCGATTCGTCCATAGCCATCCGTCGAGCATCTTCTAGGTCCTCCGGCGTCTCGTCATCGGCTTCTGATCGTTCGTGGAGAAGGCGTTCGAAGTACCCAGGAACGACGGCTGCCACTCGCATCGCTTTCTTGAGCCGCTCGCTACAGTAGTGCTCGATGAATGTCCGCATCAGCGGGACACGCGTGACAAGAAAGGCCATGAATATCGCCAAATGTGCTCGCTGTTGCTCACCCAAGTTGAAGCACCCATTCAGGATTCTAGTAATGGCCGGCGCCGCCGCGGTTTCGAAAGCACCGAGCACCTCCTCCATGGCCTGGTCGAATGTACCGTCGTCGAGCTGGATGGCGTAGTAGTCAGCTCTAGCAGCCACTCGCCGTACAGATCGGCGGGTGACCGTCAACCTCACGAGGTCGGCAACCCAGACCTGCGGTCCTTGGGTCGCCGGTACCCGCGGATCGGCAAACCGGCGGAGGTAGAACTGAGGGACGAAATGCTGCTCCATGCTGGTGCGTTCTATCGTGTCAACGCCCAACTCTCGACGGGAAACTGCTTGAACTGGATTCGATGGCCATGCCTCCACCCTGTCAAGGACCTATACGCCGGTCAATACCGCCACGATCATTGTTTCCGTTTGCCGTCATGGCACGGGTCAATCGGGCCCGATCTCTTTGGACACCGGCTCGACCACGTAGGGCCGAGGTCGTCGATCAGTTCCACGAACGCCGCTCGCGCGCGACGTGAGCGGCCGGATCCAGGCCACGCCATCGCGCCTTGCCGAGACCCTTCAGCTCCAGTAGCAACAACGGGGTCTCGGCTTCCAAGGCCTGACTGAGCAGGTGGACGACCTCCTGCGAGATCGAGCGGTGGTGGCGGCGGGCGCGCTCCCTGAGCTTCAGGTAGAGAGGGTCAGGCACGTTCTTGACGTTGAGGATCGCCATCAGTATCTCCAGATTGCCTCATTTCGTGGAGGAACGGTGTTGGGCAACGACCGTCGTTCGCGGCCGCGGCCGGTACAATAATCCCGTGACCCTCGAGGAGAAGCTCGCGAGTCTGCCGGACCGGCCGGGCGTGTATCTGTACAAGGACGCCAAGGCGCAGGTGATCTACGTGGGCAAGGCGGCCTCGCTGCGGAGCCGGGTGCGCTCGTACTTCCAGGAGTCGCGGCCCCACGACGCCAAGACCGACGCGCTGGTGCGCCAGGTCGCCGACCTCGAGTTCATCGTGACCGACAACGAGCTGGAAGCGCTGATGCTCGAGGCCAACCTCGTGCGCAAGCATCGGCCGCGCTACAACATCATCCTGCGCGACGACAAGCACTACCCCTTCCTCAAGCTGACCACCGACGAGGAATTCCCGCGGCTGGTCGTCGCCCGGCGGGTGGCCCGTGACGGCGGCGCCTACTACGGTCCCTTCTACCCGGCCACCGCCATGCGGGAGACGCTCCGGCTGACCCGCCAGCTCTTCCCGCTGCGGACGTGCTCGATCAAGATCGACGGGCGGCTCGAACGGCCGTGCGTGCAGTACTACATCCATCGCTGCAACGCGCCCTGCACGGGATGGGAGACCGCCGAGGGCTACGCCAAGACCGTGCGCGACGTGACGCGCTTCCTGGAAGGCAAGGACGACGACCTGGCGCAAACCCTGACGGCCGAGATGGAGACCGCGGCCGGCGAGCTGAAGTTCGAGCGGGCCGCGCTGCTGCGCGACCAGGTCCAGTCGCTCAACAAGGTGCGCGAGCGCCAGAAGATCATCTCCACCGACGAGCAGATCGACCAGGACGTGATCGGGCTCGTGCGCCAGGGCAACGAGGCCTGCGTCGAGCTGTTTTTCGTGCGGCGGGGGAGACTGGTCGGGCAGGAGGCCTTCTTCTTCGACCGGCTCGCCGGCTCGCCCGACGGCGAGATCCTCTCGGCGTTCCTGGGACAGTTCTACGGCAAGAATGTCATCCCCGCGCCCGAGATCCTCCTCTCCGAGGAAATTCCCGAGGCCGAGCTGGTCGTCGAGTGGTTGTCGGGACTGACCAAGCGTCGGGTGCAGCTCCACGTCCCCCAGCGCGGGGCCCGGCGCGAGTTCGTGGCCATGGCCGAGCAGAACGCGGCGCTGGCCCTGCAGAACCATCTGCTCTCGCGCGAGAACCGCCAGCAGCTCGTGCTCGAGGAGCTGCAGCGCGGGCTCGGGCTGCCGACGCTGCCCAACCGCATCGAGGGGTACGACATCTCGTCGATCCAGGGCAGCGAGCAGGTCGGCTCGATGGTGGTGTGGGAAAACGGCGACATGAAGAAGGACGACTACAAGCGGTTCCGCATCAAGACCGTGGTTGGGGCCGACGACTTCGCCTCGCTGGAGGAGATGCTGCGGCGCCGCTTCCGGCGGAGCCTGGAGCAGGGGACCGCGCTGCCTGACCTCGTGCTGATCGACGGCGGGCGCGGCCAGCTCAACGTCGGGCTCAAGGTGCTCCAGGAGCTGGGCCTCGACTACCTGCCGGTGGCGAGCCTGGCCAAGCAGCGCGAGGAAGTGTATCGGGGCGAGAGCCTGGAGCCGCTGCTGCTCGATCCGACCTCGCCGGCGCTGCACACGCTCCAGAAGATCCGCGACGAGGCCCATCGCTTCGCGATCACGTATCACAAGAAGCTGCGGACCCGACGCACGATCCAGTCCGTGCTCGACGGCATCCCCGGCATCGGTCCGACCATACGCACGAGCCTGCTCAAGACTTTGGGTTCCGCGCGCCGCGTGCGAGAATCGAGCGTGGCCGAGCTGGCCGCGGTGCCGAAGGTGACACCCAAGCTGGCTCAGCGGATCTACGAGCACTTTCACGCGGAGGAACCGCAGCCCGCGGCCCCAGGTTTTGACATGGAGCGCAGGCCGGCTCCGGAAGGGGGGAACGACTGATGAAGAAGCTGATCGCGATCACGGCCATGGTGACGGGACTCGCGTTCACGGGTGTGGCCCTGGCCAGCACCTGCCCGCTGCTGATCAAGCAGGGCAAGGACGCGGTCTCCAAGCTGAAGGCCGACGACCCGAAGGCGAAAGAGGCGACCGCCAAGCTCGCCGAAGCGCAGAAGCTGCACGACGACGGTAAGCATGCCGATTCCGTGAAGAAGGCCAACGAGGCGCTGACGCTCCTCGGGGTCAAGGCCGGTGAGAAGGGCGCTGAGACGAAGTAGTGGCTGACCGCTCGGGGAATTCGCGGGGCGTCTCGGCTCGACCGAGGCGCCCCGAGTCCCCGAATTGCCTCCCTGCGGGCAGTCTGGTAGAAAATCAACCCTGACATGTCGACCGACCGGTATCCCTTCCGCGAGATCGAGTCCAAGTGGCAGCGGATCTGGGAAGAGCGCCGGCAGTTCCACGTCACCGAAGAGCCGGGGCGTCCCAAGTTCTACTGCCTGGAGATGTTCCCGTATCCGTCCGGGCGCATCCACATGGGGCACGTCCGCGTCTACGCCATCGGCGATCTGATCGCCCGCTACAAGTGGATGCGCGGCTTCAACGTGCTCCACCCGATGGGCTGGGACGCCTTCGGCCTGCCCGCCGAGAACGCGGCCATCGAGCACGGCGTGCATCCGGCCATCTGGACGTACGAGAACATCGACTACATGCGCTCGCAGCTCAAGAAGATGGGGATCTCGTACGACTGGGACCGCGAGGTCGCGACCTGCGACCCCTCGTACTACAGGTGGGAGCAGCTGATCTTCATCAAGATGCTGGAGCGCGGGCTCGCGTACCGCCGCCGGTCCACCGTCAACTGGTGTCCGTCGTGCCAGACCGTGCTCGCCAACGAGCAGGTGGAAGCGGGCCGCTGCTGGCGCTGCGACTCCGAGGTCACCCCGCGCGAGATCGAGGGCTGGTTCTTCAAGATCACCGCCTACGCCGAGGAGCTGCTCGCGTGGTGCGACCGGCTGCCGGGCTGGCCCGAGCGCGTGCTCACCATGCAGCGCAACTGGATCGGCAAGAGCGAGGGCGCCGAGTTCGACCTGCCCGTGGAGGGCGCGCCCGAGGGGCGCGCGGACGCGCCCGAGCGGCGCATCCGCGTCTTCACCACGCGCCCGGACACCTCCTTCGGCATGACCTATGTGGTGCTCGCCCCCGAGCATCCGCTCGTCGATCGTCTGTTCGTCGACGACGCCGAGCGCCAGCGGGTGGCCGCCTTCCGCGCCGAGGTCGCGCGGCAATCGGAGATCGAGCGGCTGGCCGCCGACCGTCCCAAGCGCGGGCTGCGCCTCTCGGCGCGCGCCGTCAATCCCTTCACGGCCACCGCGGTTCCGATCTTCATCGCCGACTACGTGCTGATGGGCTACGGCACCGGCGCGATCATGGCCGTGCCCGGCGAGGACCAGCGCGACTGGGAGTTCGCCAAGCAGCACGGCCTGCCGATCATCGAGACCGTGCAGCGTCCCGCGGGCTGGACGGGCGAGGCGTATACCGGCGACGGGGTCAAGGTCAACTCCGGCTTCCTCGACGGGCTCACCATTCCCGCGGCCAAGCGGCGGGCCATCGAGTGGCTGGTCGAGCGCGGTCTCGGCGAGGCCAAGGTCAACTACCGGCTGCGCGACTGGGGCATCAGCCGCCAGCGCTACTGGGG
>Ga0193725_1000204_pt1 | contig 19167 bp, 19 predicted proteins | sample H2a2metaG_FD_143058 | JGI IMG/M metagenome (GOLD analysis project Ga0193725, IMG submission 143058) | Soil microbial communities from a riparian zone of the East river system, Colorado, United States - H2a2 | ecosystem: Environmental > Terrestrial > Soil > Riparian zone | place: USA: East River... | reverse complement strand
ACGATCTGCACTCCGGCGAGCAACGGCTCGAAGGGCCGCCGGTAGTCGGGGCGATCGGTCGCCGCGAGCGATGCGAACAGGCGCCCGTGGAACGAGCCGCTGAACGCGACGATGCCGGTCTTGCCGGACCACTTGCGGGCGAACTTGAACGCGCCCTCGTTCGCCTCGGCGCCCGAGTTACAAAAGAAGGCTTGTCCCCCAAACGCGCGCGCCACGAGTTCGGTGGCGAGCAGCTCGGCCGGCTCGGTGCGGTAGAGGTTCGAAACGTGAATCAACCCCGTCTCGAGCGCGCGGAGAATGGCCTCGCGGATCACGGGGTGGTTGTAGCCGAGGGCGTTGACGGCGATCCCCGCGACGAAGTCGAGGTAGCGCGTTCCGTCTTCGGCGATCAGCTCGCAGCCTTCCCCCGCCACGAACTGGGGGCCGACGCGGGAATACACGCCCAGCAACGCCGAAGCGTCCGACTGGACCGCGGTCACGCTGGTTGAGTTGCGGCGCGCGCCGAAGGAGTGGCGAGCAGGCGGGTGCCGGCCGTGGCGCTCTCGAGCATGTCGAGATCGCCGATGCGGACGGCTCTGACTCCACCCGCAAGAGCCTGTGCGGCAGCACGCAGCTTGGCCGCCATGCCGTCGGTCGCCACGCCGAGCTCGATCATCGCTTCGACTTCCGAAGCGGCGAGCGTGGGTTGGGCAACACCGTCGATCTCGACGCCGGGAATGTCGGAGACGAAGAGCAGCTCGTCCGCGTTTAGCGCGATCGCGACGGCGGCGGCCGCGTGGTCGGCATTGACGTTGAGGGGCACACCGCCCTCCGCCGAGGCCGGCGCGACCGGCGCGACGACGGGCGTGAGGCCCGCGAGCAGCAGGCTCTCGAGCAGCGACGCCCGCACCGCGACGATCTCCCCCACGTGTCCGAGTCCGCCCGCCGCGGGCCGCGCCGCGAGGAGGCCGCCGTCCACTCCCGAGAGTCCGATGGCGTCGAGGCCCGCGGCCCGCAGCGCGCCGACCAGCAGGCGGTTCACCGGCCCACCCAGCACCATCTCGACGACTTCGGCGATCTCCGGGGTGGTGACCCGCAGCCCGTCGCGCTTCTCGACCGGCAGGCTCAGGCGCCGCGACAAAGCGCTCACAGCCTGGCCCCCACCGTGCACGACGACGACCGGCGCCGCGGCCACGAGCGCGCGGGCGCACTCCGCCACCCACGCCTCGCGATCGAGCTCGTTGCCCCCGACCTTCACGACGCGCACCCCTAGCATACGAGCCCCGCGGTCTCGGCGAGCCCGAGCATCACGTTCATGTTTTGCACCGCCTGCCCGGCGGCGCCTTTCACAAGGTTGTCGATCGCGGCGATCACCGTGAGCCGCGGCCGGCGCACATCGGCGACCGGCACGACGCCTAGGGCGACGCGGTTGCGGTAGACGACGTCCTTGAGCGACGGCAGCGCGCCCCGCAGCACCTGGACGCACGGCTCACCGTTGTAGGCCGACTCGTACAGCCCCTCCGCCGTCGCCTGGTCGAGCACTCGGGTCAGTGGGACGTGGATCGTCTCGAGGATGCCGCGCTTGACGGGTAAGAGATGCGGTGTGAATACGAGGTCACCGGTGAAGCCGCCCTCGCGGGCGAGCGACTGCTTCAGCTCGGCGAGATGGCGGTGTGTGTTGCCGATCGCGTATGCGCGGAAGTCCTCGGACACTTCGCCGAAGAGGAGCTCCCGCTTGGGGTTTCGCCCGGCCCCCGTGACGCCCGAAGCCGCGTCGATGATCACTTCGCGTGACGGATCGATGAGACCGCGTTGGGCGAGCGGGATCAGGGCGAGCAGCGCCGCCGTCGGATAACACCCGGGGTTCGCCACGAGGTCGGCGGCCGCGAGCTGGGGCCGAGTGAACTCGGTGAGGCCGTACACCGCGTCGGGGGACAGTCGGAAATCCGCGGAGAGGTCCACGGCGCGGTTGCCGGCGGCGCGCGCTTCGTGCACGTAGCGGGCCGACACGCCGTGCGGCAGCGCCGAGAACACGATCTCCGCGCTGGCGAACGGTGCGTCATCGGCCTTGATGAGCCGGTGACCTTCCACCCACTCTCCCGCAGCCGACTCGGCCGTCGCGAACGCGACGGAGGCCCCCGGATGCCGCGCCAGGAGCCGGAGCAGCTCCTGGCCGACATAGCCGGATGCCCCGAGGACGCCCACGGGTACGGATGTATGATTATTCATTCTGACGGAATAATATACAGGGGCGCAGTCGACGCAAGACCTACTCGACACGCTCCAGCCGGGGGTTCGGCCGGTACCCGCGTCCCACCTTGGCGCAGGGCTTCCCTTCCACCATGACCACGTCCGCGGTGAAGTCGAAGCGTCCCTGGAACAGGCTCGACCCCACCCCGTAGGCGTCCACCGGCACGCCTTGCTCCTCGAAGTGGCGGATCTTTTCCACTGTAAACCCGCCCGACACCACGATCTTCACGTTCTTGAATCCGCCCTGATCGAGGGCACGCCGCACGTTCCACGCGAGCTGTGGGTTGACCCCGGTGGGCTTGAACGTCCCCATCTGCGGGATGACGGACTTGTCCACCAGCGTCTCAGACGTGTCGAGCCGCACGCCGTACAGCCGGTCGCCCAGGGCGCGGGCAACCGCGAGCGACGTGCCGACGCAATCATTCTCGAAATCCACCAGCGTGATGAGCCGGATCGACTGGTCCATCTGCTCCGCGAACTTGCGCGACGCGAGGACGGTGTCGCCGCCATATGCTGCGATTAATGCATGGGGGACAGTTCCGATGCCCTCGGACCCCCACCATGACGCCTGCGCATCGGTCGAGACGCCGATCGCGCCGGCAATGTGGGCGGCGTAGCCGTCGCCGGTCTGGACCAGCCAGTGGTCGTGGCGCGCCGGAAAGAACATCACTTCTTTGGGCTTCGCCGCCTCGACCACGCGCCGCGTGTTGGTCCCCACCCGCGTGCGGCGCGCCAACACGCCCAGGTACACGGTCTCGAGGTTCGCGAACGCGTCGTAGGGACCCTCGATCAGGAGCACCGTCTCCCACGGCTCGATCTCCTCGCCGTCGTACAGCGCGTGCACCACGAGCTCGTCCCAGCGTTCGGCGCAGAGTTTCAGGATCGCGATCGCCTCGTCGATCCCGCCGAGCGACGCGTGCGCTTTCCCGAACACCTGCATCGTGACACGCGGCCGGTGGTGATCCTTGCGCAGCAGCTCGCGGGCCCGGACGAAGTATTTGTCGGAGTAGTAGCCCTCCCGCATCTTCTCGACGGGAAGGTGGAAGATGGCGGGATCGAGACGCTGCCGGCGGGGACGCGCGCTCATCGGCCGGTGGGCCACGCGAACGTCGCGACCAGGGTGTCGCCTCCCGGGAGCGGCAGTCGCCGGGCGACGTCGTTCAAGCGCCCGCACAGAATGCCGACTGGCTCCCCCACTTCCGGGGCAATGACGCGCAAGCAGACGACGTCCGCGTCGAGCGCCAGCACCCGGTCGCGCGCCGAGCGGGCCGGTTCGGGCCGAGCGAGGCCAACCTCGAGCGTGGTGCTCCGCCCCGCCATCGCCAGCTGCACGCGCCGGACCGACCCTTCGGGGACGAGGTCGAACCCTCGCGGGCCGCTCACGGTATCGCCGCGCACGAGGTTCAAAACCACGCGAGCGCGGCGCGGGCGCACGACGGCCTCGAGCCGGATGTTGGTGCCCGCATCGGCGACCTGCAGCTCCTCCGAAGGCCGTCCTTCTCCTCCGGAGAACCCGCGTTCGAGCGCGACCTCGATCCACAGGCTGCCGCCCTTCGGCAGTTGGACGCGGGCCGTGTCGCCCCAGGCGAGGCGCACCGCGCGCCGGTAATCGTCCTGCTCCCAGAGCCCCAGCCCGCGGCGCGAGCGACCGAGGCGTCGCTTGGTAAAGAACTCGGCGCCGACGGTCACCGTATCGCCGCTCACCGCGGGCACGATCTGGAACAGCGCCTCGATCTCGGCGGAATCGGCCCGAAGGGAAAAGCGCAGATCGGTCCCCGCGGGGCCGCTCACCGAGCCGCGCGCCAGCTCGCGGACACCGTCCTCCACCACGCGCACGCGATAGGTGACGCGAGTGCCCGGTCCCTGCAGGGCCACCAGCGCCACGATCCCGACCGCGCCGAGCACGCTAATGGACGACGATTGCGGCACGCGAGTCCTCCAACGATCCCCCCGGACCACCCCAACGGCCGTGGGCCAGCCACCCCGCGGCGACACCGAGCGCGAGCGCCATGACGGCCCAGAAGGCCAGCGCGCGGCCGCGGATCGTCGGCCGCGGCACCACGCGCGCGTGCGGATCACCGGCGGAGCGCGCCAGGGCGACCCGCACTTCGAGCTGACTGGCGCGCGCCCCGGCGCAGTGCGGGCAGGTGGCTAAGTGTTTGGCCAACGCGGCCCGCTCGACGAGCGAGAGCTCGCCGTCCAGCTCCGCGTCGATCTGCTTGAGCCACGTCTCGTGACCGTCGCTCATTTCAGCTCCTCCCGCACTCGATAGTTGAGCGCACGCCGCTGCATCCACCGCACCGCGAAGGCGTCCGCCAGCGAGCGGAACACCCGGTTCCACATGCCGTACTTCGTGACACCGAAGCGCCGCGGCCGGTGCCCGACCGGGACTTCCGCCACCGTGCCGCCGTGCATCTTAATGAGCGTCGGCAAGAAACGGTGCATGCCGGTGAACAGGGGCAGCTCCCGCACGGCGTCGGCGCGGAACGCTTTGAGCGAGCACCCGGTGTCGCGGATGGACTCGCCGTTGAGCCAGTTCCGGATGCCATTGGCGATCCGGCTTTGGAGCCGCTTCCACGCCGAGTCGTGCCGCGCCGCGCGATACCCCGCCACCGCCGTCGCCCCCGTGCGCTCCAGCGCCTCCACCACGCGCGGGACGTCGGCGGGGTCGTTCTGCAAATCCGCATCGAGCGTGACCACGACCCGGCCGCGGGCGGCGCGGAATCCGGCGGCGAACGCCGCGGTCTGCCCCGCGTTCCGCTCGAACGAGACGATGTGCAGCTGCGGATGGTCGCGCTTCAAGTCCTTCAACATCTCGAGCGAGCCGTCGGTCGAGCCGTCGTCCACCGTCACGACCTCGTAGCTGCGGCCCGCGCCGTCCAGCGCCCCCGCGATCTCGGCGAGCAGCGGCGTCAGGTTCTCCCGCTCGTTGTACACGGGGATCACGAGCGAGAGGTCAGGAGTGGCGGCGGGCAACCTGCAGCTCCCGAGAGGCGGGGTACTTGGCGAGCATGCGGTCGAGCAGCGCGTCGGCGCGGCCGGCCTGTCCCAGGTGCACGCGATACAGTTCGGCCAAGCGCACGGCCCAAAGGGGCTCCTTCTCCGGCGGGGGATGGTGCGCCAGCAGATGCTCGAGCAACTCGACCTCCTGCGCGTCGGTGGGCGCCGGCGTGCCTTCGAGGAAGACGCGCATCCCGACGTCGAAACCGCGCCGGACATCCTCCGCGAACGCCGTCAGGGCGATCGCCATGGACGTGAACGCCACCACCTCGGCGTCGAGATGGCCCGTCCGAACCAGGATCTCCACCAACACGTAAGCGCCGATGGTGGCCGCGCCGCCGCCAAAGAGGCGAATGAGTCTGACGACGCGACGATCGGAGGTGCCCACGGGACAAGAAGCTTACGACGCGCGCCCCGTGCCGAGCAAGTTGACAGGCGCGAAGCGAGTGGGTAAAACCCTAGCACTTCCTCACAGCGGAGCCGTCCGTGTCCGAGGCGCTGTCACGCCGCGATTTCGTCCTGTCGACCGGCAGCCTGGCCGCCGGCGCCGTGCTGAGCATTCCCCATCCGATGCGGCCCCTCCGGCCGCTGCCGGCGGAGAGCCGGTGGGCGTCGAAGCCCGTGGTCGTGGCGAGCGCGAACGGCATCCGCGGCGTCCAGAAGGCGTTCGACCTGCTGCTGCAAGGGGCCGATACGCTCGACGCGGCGATCGAGAGCGTCAAGATCCAGGAGCTCGATCCGAACGACGACTCCGTGGGGTACGGCGGCCTCCCCAACGCCCTCGGCGTGGTGCAGCTCGATGCGTCCTGCATGCACGGTCCCACGAAGCGGGCCGGCGCCGTCGGGTGTCTCGAGAACATCAAGACGCCGTCCGAGGTCGCGAAGCTCGTCCTCAAGTACACGAACAACGTCTTCTTGGTCGGCGAGGGGGCGAAGCGCTTCGCCCTGTCGTACGGCTTCAAGGAGGAAGAGCTTCTCACCGAGCGGTCGCGCCAGAAATGGCTGGCGTGGCGGGCCAACCTGAGCCCGACCGACGACTACCTCGACGTGCCGGAATCGGAGAACATGGTGGTCCGGCCTACGGGGACGATCAACTGCAATGCCGTCACGCCGGGCGGGGAGATCTCGTCGGTGACGACGACGAGCGGGCTCGCCTGGAAGATCCCCGGCCGCGTGGGCGACTCGGCGATCATCGGCGCCGGCCAGTACACCGACAACGAGGTCGGAGCCGCCGGCTCGACGGGCCGCGGCGAGTCCAACATCAAGGTCTGCGGCGGGTTCCTCACGGTGGAGTACATGCGCCGCGGCATGAAGCCGACCGACGCCTGCCTCGAGACGCTGAAGCGCGTCATGGCCACCACCGAGCCGCGGCTGGTCGACGCTCGCGGCCGGCCCAAGTTTGGACTGACCTACTACGCGGTGAACAAGCGGGGCGAGTTCGGGGCTGCCTCCCTGTTCCCGGTCAGTTACGCGGCCCACGACGGCACCGAGGCGAAGCTCCGCGACGCCGCGCACATGTTCGAGAGCGCCTGACGCACATGCGGCGGCTCGGCGCGGTGCTCGCCGCCCTGGCACTGGCTCCCCCTGTGGCGCTCACCGCGCAGCGCGGCGTGTGGGTGGATCAGCTCTATCCCTACGCCTACTACAGCTCGGTCGACGGCGTCTGGATCGCCGGCCGATACGGCTGGTTCAGCCCCATGGGGCTCAGCGAGCGCCCCGAGCCGAACTTTGCCAGCATCAAGTTCGATGCGGGTGCCAGCACGCAGGGCAGCTACCTGCTCAACCTCGATGCCGCGGCCCCGGCGTACTGGGACGGCTGGCGCCTGGCGCTCTCACTCACGGCTACCCGCGCCAACCGGCTCGGCTACTACGGCCAGGGAAACGACACTCCGTACGACGCCGACAGCATCACGCCCGCCCGGCCCTATTTCTATGAGGTGAGCCGGACTACCCGAGCCGCGCGCGTCACCGTGCAGCGGCGCATCGCCGGACCGCTGCGCCTCCTCGCCGGTGCCACGCTCGAGCACACCGATTTCCGCGAGCTCCCCGGTGAGAGCTGGTTCCAACGCGACCGCGTCGCGGGCATCGTCGGCCCAGGCGAGGTGCCGTTCAGCGACCACGTGGTGCGCGGCGGCGTGGTCGTCGATTGGCGCGATCAGGAGATCGACCCACACCGCGGCGTCTTTGTGGAGGGGCTGGTCGGGCGCGGGCGCGGCTACACGCGCACGACCGCGGCCGCGCGGGTGTACCTGCATCCGTTCGAGAGGGTGATGGTGGCGGCGCGACTCGCCGGCGAGCGCATGACCGGCTCACCGCCGGTGTCGGCGCAATTGACGATGGAGTCGAGTGAGGGACCGTCGATCGCCCTCGGCGGCTACCGCTCCTTGCGGGGCTACTACGATGCGCGGTTCGTGGGGCCGGGGAAGTTGGCCGCAGGCGTGGAAGTGCGATACGCGCTGATGTGGGCGCCACGGGTGCTCGAAGTGAAGCTGGTGGCCTTCTACGATTGCGGCCGAGTCTTCGCCCCCGGCGAATCGGTGCGGCTCACCGGTGACGGCTTGCATCACAGTGTCGGCGGCGAAGTCGCCGTAGCGCTCTTGCGCAACACGCTATTCGTGCTGGGCGTGGGCAAGGGCACCGAAGGCGCGCAGCTCTTGTTCGGCACGACGTGGAGCTACTGAGCGACTTCCCGAATCTCCACACCGCGCTTTGTCAGCTCGTCCACGTACGCCCGGAACGGCACCGCTTCGTCCGGCGTGTGCGCGCCGTCCGCCGTGATCCGTCCATCCGCCTGCATGAGACCGGTGATCGCCAGCGAATAGCCCGTCGTGCGCATCATCGCGCTGATCCCGGCCCGCTCGTCGGCGTAGTCCAGCAACTGCCACGCCACCCGACGGCCGCCTCGGCTGGTCACTTCCACGCGCAACGCCACGAGATCGGGCTCATTGGGCTTCGTGAGGCCGGGCGACACCGTGGCAATGAAGGCGTCGCGCGGGACGATCCTGGTTCCCTTCACCATGACCGGCTTCAGGTCCAGCAGGCCGAGCTCCCGGACGGGACGCATGATCGCCACGTGGCCCGGGTACCGGAGCGTCTTGTACTCCATCGTGCGCACCCTGCCGGCGTAGGCCCACGGCATCGTCGAGATGCCGCCGCCGGTATGGAACGCCTCGAGCGTGCCGACAGGCGCCGGGAACTCCACCGATTCGAGCTCCGAGAGCGCGTCCACGCGCGTCGGTTTGCTGTCTCGCAAAACCCACGAGGGTGTCGTGTAGTAGTCGAGGGCGCCTTCGAGCGAGTACACGATCTGGTAGTTGAGGGGCGGCTTGGGGTGTCGCGGGAGACCACCGACGAAGATCTTCACGGTCTCGGCGTCGCCGACGCGACGGATGCCTTCGGCGGCGAGGATGTTCACCATCCCGGGCGCGAGACCGCAGTCGGGGATGATCGAGACGCGCTTTTTCCGGGCGGCGCTATCCAGGGTTTTCTGCCGCTGCACGATCTCGGTGTTCCCGCCAAGGTCGGCGCAATGGAGGCCCGCGGCGACGGCCGCCTTCGCGACCGCGTAGTTGAAGTGGTAGGGCGACGCGTTCATCACGGCGTCGTGGCCACGCATCAGGGAGCCGAGCCGCGCGGTCTGCTTGACGTCGACGCGCGCCAGCACCAACCGCTTGCCGATCTTCTTCTTGAGGAAGGCCGGCAGGCGTTTCGGATCGAGATCCGCGAGCGTTACCCGCTCCACCTCAGGCTGCCGCAACAGGTCGTACGCGCAAGCTGAACCCTGCAGCCCTGCGCCCAGCACCAGCATCCGCATCGACACGGCTCTTGTTGGAAGGGCGCGAAAGGTAGTTAAATTCGCACGCGATGTCTCCGGCTGCCGACCTCACCCACCAGCGCCTCATCCGCGCCGCCCTCGAGCTGTTCAGCAGCCGAGGCTACCACGACACGACCACAGCCCAGATCGCGAAGAAGGCGGGCGTGGCCGAGGGCACGATCTACCGCCACTTCCCGAGCAAACAGCAGTTACTGAACGAGCTCTATCGGGCGGCGCTGCGCTGGGCCACCAAGACGGTAGACGATGCGGCGGGCGCCACGCCTCGGGACCGGCTCGCGCTCGTGGCCCAGGGTCTCATCGAGGGGGCCGTGCGCGATCCCGCCGTGGTCAAGCTCGGCCTGCTGGAGCGGCATGACACCGTGCTGGACGACGAGAGTCGCAGGACGGCGCGGGAATTCCGGATGGGGCTCGAGCGGGTGATTGCGCAGGGAAAGGCCGAGGGGGCGGTGCGGGCAGGCGCGGTGGATGTTTGGGCGGCAGTGTGGCTGTCAGTAGTCAGCCACGCGCTGGAGCGGCTCGTCGCCAAAGAGTGGAAACCCGCCGATGCGGCGGTTGGACTGGTGATTGAGGGGGCATGGGAGGCGATTAGCGCGTAGCGCCCTGACCGTCCCCCCGCCGCAGTTCGAGCAGCGCGATCTCGGGCGGCACGAAGATCCGAATCGGCACGCCCACGACGCCGATGCCGCGGCTCACGTACAGCTGACTGGTCCCCTGCCGGAAGTGTCCCATCACGTACTTCGTGATCAACCGCCCCGCCGACCACCCGATCACCGGCAAGTAGATCTGGCCGCCGTGGATGTGGCCGGCGAGCGTGAGGGGAATGCCGCGGGGCGCCGCGCCGTCGAACGCCCCCGGCCGGTGCGCCAGCAGGATTTTAAAAGGCCCTGACGGCGAGCGTCGCAACGCGACGTCGAGATCCGCATCCTGAGGATCATCGGCGCGCCAGTTGCGCGGGTCGTCGATCCCGACCAGCGCCAGCGGCGTGCCGTTGCGCTCGACGACGTGGGCGCCGTTCTGGACGAACGCCTGCCCCGCGTCGCGCACGCCGCGAATCACCGCGTCCTCCCCCGTATAGCGGTCGTGATTGCCGAGCACCGTCACCACGCCGAGGGGCGCGCGGAGATCACGGAAGGCGCGGACGTAGTCGGGAATGAACGACGCGGCGATGTCGATCATGTCGCCGGTCTGGCAGATCAAATCGGGCCGGAGGGCATTCGTCTGCGCGACGATCGCCTCCATCTTCTCGCGCTCCATGTGGATCCCGGCGTGCACGTCGGAGAGGTGCGCGATCCGGATGCCGTCGAGACCGGGTGGCAGATCGGGGAAGAACAGCGTGCGGCGCGTCACGACCGGCAACCGGTCGGCGCTCCAGATCCCGTACGTCGACAGCCCGAGCCCGGCGGCGGCGTAGGTGTAGGTCGCGCGGGCGAGAAACTGGCGGCGGGAAAGTTGTGCGTGGGGCGTAGTGAGTGGGGCGTGGGGCTGCGCGCCCCATCGCCTACGCACGACGCCCCACGCCCCGCTCACTCCCTTCCCGATCAGATATAGCGTCACCAACCCGCAAAACACCCAGCCGAGCAGCTGCCACGCGATCCACGGGGCGATATAGGGGATCCGGCCGATGCCCCACAGGCTGCCGGAGAACATGCGGACCGCGACCATGACCCAGGGGAAGTTGAAGACCGCGAACACGGCCGCGAGCGCCCAGCGCACGAGGTGCGCCTGACGCGGCCGGGTGGGGTCCGGAAGACGCTCCCGCAGGTACAGATAGAGCAAGACCTGCGGCGCGATGAACAGCAAAAGGTAGATTACCGCCACCATGCTATCCCGTACGCTCCTGCTGATTTGGTGGTTCCCGGCGCTCGCCGCGGCCCAACAGCTGACGTCCGTCGATCGGCAAGTCGTCGCGGCCGGCGTGTGGTCCGAAGCCCGCTACAACTATGCCTACTGGGACGCCGTGCGCGCCGACTGGGACTCGGCGTTCGCAACCGTCGTCACCGAGACTGCGGGCCGAGGCGGCCCCCTCCCGTCCGACGTGCAGTACGTCCGCCGGCTGCGGCGCTTCGTGGCACTGCTCCGCGACACTCAGGCGGAGCTGTTGCCGCCGCCCGCCATCGCCGCCCGCGTGGCGCGCCCACCCTTGGCGCTGCGCAGCATCGAAAACCGGCCCTTCATCATCGATTACGCCATGAACGACGAGATGCGAATCGCGCGTCCCGAGCGGCTGGCGGAGATCGTGGCCGTGCAAGGAATCCCGGCCGAGCAATGGATCCGCGATTCGATTCTCCCCGAAATCCCCGCCGCCACGGAGCCGAGCCGGTGGGAGCGCGCGGTGGCGCGCATGCTGGAGGGGGAGAAAGGCTCCGCCCTCCACCTGCTGCTGCGGCTCCCGGGCGGAGCGCAGCGGGGCGCCAGCGTGACGCGCAGCGTGTCGCTCACCGCCCACTGGCCGCTCGAGCCGCCGGCGCTCGATGTGGACACACTGCCCGGCGGCGCGATCTGGGTACGGATCACCTCGCTCGCCGACGAGGGCGTCGTGGCGGCATTCGATCGCGCCGTGGGCGACGCGCCGCGGCTCACCGGCGTCGTCCTCGATCTGCGCGAAGCCGGCGGAGGCGGTGCCACGGCGATCGGTCGGGAGAATGGCTATGCGATCCTGGCGCGGCTGATCGAGCGGCCCGTCCTCACGTCCCGCTGGCGCACGCCGCAGTACCGGCCCGCGTATCGCGGCGCGGACACGCCCGACTCGAACGGAGCCTGGCTCGCCGCCCCCTCCGACACGCTGCGGCCCCGTCGCGACCGCACCCGGTTCGCGGGCCCCGTCGCGGTGCTCGCTTCGCCGCGCACCGCCGGTGCGGCGGAGGACTTGCTGGTCGCGTTCCGCAACGGCGCTCGCGGCCCGATCATCGGCGAGACGTCGGCGGGCGGCACCGGCCAGACGCTGCTGCTGCCGTTACAGCGCGGCTGGCTGTTCCGGGTGACGGTGACGCGTGACGCTTTTCCCGATGGGACAGAGTTCGCGCGGACGGGCATCGCGCCTGAAATCCCCGTAACGGTCAAGGTGGACGACATCTTGGCGGGGCGCGATGCAGCGCTCGAGCGGGCGCGGGAGTATCTGAAGACTAGGGCGCGACCGTGAATTGGAGAGCCGGTTCGATCAGCGGATGCACCATGATGCGGCCGATCACCACGTAGGTCATCGGGGGCAGCGCCGAGTCTACCACCCACTGCGTATACCGGGTCGCGACTCCTCCAATGGGGAACCGGACTAGCGTGGTCGAATCGTCGGCGCATGTAGTCGGCGCGGGGGCCGTCCGCACTGGATTGACCCCCGCTTGAATCACGACGTTCGTGGTGCAGGTGGGGCGCATCCGCGCGTCGGCGCTGTCCCCGACCGCATTGACGAGCAGGACTTCGTGTCGCAGCCAGACCGTGTCGCCCAGGCTCGCCGTGCTGATGCTGTCCGCGCCGGGTGATGCGCACGTCGTGTCGCACCCGAATGCCGAGATGCCGTACTGGAATACGAACCCAGTCGCATCGGTGGTGGTCGCGCATCCTGCCGCCAGGGCGCCCAGCAGGATGACCGCCAGCTTCATTTCGTCTCCAACTGCGCGCGGAAGAAGCGGATCACCGCGCCCCACGCGCTGTCGGCCACCTCGGGCTTCTCGCGTGCGCGCAGGAAGCCGTGCCCCACGCCCGGATAGATCGTGTACTGGTAGTCCTTCGCCGCCTGTTTGATCGCCTCGGCGGTCTCCGGAAGTCCCGCGTTGATGCGCGCGTCGTTCTCGGCGTACACGCCCAGACCCTTGGCGCGGATGCGCGCGATGTCTTCGGGCCGAGGGCTCGGCCCGTAGCAGACCACGAAGGCCTTGAGCGCCGCGTTGTTCGTCGCGTAACGGAAGCTCTGGCCACCTCCCCAGCAGAACCCGATGACGCCGATGGCGTTCGCGCGCACGGCCTTCAGCGACTTGAGGTAGGCCTGGGCCGCGTCGAGGTCAGCCGTGACCTGGTCGGGTGGGAGCACCGAGATGAGCTTCCGCGCGGAGTCGCCGGCTGCGGGCGTGCCGCCGCTGCGCGACAGCAGGTCGGGGGCGATGGCCACGAAGCCGTCTTTGGCCAGTTGCTCCGTCGTCTGCCGGACGAAGTCCGACAGCCCGAAGATCTCGTGGATCACGATTACCCCGGGCGCCGGCGTTGGCCGCTCGGGATAGGCGAGATAGGCGGTGATCGTGTCCTTGCCGCTGAGAACCTTGACGTATTCGGCGTGGATATCAGGGCGGGCGGCAACGGGCGGTAACGGGCGGTAGAAGGCCGCCGCGACCGCCACGATCGCACCGCAAACGATACCGCCCATTACCGCCTTGTACCGCCTGTTGCCGCCCTTGTTTTCACCGCCCATACGTAATCCTCCAAATCTTTCCGCCCATGTCGTCGCTCACGAGCAACGCTCCATCCGTCGTCATAACGATGCCCACCGGCCGGCCCCAGCGCGAGCCGTCGGGGCGCTGCCACCCGGTCACGAAGTCGTCGACCGCCACAGGTTTGCCGTTGGCGACCTGTACCCGCACCACTTTGTCGCCCGTCGGGACCGAGCGGTTCCAGGAGCCGTGAAACGCCACAAACGCGTCGCCGCGGTAGTCCGCGGGGAACGCGGTGCCGGTATAGAAGTTCATGCCGAGGGGCGCGGAATGCGCCTGAAAGGTGATCGCGGGAGGCTCGACGGCCCCGCAGTCGGCCGTGGAGTACTCGGGGTTCCGCTGGCCGGGGAGGTAGCACTGCGGCCACCCGTAGTACTTCCCGTCCTTGATGATGTTGATCCGTTCCGGCGGAACGTCGTCGCCGAGGTTGTCACGGTCGTTGTTCGTCGCCCACAGCTCGCCGGTCGTGGGATTGATCGCCAGCCCGACGGAATTGCGCAGGCCGCGCGCGAACACTTTACCCCCCGAGCCGTCGCGACTGAACTGCACGACGGCGGCGCGCATCGAGTCCGACTCGTCGCAGATGTTGCACGACGAGCCGACGCTCACGTACATCTTGCCGTCGTTGCCGAAGACGATCGTGCGGGTCCAGTGACCGGTGCCGCCCGGGATGTTGGGGACGTCCACGACTTTGAGCGGCGATCCCGGATTGAAGTGCACGACCTCGTTGTTCTCGGCGACGTACATCGTGTCGCCGCGGAACGCGATCCCGAACGGCCGGTTCAGACCGGTCGCGACTACGACGACCGAATCGGCGACGCCGTCGTGGTTCGCGTCGGGCAGGCGCACGATGGTGCCGGCGCTGGGGCGGGAGGCGTACACCACGCCGCCAGGGCCGAGCGCGAGGTAGCGGACACCTGGCACATCGGGGGCGAAGACGCTGACCTGGAAACCCGTCGGTACTTTGAGCACTTGGTCCTGGCCCGCGGCGGGCGTCCCGTGGCAGGCGAGGGCGACCAGGACGGCTGAGAGCGCACGTAGACGCATGGGGTTTACCTCCGACTGATGGCGGTGACTCTGAGCAGCAGCGTGCCGTCTGGGTCCACACGAACCTCGGACGGCGCGAACGGAAGATCGATGCGAGCTGATGTTTCAGCCCCCGTCACGGCGACGTCGCGGCGGAGGGTCCCGCCGTTCGGGTCGCGGAATTCGAGCGTCAACGCGGGAATCCGAAACACACCCCATTCCGGTTTTTGGCGTTGCGTGATACCCACGAGCATACGCCCGGCTCCGGCGTCTTGTTGCCAGGTGACGTCGAGCTGAGGGTACCCCGGTTGGTAGAGCCACTGATGGAAGAACCAGCTGAGGTCCTTGCCCGACGCTTTCTCCATGACGTGCTGGAAGTCCTCGCTCGTCGCGGTGGAGTCGCGATACGTCCGGTAGTAGGTCCGCAGGCCGTCGAAGAACGCCCGGTCGCCGATCAGGCCGCGCAGCATGTGCAGCACCCACGCGCCCTTGGGGTAGCTGTTCGCGTTCAGCAGCTTCATCGGTTCGGCGGCATTCGCCGAGTCCACGATCGGCCGATCGGTGACGTCGGACTTGAAATACGTCTCGGCGTTGGCGCGCATATGGTTCGAAAGGACCGTGTCGCCATCCAACGCCGCGCCGATCACGCCGTCGAAGTACGTCGCGAACCCTTCGGAGAGCCAGAGGTGGGGCCAGTCGCGCGGCGTGACCGCGTCGCCGAACCATTGGTGCGCCGTCTCGTGCCGCACGACGCCCTCGCCCATGCGCCGCTCGACGTACGGCTTCTCGGCGTAGAAGATGGCGCTCGAGTTCTCCATCCCGCCGAAACGCGTGGACGACTGTACGTGCGCCAGTTTCTCATAGGGAAAGGGTCCGATCAGGCGCTGCATCACTTCGACGATTTCAGTCGCGCGGCGGAACGGAATGGAGTCGGCGAACGCCGAGTCTTCGGGGTAGGTCCAGATCTCGATGGGGATCGAGTCGCGGCCGTTGATCACGGGACGGTGCTTCGAGACCGCGAACTCACCGGCGCCAATGACCATCGTGTAAACGGGGATTGGATGCGACTCATCCCACTCACGTCCGTCCTCCCCCGGGGTCAACCTCCCGTTCGCAACCACCTGCCACCCCGCCGGAGCCCGGATCGAGAATCGCGTCATCGCCTTGTCGCTCGGATGATCCACGGTGGGGATCCAGAAGCGCGCTCGCTCCGGCCAGTTGTCGGCGAAAGCGACGCGCCGCCCGTGGGCGTTCGGCCCGATGATCAAGCCGTCCTGCGGGGTACCGTGGTAATGGACCACCAGGCTGAGCCTATGCGGTCCGGCCGGCAGAGGTATGCGCAGTACTCGGCCGTCGTACGTAAATCGAGTACTAGCTCGTTCCCCCTGGGCGAACACGACCAACACTGAGTCGACGGTCATCCCCACAAGGTTGAGCGTGACCGCACTGTCGCCCGTGGCGTGCCGCTCGAACCCCATGACCGCGTCGCCGCGGATCACGCGCCCCGAATCGGGGAGCGTGATCATGAACCAGTAGCCCTTGACGTCGATTCCGCTGCGCTGCGCCGCGACGGAGCCTGATAAGAGCAATGCTGCGAGCAGGCTACCCGCCGTTCGCATACACCCCGTCCAGCGCTGTCTCCCCCTTGGGCATCTTCTCCCGGCTCGCGATCGCTTCTTCAGCAGCCTTCTCCACCTCCACCGCGACGCCGGACTCCACCTCGGCGAGTCGCCTGGGTTTGACGCCTTCTTCCTTCAAGTACTCCTCGTACAGGCCGATCGGGTCGCGCTTGCCCCAGCTGGCGAACAGCTCCGCGGGGAACGTCTCCCGCGCCTCGCGCTCGTCGTGGGTCGCATGCCCTCCCATCCGGAACGTGTCGGCGACGAGCAGCGCGGGCCCCTGCCCCGCCCGGCAGCGCTCGGCGGCGACGCGCGTCGCGGCGTACGCGTCGAGCACGTTGTTGCCGTCGAACTGCGCGCCCCACACGCCGTAACTCGCCGCCCAATCCTTGTACTCGCCGGGGAGGTGGTGTTGTGCGAGCCGGGTGCCGAGAGCGACCTGGTTGTTCTCGACGATGAAGATGGCGGGGACGTGCTGCACGGCCGCGAAGTTCGTCCCCTCGTGCGCCGCGGCGGTGTTGGTCGAGCCGTCACCCACCCAGGTCAGGGCGACGCGCCGCTCCCCTTTCATCTTGAACGTCAAGGCGACGCCGGCGATCACCGGGACCATGTCGCCCACGTGTGAGATCGGCTGGAGCACCCCGTCGGGCAAGGAGCCAACGTGGAGATCGCGGCCGCGCGAGGGAGAGTCGGCGGTGGCGAGGTAGGCGCGCAGCATGGCGGCGAGCGACATCCCCATCTCACAGCACGCCGCGGCGTTACGGATCATCGGCGCGACGATGTCGTGCTCGCGATCGAGCGCGTGGACGGGCCCGACGGTCGTCGCCTCTTCGCCCGTGCCCAGCCACGCCTTGGAGATCACCCCGGTGCGCACCCAGCGCTTCAGCTGGATGTCGTGCAGCCGAGCGCGGACCAGGCCGGCGTATAGGGAGAGTTTGGCATCGATCGGGAGGCGGGACACGAGGTCGGCGCGCTCGGGGTTCTGCTCGACAGTGGCGCGGAAGGCCCGCACCAGCTGCGGGTCGGCCTTCCACTCGACGTACTCCGGTGGATCGAAGGCGGGGAAACGCTTCACGGCGCCGCGGCGGCACTCCGTCCGACGACCTGCCCGTCGCGCTTGAAGACGACGCCACCCTTCATGACAAACGCGACGTTTTCGAGGATCTGGATGTTCTGTAGGGGGTCGCCGCGCACGGCCACCAGGTCCGCTTGCTTGCCCGCCGCGATCGTGCCGATCTCGGCTTCGAGCCCGAGCAGCGTCGCGCCGTTCGACGTCCCGGCGACGATCGCCTGCATCGGAGTCATGCCGTATCTCACCATCAGACCGAACTCCCGGCCATTCGTGCCGTGGCGCATGACGCCGGCGTCGGTGCCGAGGGCGATGCGCACGCCGCCGTCCACCGCCAGCTTGAACGACGTGTGCTGCCGAGGCGCGATGGCGAGCGCCTTGGCGGCGATCGGCGGCGGCAGGCGTCCGGCGGTGGCCAGCGACTCGACCGTGAACCCGGCGAGCAGGGTGGGCACGAGCCAGGTGCCCTTTTCCTTCATCATCCGGACGGCTTCGGCATCGAGGATCGAGCCGTGTTCGATGGACGTGACGCCGGCCCGCACGGCTGCTTTGATGCCGGCCGTGCCGTGGGCGTGGGCGGCGACTCGGCGGTCGAGTTGCGTCGCCGTCTCGACGATCGCGCGCATCTCCTCCTCGGTGTACTGCTGCACCCCGACCGAGTCGGTGAGCGACAGCACGCCCCCTGTCGCGCAGATCTTGATGACGTCCGCGCCGTACTTCACCGCGTAGCGCACGGCATTCCGGGCTTCCTCCACCCCGTCGGCGACGCCTTCCGCGACCCCAGCTTCGTGACCAAGCGCGTCGGGCTGCAGTCCGTTGGTCTCATCGCAGTGGCCACCGCGGATCCCGAAAGAGACGCCCGCGGCGACGATGCGGGGCCCCGGAATCCAGCCGGCATTGATCGCGTTGCGGAGCGCGACGTCGCCGAAGGCAGCGCTGCCGAGCACGCGCACGGTGGTGAATCCCGCCTCGAGCGTCTGCTGGGCATGCGCGGCGCCGAGCAGGGCAAGCTGGCTCGGCATCTCGGTGAGCCGACTGTGCTGCCAATCGCCATCGCCGATGGTGCGACCGGCGAGGTGGACGTGGGCGTCGATGAACCCGGGCAGGACGGTGAAGCCCGACAGATCGATCACGGTCGCGCCGCTCGGCACCGCGACGTTGGCGCCCGCGGCGGTAATCCGCCCGCCCTGCACGACGATCACGGCGTTCTTCACGGGCGCGCCGCCCGTCCCGTCGATGAGCGTGCCGGCGCGGATGGCGGTGACCTGAACTGGGGGGGCTTGCTGAACGGCGAGGAGGACGGCGAGTGCGGCGGCGATCATGTGAATTTTCCCCTGAGCTTCCCGAACAACCCCCCGCCTCCTCCCGAAGACTCGCCGGCGGCCAACGCCTCGGCAAACTCGAGGGCCGTCGTGTAGCGATCGTCGGGGTTGGTCTGGAGGGCCTTGGTGAGCGCCTTCTCGACGGCGGGGGGCGTGTCGGCCCGCAGCTGCCGGATCGGCGTGGGTTGGCCGCGCAGCCGCGCGATCATCATCTCCTGCGCGTTGCGGCCCTGGAACGGCAGTTTCCCGGTGAACATCTCGAACGCGACGATGCCGAGCGCGTAGATGTCGCTGCGCGCGTCGAGCGGCTTGCCGCGGATCTGCTCGGGGCTCATGAACTCGGGCGTGCCGAGGATGATGCCGGTGGCGGTGAGCTTGGCGATGGCCGGGTCGGCGCGGCGCTCTTTGGCGAGGCCGAAGTCCATGACGACCGCGTGGTCGGGGCCGCCGTCGTCGTCGTCGGGCACGAGCATCACGTTCTCGGGCTTCAGGTCGCGGTGGATGATCTGCAGCTCGTGCGCGTGGTGCAGGCCGGCGCACATCTGCTGGAGCAGCACGATGCCCATGGCGAGATCCATCGGGCCGCCGCGCACTTCGCGGTCGGAGAGTAGCTCACCCTTGAGGAACGGCATCACCAGATAGATGAGGC
>Ga0193725_1000203_pt1 | contig 19241 bp, 20 predicted proteins | sample H2a2metaG_FD_143058 | JGI IMG/M metagenome (GOLD analysis project Ga0193725, IMG submission 143058) | Soil microbial communities from a riparian zone of the East river system, Colorado, United States - H2a2 | ecosystem: Environmental > Terrestrial > Soil > Riparian zone | place: USA: East River... | reverse complement strand
CGGGCCGGCAGTATCCCGTATCGCGCCGCTCTGACGGGTCGCGCTTGCACGCGAGCACGGTCATCGCGAACGCGCTCTTGGCGATGCGCGCCAGCTCGCGCCCGATGCTGCCGTAGCCGACCAGGCCGAGGGTGGCGCCGCGGACTTCGGTGGGAACGAACAATGGCCAGCGCTGCTCGTCGGGCGGCCAGCTGCCCTTGCGCTTCCACTCCACCATGCGCGGCACCCGGTGAGCGAGGGCGAGCAGCACGGTGATCGCGTACTCCGCGACGGTGGCCGCGTGCACGCCGCTGGTGGTCGTGAGCGCGACACTGGTCTGCGTGTACATCGGATGGTCGTGGAGTGAATCCGGCCCAGCCATGTGGAGCTGCACCCACCGGAGCCGGGGCGCCTTCGCGGGGTCGCGCGGTAGCGCGTTGCCGTACAGCACGTCGACCTCGGAATAGTCCGCGCGCTTGGAGTCGCCGCGGGTCACCCGTAGCTCCGGCGACACCGCGCGCATCCGATCGAGCAGCGCGTCCTCGAACCCAGTCGTCACCAGCACGTTCATGACGTCACTTCTCGACCGTCGCGCGATAGCCCGCGCCGAACCGCGCCGCCTCGGCCATCCTCGCTATCAACGGGCTCAGCACGAGCGGCGCGGTCACGGGCAGCGGTCCTTGAGTCAGCAAGCTCATCGTCACGCCTCCGGTTTCGATTGGTCTCCCGGACCGTAGGGCCACGCTGGCAGAGAGTCAAGCGGTGGGCTGCGTCGGCTATAATGGCGCGTCTTCCGACGGATGAGCCACGTGTCAGACGAGCGGCGGCACACCCACTTCGTCAGCTACGCCTCGGCGAACGAGCGCAGGGTGCGTGCGCTTCCCTACGGTTGCCGCCGCCACGAGGTCGATGAGCTGGCTCGCGCGCTCGTCGAAGCCAATGCGACAGGAGGTCATACGTGAGCCTGGCGAGGCCCGCTGCGCGCGGAGCCGAGCACGACAAAGCGCCGCTGGTCTTCGTGTCCTACGCTCACGAGGACGAAGCGTTCTTGAAGGACGAGCTACTCCCCTTCCTCCAGCAGCTCGAGGAACTGGGGCACGTGGAGCTGTGGCACGACCGGAACATCGGCGTTGGCGAGGACTGGTACGCGGAGATCGCCGACAGGCTCGATCAGGCGCGGGTTGCAGTGCTACTCCTGTCCCAGCCTTTCCTCGCCTCGAAGTTCTGCCGGCACGAAGAAGTCCCGGTGCTCCTCCAGCGAGCGCGCGCCGGCAGGCTGGCGCTGCTACCGCTCCTCGTTGACCATTGCTTCTACGAGATCGAGCCCTGGCTCAAGCGGCTCCAGATCCGTCCGCAGGACGCGACGCCCCTATCGACGATGAGCAAGGCACAGCGCAGCGAGGCGCTCAAGGTGTTCGCGAAGGAGACTCTTGCCGCGACACGGCCGGGCTATGAGCCTCCGCAGAGCGTGCGCCGAGACTGGCCTCGGGAGCGCTATGATCTCGACCACCTGCCCGACACAGGCGATCTCCTATTTGGTCGTGCCGAAGAGCTGCGGCTCCTGGATCGTGCGTGGGCAAAGCAGGAGGCACTCAACGTCGTTGTGTTCCGGGCTAGCGGCGGCGTCGGCAAGTCGGCGCTGGTGCGTACCTGGGCCGATCTCCTGGCGGAGGACAAGTGGCGCGGCGCGGAGAGGGCCTTCGCCTGGTCGTTCTACAGCCAGGGCACGGGTCGTGTGGCCTCGTCCGATCGCTTCGTGGAGGCAGCGCTTCGCTGGTGGGGTGAGGATCCCGCGAGCACTCCCTCGCACTGGGACCGCGCCGAACGGTTGGTCGAGTGCGTACGCCGTGCGCGGACCCTGCTCGTGCTCGACGGCATCGAGCCCCTCCAGTCCGCCGACGCCACCGAGCGCGGCCGGATCAAGGACCCAGCGCTACGCGTCCTGCTCGAGTCGCTAGCCGAGGAGAATCCTGGGCTGTGCGTAGTCACGACACGCGAAGAACCGGTGGATCTGTACACCGACGGGCTCCGGCCCCACGTCGCTCACATCGATCTGGAACAGGTGTCACCGCAAGCCGGCCGTGCGCTCCTTCGCGTGCAGCGGGTCCGGGGGCAGGACGCACGCCTGGAAGAAGTCGTCCATGACGATCTGGGGTGCCACGCTCTGGCGGTAAGCCTCTTTGCCAGCTACGCTTCCGGGAACCCGGGCCGCAGCGTCGAAGTGGTCGCCAATCTGCCACCGCTTGATCCCTCAGTTGAAGAAGGCAACTATCCGCACCGCATCATAGAAGCCTGGGCGCGACGGCTTGGCGACGGTCCGGAGATCGATCTGCTCCATTCGCTCGGCCTCTTCGACCGTCCAGCTGCCATGGCAGCGCTCGACGCATTGCTAACCGTACCGCAATTCAAGGGCCTCAACGACCATCTGTCACCAAGCGGCCTCGGCGCGGTGCTCAAGCGCCTGCGAACCGCACGCTTGATCGCCGCGTCACGACGCGAGACATCGGACCTCGTCGACGCACACCCGCTCGTGCGCGAGCACTTCGGCTCGCGTCTGAAAAAAGGCTCGCCCGAGGCATGGAAGGAGGGTCACCGGCGTCTCTACGAGCACTATCGGAGCGTCGCGCCGGACCTGCCCGAAACCCTCGCCCAGATGGAGCCGCTCTTCGCCGCCGTCGTTCACGGTACCTCGGCAGAACGCCACGAACATGTGCTCGACGAAATCCTGTGGCGCCGGATGCTGCGTGGTACCAAGTTCGTATTGTTGAACAACCTTGGCGCCTTCTCGTCGTATCTCGGCTGCGTGGCGCTGTTCTTCGCGGAGCCGTGGCGGCATCCGGTCGAGACGCTGCCACGTCGCGACCAAAGCTGGCTTCTTTCTGGTGCGGGTTCCGCTCTGCGCGCTCTGGGTCGGTCACGTGAAGCGGTTGCGCCGCTCGAGGCAGCGCTCGAGCGTGGGATAAGCGAGGGCGACTGGAAAAACGCCGCGATTAGGGCCGGCAACTTGAGCCAGTTTGCAGTAGTCCTCGGCGACGTCACACGAGCCGAGGCGCGGGCGCGCGAGGCTATCGAGTACGCTGATCGGAGCGGGGACGCGTTCGAGAAACTGTCAAGGCGGGTACTGCTTGCCCACGCCCTTCACCAACAGGGCGATATCACTGCCGCCCAGGAGCTCTTCGAGAATGCGGAATCGCGCCAGCGGGCATACCAACCCACGCATCCGCTTCTGTACTCCGTCCAAGGCTATTTCTACTGCGATTTTCTCTTGGACATTGGACACGCAGCCGTCGTCATCGATCGCACCGGGCAGACTCTCGAATGGGTCACCGGCCAGGGTTGGCTTCTTGATATCGCACTCGACCGCCTCAGCCTGGGGCGCGCTCATCTCGCCGTTGGAGAGCTCGGGACGGCCGGCGTACACTTCGACAGCGCCGTCGAGGGTCTCCGCGCCGCAGGAATCCTCGACCATCTGCCGCGCGGCCTCCTCGCCCGCGTCGCCTTCCGCCGCGCGACCGGCGAGCTTCCCCTAGCGCGCCGGGACCTTGCCGAGGCGCTGAAGCTCGTCGAGCGCTCCGGCTTCCGCCTCTTCGCCGCCGATTGTGCGCTGGAGGAAGCGTGCATCGCCGGCGCCGAATCTAAGAGCAAAGGGCTGGACGCTGTGAACGCGGGCACAAAGCTCGCCGAGGCACGCAGCGCATTTCAACGCGCCCGTACACTGGTCTACGAAATGGGCTACGGCCGCCGCCGACCAGAACTTGCCGAGTTGGCTCGCACCCTCGGCGAAACCGAGGAGCCTGAAGCTCGCCCTTAGCCGCTCCGGTAGTTCGTTGAACGAGTCGCGCGGACGCGCGGCTCGGACGTATCGATTTGTTGACAGTGTCGACCGCGGGACTTTTCAAAACCCGCAGTACCAGCTATGACATGGCGCGGTACTTGAGAGGGCGCGTGGGAGTTCGAGAGCGCAACGTCGACACCGTCAGAAAGGGATACGATCGAAGCAACGCAGGAGGACAGATGCGAAACGAGTTCACAGCTGTTGTGGAGCGGGACGGACGTTGGTACATCGCGTATTCTCCCGAGATTCCTGGAGCAAATGGGCAGGGCCGAACCAAGGCCGCGGCCCTGAAGAGTCTGGCCAGCGCTATCGCCCTGATTCTTGAGGATCGGCGCAAGGATGGCCTCAGGGGTGTGCCGGCGTCGGCGAAACGAGAGAAGGTCGTTGTCGGGTGAAGCGGGGCGACCTGCTTCGTCACCTGAGAAGACACGGCTGCCATCTGAAACGCGAAGGGAGGGCCCACTCCCTCTGGATCAATCCCGCCACGGGCGCTGTCGAGGCGGTGCCACGGCATACGGAGATTTCAGACCGCCTGGCCCGCAAGATCTGCCGCGCTCTGTCGGTAGTCGAGATTGGTCGATGACCGGCATTCGGTAGAAAGAAGCGAGGACGATGAAGCGCTACCTCGTGGTCGTCGAGCGGGGGGAGACGAGCTGGGGAGCACACGCCCCGGATCTGCCGGGATGTGTGGCGGTGGGCGAGACACGCGAGGAAGCCCTACGGCTGATCCGCGAAGCGATCGGATTTCACGTCGACAGCCTCAAGCGTGATCGTCTGTCCGTCCCGGCGCCCAACTCGGAAGGCGACTTCGTCGAAGTAGACACCGCGTAGTCGCAAATCAGCGCCGCTCATCGCACCTCACCGCTGGCGGCCACCGCTTCAACGCTTCCTCGCGGAGCTTCACCTTCTGGATCTTGCCGGAGCTGGTCATCGGGAAGTCGTCGACGAAGATGACGTGGCGGGGGATCTTGAAGCTGGCGATGCGGCCGCGGCAGTGCGCCAGCACGTCCTCCTCGGTCAGCGGGTGGCCGGGCGCGCGGCGGACGAAGGCGACGCCGACTTCGCTCAGGCGCGCGTCGGGGTAGCTCACCACCGCGGCCACGCTGATGGCCGGGTGGGTCATCAGGTAGGCCTCGACTTCCATCGGGTCGACGTTCTCGCCGCCGATCTTGAGCATGTCCTTGTAGCGGCCCATGAAGCGGAGATAGCCGTCGGGGCGGAACAGGCCCATGTCGCCGGTGTGCAGCCAACCGTCGGCGTCGAGCGCGGCGGCCGTCGCTTCGGGCTTGTTGTAGTAGCCGAGCATCAGCGTGTAGCCGCGCACGAGGATTTCGCCGGGCGTACTGACGGGCTGATCCTTGCCGCTCGCGGGGTCGACGACGCGGATCTCGTAGCCGGGCGCCGGATAGCCTGACGCCTCGCACGACTGTTCTTCCGTGGAGTCGAGCGCGCCGATGGCGACGCCGACGCTGCACTCGCTCATCCCGAAGCCCGAGACCAGCCCGCGGAACAGCGTGCGCGCGCGGCGGGCGGTCGACGTCGAGCTGGACATGCCGGCGGCGCAGAGTCCGGTGCGGACCGACGACACGTCGCGGGGGTGACGATCGTGGGCGTCGCACAGCTCCTTGAAGTGCGTGTCGAAGCCGTGGACGATCGTGGCCCGCTCGCGGGCGATCAGGGCCAGGCTCTCGTCGGGATCGAACGTCTCGACCAGCACCTGACGGGCGCCGCTGATCATCGACGTCAGCATGCCCTCGGTGAACGCGAACGTGTGGAAGAGCGGCAGGTACATCATGATCACGTCGTGCTCGGTGATGCCGAGACGGAACGCGCGGTCGGTCACGTTGCGGACCACGCGGTGGTTGTGCATCACGCCCTTGGGGAAGCCGGTCGTGCCCGAGGTGTACATCAGGAACGCCAGTCCCTCGGGATCGACCGCGGCGACGCGCGCGGCGAACATCGCATCGTCGACCAGCGAGCCGCGCGCGAGCAGATCGCTCCACGCCACGGTCTCGGGCCGCCGCTCGTCGCCGAAGAGCACCACGCGCTCCAGCTTGGGCAGCCGGCTCGCCTCGCGCCCGACGCCGATCGGCTGAAGCTCGCGCACCATCGCCAGGTAATCGACGGGGCCCGAGCGCTCGGCCAGGATCAGGGTGCTGGAATCGGACTGGGCGACGACGTAGGCGACGTCGTCGGTGCGGAAGCGCGTGTTGATCGGTACCAGCACCGCGCCGATGCGCAGGATCGCGAACGCGATCTCGACCCACTCCGGCCGGTTCAGCATCCAGAGCGCGACCTTGTCGCCCGGTCGAACGCCGAGGGCGACGAGCCCCCGCGCGACGCGGTCGACACCGTCCGCGATCTCGGCAAATGTCCAGCGCCGATCGCGAAAGCGGATCGCCTCCCGCGCGCCCCACCGCCGCGCCGCCTTCTCAGGAAGCGCGCCGAGTGTGGTCTTCTCGAACCAGTCGCTGAACGCTGACGTCACCGCAGCAGCGTCACCGGCAGCGTCCGGGCCTTGCGCCGAACCTGCGCGCACAACGTCAGACGCTCTTGGCCGGCAGCCGGCGCAGCGCGGGCAGGATCTCGTCGCTGATCAGCCGCATGCTGGCCAGCGCGTGGCCGAGCGGCATCCCGCTCCACTGCGTGCGCAAGAACAGGAAATTCACGCCCAGCTCTTCCCAGCAGGGACGGAGCTGCTCCCAGCACTCTTCGGGGCTGCCCAGCACGAAGCGGTCGCGCAGCAGCGACTCGAACGGCTGATGGAAGGTGTCGCCTCCCGGAAGCACCGCGTCCTGGCCCCAGGAGGCGTAGGCCTTGTACTTGGCGGCGAGATAGGGCCCGGCCATCTCGATCGCGGTCTTCGTATCCTTCGCGCAGTAGATCTCCTTGATCAGCGGGACCACGCGCGGCTCCGGCTTGCCCGCGCGCTTGAGCTCTTCTCGGTACAGTCCCATCTGCCGCTTGATCTCGGCCACGGTGGTGTGCGGGTTGACGAACCACGCGTCGCCCAGGCGCGCGGCGCGGCGGACGGCGTTGTCGTTGTTGGCGGCGATCCAGATCGGCGGGTGCGGGTGCTGGACGGGCCGGCAGGTCAACGTCACGTTGGAGAGCGTGCACGCGTCGGTGTCGACGCTGACCTTGTCCTCGGTCCACAGCCGCTTGACGATCTCCAGCGCTTCCTCGAAGCGACGCAGCCGCTGGCCCTTGGGCACCTTGAAGGCGTCGAACTCCACGTCGCGGTAGCCGAGCCCCACGCCGAACACGAAGTTGCCGCGCCAGATGACGTCCAGCGAGGCCATGCACTCGGCCACCTCGACCGGGTTGTGCAGGCTGAGCAGCAGCACGCCGGCCACGCCGGTCATGTCACCGGCCTCGGCGGCGAGACGGGCCAGGAACGGGATGAGCTGGAGCTGGCTCAGCCCTTCGCTCAGATAGTGCTGACCGGTGGCCACGGCGTCCCAGCCTCGGTCACGAGCCAGCCGCGCCATCACGTACTGGTCCTCGAGGTTCGAGACCATGTCGCTGCCGATGGGATTCTGGTTGGTCAGAAAGATGCCGAGCTTCATGACGGTTTCTTCGTCGCGCGCTCGGCTACGGGGAAGCCAGCGCGCTTCCAGGCCGTGAAGCCGCCGTCCATCTCGACGACGGGATCGAGCCCCATCTGCTGGGCCACGTCGCAGGCCAAGGCCGAGCGCCACGCGCCGTTGCAGTAGAAGACGAACTCCTTGCCGGGAGCGAACGCGTCCTTGTAGTACGGACTCTCCGGGTCGATCCAGAACTCCAGCATCCCGCGCGGACAGTGAAACGCGCCGGGGATCATCCCCTCACGCTCCAGCTCGCGGATGTCGCGCAGATCGACGAAGACCACGTCGTCCTTCCCCAGCCGCGCGCGCGCTTCCTCGAGGCTGATGGTCTTGATCCGCGCCTTCGCCTCGTCAACCAGTTGTCGAAATCCCTTCTTCAGCGCCATCGTCATCCTCCTATGAACATGGGGGGCCCCTGACGGCTCCCCCCATACCCCCCCGTCGCGTTGCGCCCCGGCTTTGCCGGGGCGGTCCTCCCGGGACTTCCTGACTCCCCGTCGCGTTGCGCCCCGGCTTTGCCGGGGCGGTCCTCCCGGGACTTCCTGACTCCCCGTCGCGTTGCGCCCCGGCTTTGCCGGGGCGGTCCTCCCGGGACTTCCTGACTCCCCGTCGCGTTTCGTCCCGGCTTTGCCGGGACGTTCCTTCAGGGACTTCTCAATCCGTTAGTCCATGTTCAGGCGACCGCCGGTTTCACGGTCGTCACGACCATGCCGAGGAGCTCCAGCATGCGGCCGAGGTCGTCGCGACGGAACTCTATCAAAACGTGGCGGACGCCGAGGCGCTTGTACTCGCCGAGCTGGTCGATCAGGGGTTGGGGTCCCTGGGCGACCAGCGCGTCCGGGAGATTGAAGCGCAGCGAGACCTCGATGGTCTCGAACGCTCGTCCCGCGCCGTCGGCAATCCGTCGAAGCTCGGCCAGGCCGTTACGAAAATCGTCGAGGCTGCGCGGTGAGGCGTGCCAGCCATCGCCGAGCGCGACCACGCGGCGGAACGCGGCCGCGCTCGCGCCTCCGACCCACAGCGGCGGGTGCGGCTTCTGCACGGGCTTGGGAGCGAACCCGATGTCGCGGAAGCGGAAGAACTCGCCCTCGAACGACGGGTCGTCGGACGTCCACAGCGCCTTGAACGATGTCAGGACTTCGTCGGCCTGACGTCCGCAAGCCTTGTATGGCACGCCGAAGATCTCCAGCTCTTCTTTCCACCAGCCGACACCGACGCCGCAGATGAGGCGCCCGTTCGAGAGCGCGTCGATGGTCGCCAGCATCTTGGCCATCACGACGGGATGACGATGGCCGAGGATGAAGACTGACGAGCCGAGGCGCACGCGCGAGGTGCACATCGCGGTCGCGGCCAGCATCGTGACCGGATCGAGATAGGGCTTCTCCGGCGGATGGGGAAAGCTGCCGCCCCGGCCGTAGCCCGTGCTCACCCGCGGGATCACCACGTGGTCACTCACCCACAGCGAGGCCAGACCGCCGCGCTCGGCCTCGCGCGCGAACGTGACCAGGGCGTCGCGCGCGGTGGCGGGCCCCTGCGTGGTCGGGAGGTGACAGCCGATGTCCATGGTCGTTCCTTTCAGCGCGCTGGTGAATCGAGGATCTTGCGCGCCCTGGCGAACACCGCGCGCAGCATCGGGCGCGTGAGTTTTCCGGTGAACGTGTTCTGCTGGCTCGGATGGTAACAGGCGATCAGCGTGACCCCGTCCTCGAAGCGCGTCTCCACGCCATGGCCGAATTCCGGCCGCGCCAGCGGCGGCGCCGCGCCCATGGCCTTCCTCACGCGCAGGTACGCCTGCCAGCCGATCCGCCCGAGACCGACGACCACGCGGAGGCGATCGAGTAGCGCCAGCTCCTCGAGGAGATACGGCTGGCAGGCCGCGATCTCGTCGAGCGTCGGCTTGTTGGCGGGCGGCGCGCAGTGCACGGCCGCGGTCACGTAGGCGCGCGTGAGGGCGAGGCCGTCGTCGCGATGCTCCGACGTCGGCTGATTGGCGAAGCCCGTCTCCCACAGCGCGCGATAGAGCCAGTTGCCGCTCTCGTCTCCGGTGAACATGCGCCCGGTCCGGTTGCCGCCGTTCGCCGCCGGAGCCAGTCCCACGAGCAGCAGCTCGGCGCGCGGGTCGCCGAACCCGGCCAGCGGCCGCGCCCAGTAGGTCTGGCCGCGATAGCGTCGGGGCGGCGAGGCCGCGGTGGCCTCGCGGTGCGCGACCAGGCGCGGGCAGCGCGCGCAGGCGACGATGCGGCGATTCAGTCGATCGAGCGCGATGGAAGCGCTGGGCAACAGGACGAGATTGTGCCACGGTGAACGCGATGGCGCGCGTTCCTTCCCTCATCGTCCACGGCGGCGCGGGCGCGGATCCCAAGGATGCTCCCGAGGAGCTGCGCGAGGGCATGCGGGCGGCCGTCGAGGCCGGCTGGCGCATCCTCAGCGATGGCGGCGCGGCGCTCGACGCGGTCGAGGCGGCGGTGCGGGCGCTCGAGGATCATCCCCGCTTCAACGCCGGGCGAGGGTCCGTGCTCACGAGCGCGGGCACCGTCGAGATGGATGCGTCGATCATGGAGGGCGATCGCCTGAGCTGTGGCGCCGTGGGCGCGGTCACACGATTGTGCAACCCGATCTCGCTCGCGCGACGCGTGCTGGAGGACGGGCGGCACGTGCTGCTGGTCGGCGACGGCGCCGAGGCGTTCGCGCGCGCGGCCGGCTTCGTCGCGTGCGCGCCCGAGGACTTGATCAGCGATCGCCAGCGGCGGCGCTGGGCGGCAAGCCGCGGGATCGCGGTCGACGCGGAGGCGCGAGGCACGGTGGGAGCGGTGGCGATCGATCGTCACGGCGCGACGGCGGCGGCCACGTCCACCGGCGGCACCTGGGGCAAGCAGCCCGGCCGCGTCGGTGACAGCGCGCTCATCGGCTCCGGCACCTACGCGGACAGCACGCTCGGCGCGGTCTCGTGCACGGGTGACGGCGAGGCGATCATCCGCGTGGTCCTCGCGCGCCGCGCGCTCGATTTCCTCAAGGACGCCGGCGATCCCGACTACGCGGCCCGCGTGGCCGTCGATCTGCTCGTCGACGAGGGCCGGGGCGCGGGGGGACTGATCGTGGTCGACTGGCGCGGGCGCACCGCGTTCGCCCACTCGACCCCGTTCATGCCCGTGGCCTGGATGAACCCGTCCTGCGCCACGCCGTACATCCCGTTTTGAGCGTGACGTCGACCGTCGACGTCGCCGCGATCGAGGCGGCGCGGACACGGCTGGCTGGCGCCGTGGGCGAGACCGCGTGCACGTTCTCGCCCCGGCTCTCCGAGCTGACGCGCACGCGCTGTTTTCTCAAGCTCAAAAATCTCCAGATGACCGGCTCGTTCAAGGAGCGGGGGGCGGCCAATCTCCTCCTCCAGCTCGACGCCGCCGAGCGCGCGCGAGGCGTAATCACGGCCAGCGCCGGCAATCACGGGCTGGCCGTCGCGTATCACGCCCATCGACTCGGCATCGCGGCGACCATCGTGATGCCGGAGTGGGCGCCGCTCGTCAAGGTGACCTCCGCGCGACGCTACGGGGCCGAGGTCATCCTCCACGGGGCGAACTTCGACGAGGCGTATGGGCGGGCGCTCGAGATGGCCGGCGAGCGGGGCATGGTCTTCGTGCATCCGTTCGACGACGTCCGCGTCATCGCCGGTCAAGGCACGCTGGGGCTCGAGCTGCTGGAGCAGCGTCCCGACGTCGACGCCGTCCTGGTGCCGGTCGGCGGCGGCGGCCTCATCGCGGGCGTGGCGGTGGCGATCAAGTCCCGGCGTCCCCAGGTGAAGATCATCGGCGTTCAGTCGGAGGCGATGGCGCCCATGCGGGCGGCCCGCGACGCCGGGCGGCCCGTGAGGGTACCGCCGGCGGCCACCATCGCCGACGGCATCGCCGTGGGCCAGGTCGGTCAACACGCGTTCGCCGTCGCCGCCGGCGGCATCGACGACGTGGTCACCGTGAGCGAGGAGGAGCTGGCCAACGCGATCCTGCTCCTGCTCGAAATCGAGAAGACCGTGGTCGAGGGCGCGGGGGCCGCCCCGCTGGCCGCGCTCGTGAATCGCTCGCTCGATCTCACCGGACGGCGGGTCGCGCTCGTGCTGTCCGGGGGCAACATCGACGTGACCATGCTCTCGCGGATCATCGAGCGCGGGCTCGTGAAGGACGGCCGCCTCGTGCGGCTCGGCGTCCTGCTGCGCGATCGGCCGGGCGAGCTGGCGCGGGTCACCGCGCTGATCGCCGAGGCGCGCGCGAACGTGGTCCACATCGAGCACGACCGCGCGTTCGCGCCCTGGGCGGCGATCGGTGAGACCGAAGTCGAGCTGACCCTCGAGACCTCCGGGCCGGAGCAGATCGCCGAGCTGCTGGCGCGGCTGCGCGCCGGCGGCTATCGCGTGGAGGAGCGCGAGCACCAGTCCGGACGCTGAGACCCCGCGCCCTCAGGACGGCCCGTCATGTGGGTCGATCGCCGCGCGCGTTCGCTCGGCCAGGTCGCGTGCGGCGTCGCGCGCGTCGCCGCCAGCGTTCGGATACACCAACGGGTGATAGGTGATGGTCATGGCTCCTCGACGGGGCAGCGTGCGTCCCGGCGGCCACGCCTCGTACCCGCCCGCGATCGTCACCGGCAGGACCGGCGCCCCGACCGAGACGGCCAGACGAAACGCACCCGGCTTGAAGCGGCCGATGCGGCCGTCGAGCGTGCGGCTGCCCTCGGGAAAGATCATCACCGCCGCGCCGGCCTGGAGCAGTCGTACCGCCTCCCGGGCCGCGCGGGGATCGCGCGACTCGATCTCGACCGGGAAGGCGCGCAGCCTGCGGATCATCCAGTTCAACCCTCGAATCTCGAAGAGCCGGCTCCACGCCATGTAGTAGATCCGCCGGCGGATGGGAATCGTGACGAGCACGGGGTCCGCGTAGGTCTGATGGTTGGGCACGATCACCACGGGCCCGACGGGCGGAATGTGCTCGGTGCCCTCGAGACGAAGGCCGAAGTACAGCCGGGCCAGCGCCCGGACGCCGGGTCGGCACACGTCGAGAAACGGGGTCCGCACGGGCGCTAGAGTACAAAAAAAGCGGGAGCCGGATCGCTCCGACTCCCGCCTGAAACCCCTCCGACGCGATTACTCGTCGTCTTCGCTGACGCCCGCTTCGACCTCCACGGTCTCGAGCTGACGTCCGTACCGCTCGATCCGGTCCTGGCAGCGCACGCACGTCTCGACCTCGGGCAGTGCCCGCAGCCGGGCCGCGGCGATCGGCTCGCCGCACTCGGTGCACGTACCGTAATCACCCTCCCGCACGTGCTCGAGGGCGTTGCGCAGCTTGTGTACACGCTCGACCAGCAGGGTGCGCGTGGCGAAGCCGATCTCGCGCCCCTCGTTGGCCTGAATCTCGTCCACTTCGTCGGCGAACGGAGAGTTGTCGCCGATGACACCAGGGAAATCTTCCAGAGTCACCGCCCCATCGATGCGGCGGAGACGGTTCACTGCCCCCTGCAGCTCTTCCTCCAGACGCTCCTGGATCTTCTTCATCGCTGTCCTCCTCTGTTTGGGGGCGACCGAGGTTGCAATGCTCGTGCCCGACCTTCCTCCGGCGTATGAGACGGACGAATGTCCGACTTAATTCATTGATTCCGGGAGGAAGGCGAGCGTTGCCAGAGCTGTCCGCGGGGGCTGGCCGGGCAGAATGCCCGATCGCCTGACATCCGAGGTGCCCGAGTCCGCCTCAGAGTTGAGCGGTCAGCGAGCAGGAGCGCGGCGCTCCCACCAGAGCAACTCGGCGACGGTGCGAACGCGACGGGCTTCGAGCTCCGGCAGGAGCGAGACGAAGATCCGTCCGGCCGTCAGCGCGTCGCCCTCCGCGGTGTGGCGCGCCACCACCTCGACGCCAAGCCGCTCGGCGATGCGCTCCAGGCTGAAGTCGCGCCACTCCGGGTGCAGTGAGGCGGCGAGCCGACCGGTGTCGACGCTGCGGTTGCCCAGCCGCGGAAGTCCTCGGGCTCGGCGTGCCCGCGTCAGGACCGCGACGTCGAATCCGACGTTGTGACCGACCAGCACCGCGCCCTCGATCACGGGCTCGACATCGCGCAGCACGTGTTCGGGGGGCGGCGCGCCGCGCACCATGCCGTCCGTCAGACCGTGCACCACCGTCGACTCGGGCGGGATCGGCCGTTCCGGATCCACGAGCGTCACGTAGCCCCCGGCGGGGACGCCGTCGAGGAACGGAATCGCGGCCAGCGAGACCATCGCGTCCCGGCGCGGATCGAGGCCGGTCGTTTCCAGGTCGATGGCGACGAAACGCTGCCGGACGGACTCGAGCGAGGGGCTCTCGTCGATCGTCAGCCAAGAGCGCAGCCGGGCGAGTGCGCGTGACACGCGGGGGCTACGGCAGGAAGTCCGTGGCGAACCGTTCGCGAATGGCCCCCTGGACCTTGCGCACGGTCTGGAGCGCATCGCGGAACAGGAGGGCGTCGGCGTGCGAGAGCGCGTCCGGAGCGACGAGATTGTCCGGAGCCTGTCCGCGCTCGAGCTGCTCGAGCTGGCGGCGAAGCCGCAACCGCAACAGGTGCTGGAAGGCGTCGGTGATCTCACCCACGTCGAGCGCCCCCAGGGCGCCGGCCGCTCCGGCGGCGCGGAACCGGTCGACCGTGTTCGTCTCGGCGAGGCCGAGCTGGAGGGCGAGGAGCCGGGCCGCGCCCACCAGCTGCAGACTCCCCCCACCCTTGACGTCGACCGCGCCCGGATGGGTGCCGTCGCGGGGCACCCGCACGTTGCCAAAGATGGTCAGCGGCAGGGGACGTGAGACCACGTCGCGCGCCACGGTCCCGAGGAATCCCCGCCGCTCCGGCGCCTCGCTGCGGGTGAGGCCCGACAGCGTCGCGGCCAGCTCGCGGGCGCCGGCCAGCGGGCGCAGGTCGAAGTAGATCGACGCGTCGAGGACGTGGGTCGGCGAGGAGGTGGTCATCCAGTCGTGGAAATATCCGCGCCACACCGCAAGCGGCTGACACCAGCGTGGGTTTGAGGCCATCGATCCCCCGGGACACGACGGGAACCCGACGCTGACGAGGCCGGCGATCGCCCCTTCGGCGAAGCGCCGGTAGAAGCGCGCCGCGGACTCCGACAGCTCCTCCGGCGGATCGGCGTACACCAATGCGTTGTCCTGATCGGTCCGCAGGGTCTGTTCCCGCCGCGCCTCGCTCCCGAGCGCGATCCAGCACCAGGGCACCGGCGGCGGCGTCTCGCCCGCGACGGCCAGCGTGTCGAGGGTGAGATCGAGGACGCGCAGCACCAGGCGATCGTTCAGCTCGGCCACGATCTGGCCGACGTCGTAGGCGCTGCCTCCGTCGTCGACGAGCTGACGGACCAGCTCGGTGATCCGGCGGGCGAGGCCGGCCAGCGATTCGAGGCTGGCCGCGCGACCGATCTCGCGCGCGAGCGTCACCGGGTGCGTGGTGTCGAACACCAGGACGTGACGGCTCGAGACCACGCCGATGGCCCGCGCGCCGTCGACGACCACGAGATGCCGGATGTGGCGGCGGGTCATCTCGAGGACCGCTTCGAACACGAAGGCGTCACCCGCAATGGTGACGAGCGGCGTCGACATGATCGACGCGGCCTCGACTGTCCTCGGATCACGTCCCTCCGCCACGACCTTGCCCCGCAGATCGCGGTCGGTGACGATGCCCGCGGGGGCGCCGTCGGCGTCGACGACCACCACCGAGCCCACGCCCTCGCGGGACAGTCGGCGGGCCACCTCGACGGCGGACGCCCTCGGCCCGCACGTCACGAGCGGTCGCCTGACGAGATCCCGCACGCGATGCCGGAAGGGCGACAGATCGGGCGACGTCAATGTCAGACGCCGGCCACGAGCGCCGCGGCCCTCGCCTTGATCTCGTCCACGGACTTGCAATCCTTCACGTACTCGACGAACGCTCCGAGCGGCGTGGCCAGCACGCCGCCTTCGGGAGCGCCCGCGGTCAGCTTCGCGAGCGCCGCCTTGCCGTCCGGGCTGTCCAGGTCGCAGGCGAAGACCCGCTGTCCCCCGCCCCACCACTTCGTGGTCTCCACCGTGAGATGGCCGCCTTTGAAGCCGCCCTTGTCGTGATTGACGATGACCTTCTCGCCGCTGTCGAGCGTGATCTGACAGTACGCGCCCGCCTTGGGGTCCGTGACGAAGCGTCCGACCTTGCTCATGGTCGTTCTCCTCTCGCGCGGAACACGGCCCGGACGGCGATGATCGCCGAGCCGATCAGGTTCGTGAGCACCACGAGGACCAGCGAGATCAGCACGATGGTCATGACGGGGGCGGGGATGGCGCCGGCGCCCGCCTCCGGCGGCAGGATGCTCTCCAGCCAGAACACCGGCATCAGGACGGCGGCCGGGGTGACCACGAGCACGGCCGCGAGGGCCAGCCCCGCCCGGCCGAACCGCCGGACGGCGTTCAGTCCCCGATGCCGCGCCTCGGTCCGGATCCACAGCGCCGTGACCAGCGCGAACAGCACGACCAGACACGCGCCGAAGGCGGCCTGGGACAGACGCCGCGCACCGGCCAGGGCGTAGAGCGTGCCGAACAGCACGACGCCGACCACGTTGGTGGCGGCCATCGCGAGCATCCGCGCTCAGCCGGCCCACGCGCGCACGAGCTGCGTGAACAGCGCGCGCACCACCATCCAGAGCGCGAAGTAGACGGCCAGGGCGACCATTCGCACCCGCGGCGCCGGCGTACCCGGCGGCATGAACGACCGGACCGGCCGCGTCAGCGGTCCCGTCACCACCGCGAAGAACCACAGCACGGGGTTGTCCTGATTGACGAGGCGGGCGAAGGCAACGTGCAGCGCGAGATAGACCCACGCCATGAAGAACACGAGCGGGATGATGACGTTGGCCAGCACCAGGAACCGCAGCTCCAGCTCGCCCATGCCGGGATGATAACAGGGGAGGTTCGGAGGGTATCGGGGGGAGCGGGACTCGCTCCCCCCGATGTCGACTCGCCTAATGCACGGGAACCTCGCGGAGGTCCCGCCCGAGCGGATCGCCCTTGGTGCCCTGCCCCGACTTCGGATACCGGACGCTGATGACCAGATCCTGGACCGACTGGGGCGGCGGCGGCGTCAGCAGCGAGACGATCCAGATCGTCAGGAAGCCCGCCGGCAGCCCGAAGATCGCCGACGAGATCGTGGTCGTGCCGAACCACGACAGCCCGTAGAACCGGCTGCCGATCATGTAGAACAGCGTCACGCCGAGACCGACCAGCATCCCGACGTTGGCGCCGATCGCGTTGGCCCGCTTCCACCAGATGCCCATGACCAGCGCGGGGAAGAACGACGCGCCGGCGAGACTGAAGGCCCACGCCACCAGCTCCACGATCAGCGACAGCCGATAGGTGGCGATGTAGGCGGCCACGATGGCGGTGACCACGAGGAGCACCTTGGTGATGGTCAGCCGCTTGACCAGCGAGGCGCTGGGGTCGATGACGTTGTAGTAGAGGTCGTGGGAGATCGCGTTGGCGATGGTCAGCAGCAAGCCGTCGGCGGTGGACAGCGCGGCGGCGAGGCCTCCCGCCATGACCAGACCGGTGATCACGAACGGCAGCCCCGCGATCTCCGGCGTGGCCAGCACCACGAAGTCGCTGGACTTGAGCACGAAGTCCGCCCACTGCACGATGCCGTCACCGTTCTTGTCGACGACTTCGAACAGTCCAGCCGGCTTCCAGAGGTTCACCCAGGCGGGCAGCTCGGTGATCTTGCTGCCCACCAGGCGCGTGTAGAGCGCAAAACGAGCAAAGGCGGCGTACGCGGGCGCCGTGAAGTACAGCATGAAGATGCACAAGAGCGCCCACGCGCAGGTGGTCCGCGCCTGCCTCACCGATGGTGCCGTGTAGTACCGCGTGAGGATGTGCGGCAGCCCCGCCGTGCCCACCATGAGGCAGAAGGTCAGGGCCAGGAAGTTCCACATGCCCGTGCCGGTCGGGACCGTCAGGTAGCGGCCGAACTTGGCGTCGTCGCTCGCGGCCGGGGCGATCGCCTGGCGGGAGGCAATGGTCGCCTGCGCCTTCAGCTTCTCGACGTCGGCCTCGGGGAGGCCGCCCGCCTTGATCTTGGCGTTGGCGGCGTCGGCGTCCTTCTTCCACAACGCGCGCGTTTCCTTCTCCGTCGGATCGCGGGTCACCGCGATGGCGGCCGCGTTGTTGCGCTGCAGGAGCTGGCCGTACGTGAGCTCGGGGATCGGGATCGAGAAGATCGTCCACGACATGTACACGACGGGAACCAGGTAGGAGATGATCAGGATGATGTACTGAGCGACCTGGGTCCAGGTGACCGACTTCATCCCGCCCAGCACCGAGCAGAACAGCACGCCGATCAGGCCGAGGAAAACGCCGACGTTGAAGTCGATGCCGATGAAGCGGGCCACGATGAACCCGACGCCGGTGACCTGGGCGATCAGGTACATCAGCGAGCACGCGATGGCCGCGACCACCCCGATGCAACGCGCCATGTTCCCGCCGTAGCGGGCGCCCAGGAAGTCAGGGATGGTGTAGGCGCCGAACTGGCGCAGATAAGGCCCGAGGAAGACGGCCAGCAGCAGGTAGCCACCCGTCCAGCCCATGACGTAGGCGAGTCCCGAGAAGCCCTGCACCGACAGCGCGCCCGCCATCGAGATGAACGACGCCGCCGACATCCAGTCTGAGCCGGTCGCCATTCCGTTGTAGAAGGCCGGAACGTTCCGGCCCGCCACGTAGTACTGGTCGGGGTTCGACGTCCGCGTGAGCACGCCGATCACGACGTAGATCGCGAGTGACATGGCCATGAACAGCCAGCCGATCATCTGGTTGCTGAAGAGTCCCAGCTTTTCGCCGATGCCGATGAGCACGGTGGTGCCGAGGAACAGGACCGTGTACAGGCCGAAGATCTTGTCGAGGCTCCACATGGCCGCTAGCCCTCCTCGCGGATGCCGAATTCTTCGTCCTTCTTGTTCATGAGCCGGGCGTAGATCGCGATCTCGACCACGAAGATCGCCAGCGATCCCTGGGCCGCCATGTAGTACCCGAGCGGGAAGCCGATGATCGTCCACTGATTGAGCCAGCTCGCCCACAATCCGGAGATCAGGAACGTCACCACGAACCAGATCGAGAGCAGGATCGTGGTGAGCTTGACGTTGTACCGCCAGTACTCGTCTCTCTGTCTCGGCGTCAGATCGGCCATTCGCTCACCCTCCCATGGGTGCCACGCCGCGCGCGCGGGCGCGCCTGGACGTGTCGAGAACACGCATCGGTACCGGGGGTCAGAGCCGCCCGGCGATGGACGTGGAGGCGCGGTGAGAGCGACTAGTGGTCGTCGGAGAGGGCGGAGACTTCGGGAACGGGCGCGTGGGCCCGCCGGACATCGACGAGCCACTCGCTCGTGGGGCGCGCATCGCGTCGCGCAAGCGCCTTCGCGGATAGCGCCGGCGAATCCGGAGCGGGGCCTGCGAGAGGCGGCGGTGTGGTGGTGATCGCCATACGGACGACTCGGGGATCACGCGAGCGCTGGACCCCGTCCACCGACTCGTCGGGGTTGAAGTTGAACGCCCCGGGGATGAACGGGCTCGAAAGGTCCAGGGTCACATAGACCAGGAACAGGAAAGTCAGTCGTCGAGCCCTCACGGGCGGTCGGTGGGAGACACGAAACGTGCCAGACACGGCCCGCGCTAAGTGCCTGATTCAACAATGGCGGGCTGACGACTACCAGCCACGTCATTGGTCTCGATACCAAGAGGTCTTGGTATCGAGACCCTGACGCGGCGAGTTACGATCAGGCTCGGCTTCGCGCCGTCTCGATCGCACCCTCCTCCCAGATGC
>Ga0193725_1000202_pt1 | contig 19295 bp, 12 predicted proteins | sample H2a2metaG_FD_143058 | JGI IMG/M metagenome (GOLD analysis project Ga0193725, IMG submission 143058) | Soil microbial communities from a riparian zone of the East river system, Colorado, United States - H2a2 | ecosystem: Environmental > Terrestrial > Soil > Riparian zone | place: USA: East River... | reverse complement strand
CAACCACCCGAGCGCGGTCGAGCCCTACCAGGGCGCGGCGACCGGCGTCGGCGGCATCCTCCGCGACATCTTCACGATGGGCGCCCGCCCGATCGCGGTCCTCGACGCGCTCCGCTTCGGTGATCCCTCCTCAGTTCGGACGCGGCACCTCGTCGACGGCGTCGTCCACGGTGTCGGAGGCTACGGCAACTGCGTCGGCGTGCCGACGGTCGGCGGCGAGCTCGTCTTCGATCCGAGCTACGAGGGCAATCCACTGGTCAACGTGATGGCGATCGGGCTGCTCGAGGAGCGGCTGTTGACGCTCGCGGCCGCCCCCGGACCAGGCAACCTCGCGGTGCTGTTCGGCTCGACGACCGGCCGTGACGGGATCGGCGGAGCAAGCGTCCTCGCCAGCGCGACGTTCACCCACGACGACCCCTCGAAGCGCCCGAGCGTCCAGGTCGGCGACCCGTTCGCCGAGAAGCTGCTCATCGAGGCGAGCCTCGAGCTGATCGAGCTGGGCCTCGTCGAGGGCCTCCAGGATCTCGGTGCCGGCGGCATCACCTGCGCCACATCGGAGACGGCCGACCGGGCGGGAACGGGGATTCGCGTGGAACTGGAGGCGATCCCGCGACGCGAGCCCGGAATGGCGCCGTTCGAGGTCCTGATCTCGGAGTCGCAGGAACGGATGCTCGCGGTGATCCGACCCGATCGCTGGGAGGCGGTCCGCGAGGTCTGCGAGCGGTGGGGCCTGCCGGTCGCCGTCATCGGGACCGTGACCGACGACGGCGACATCACCGTCGTCGAGGGCGATCGCGAGATTGCCCGCATCCCGGCCGCAGCCCTGACGAGCGACGCGATCGTCCACGAGCGGGTGGCCACGCCCCCGCCGCATGTTCGTTCGGCGCCGGCGCCCGGCGCCCCGGAGACGCCGTCTGGCGGGCTGCCGGAGCGGGGGATGGATCCGGGTGCGGTGCTGCGCGCGCTCATCGGCTCGGCCAACCTCGCCAGCCGCCGGCCCGTCTTCGAGCAGTACGACTCCACCGTCCAGGCGAACACGGTGGCCGGTCCCGGTCATGGCGCGGCGGTCCTCCGGATCAAGGGCACGACAAAGGCCCTCGTTGCGACCACGGATGCCAACCAGTCCGTCGGCGAGCTGGACCCGTGGCTCGGGGCGGTCCTGAGCGTCGCCGAGGCGACCCGCAACGTCGCGATCACCGGCGCCCGGCCGCTCGGTGTCACGAACTGCCTGAACTACGGCGACCCGACGAGGCCCGAGGCCTTCTGGCAGCTCAGCGAGGCGGTTCGCGGCCTCGGCGACGCGTGCCGTGCGCTCGGCCTGCCCGTGACGGGCGGCAACGTCTCCCTGTACAACGAGTCACCGGACGGCGCGATCGCGCCGACCCCGGAGATCGGCGTCGTCGGGCTGCTCGACGATGTGGCGCGGCTGGTCCGGCCCGAGTTCGCCATCGAGGGCGACGTCGTCGTACTGGTCGGCGAGGCGACGCCCGGGCTCGCCGGGAGCGAGTACGCCGCCCTCGCCGGCGTCGCGGTCGAGGACGGACCGCCATCCATCGATCTCGCCCGGGAAGCCGCAGTGCAAAGGTTCGTCCGGGAGGCGGCCGAGCGAGGCCTGCTGGCCTCGGCCCAGGACGTGTCCGGTGGCGGCCTCGCGGTCGCCCTGACCGAAAGCGCCATCTGGGCCGACGACGATCGCGGCCTCGGCGCGCGAATCCGATTGCCGGTCGCCAACTCACCGGCGGTCGACCTGTTTGGCGAGAGCCCGTCGCGGCTTGTCGTGACTACCAGGCCGCGGCACGTCCCGGCGCTCGTCCTGCTCGCCCGGCAGCACGGACTGCCGGTCGAGGAGCTCGGCGTCGTCGGTGGGGATCGGCTCGTCATCGAGCTGGCCGGCGCGGGCGCCACCGGGGCCGCCGAGGAGAGAGGCAGCCGGGTCGCCGATGCCCTCGAGGTCCCGCTCGCGGACCTCAGGCACGCCTGGGAAACCGGGCTGTCGCGAGCCCTCGGCTGGGAGGCAAGCTGAGATGTGCGGCGTTTTCGGAGCGGTCGTCCCGCCCGGCAGCGGCACCGAGGCCGCGACCGTCGCAGCGCTTGGGCTGTTCGCGCTCCAGCACCGCGGCCAGGAGTCGGCCGGGGTCGCGGTGAGCGATGGCGAGCAGCTGATGCTCTACAAGGACCTCGGGATGATCAGCTCCGTCCTCGACGAGCGGCGCATCCCGTCGCTCCGCGGCGACCTGGCGATCGCCCATTGCCGCTATTCGACGACCGGGTCGACGGTCTGGGAGAACGCCCAGCCGACCTTCCGCCTGGGGCCCCGCCGGGCGCTCGCGATCGGCCACAACGGCAACCTCGTCAACACCCGCGAGCTGCTCGCCTCGCTCACCGGCGGCCGGGGTCGCCTGCCGGCGTCGACCGACACGGAGCTGTTGACCGCCCTGATCGCCGACGAGCCGGCGGCCGACACGGTCGATGCTCTGGTCCGCGTCCTGCCGCGGGTCCGCGGCGCCTTCACCCTCGTCGTCCTCGACGAGCGGCGGGTGATCGGCGTGCGCGACCCGTTCGGCTTCCGGCCGCTCGTCCTCGGCCGCCTACCAGCGGAGGATCGCATCGACGCCCCGGAACGGCCCGCGGGGCTGTGGCCGGAGGACGACGCCGCGTCGGGCTGGTGCCTGTCGTCCGAGACCGCCGGGCTCGACATCGTCGGCGCCGAGTACGTCCGCGACGTCGAGCCGGGCGAGATCGTCATCCTCGAGGCGGGACACGCGCCTCGCTCCGTCCGCTACGCGGCCGCGACCCCGGCGCTCTGCGTGTTCGAGCTTATCTACTTTGCCCGACCCGACTCCTACATGGAGGGTCGCAATCTCTACGAAGTCCGTCGGCGGATGGGGATGCAGCTCGCGGACGAGCGCCCGGCCGAGGCCGACCTCGTGATGCCCGTACCGGACACCGGGGCCCCGGCCGCCGCCGGCTACGCCGAGGCATCGGGGATCCCGTACCGCGAGGGTCTCGTCCGCAACCGCTACAGCGGCCGGACGTTCATCCAGCCGAGCCAGACGATGCGCCAGCGGGGCGTCACGATCAAGCTGAACCCGCTCCGCGAGGTCGTCCGCGGCAAGCGCCTCGCGGTCGTCGACGACTCGATCGTGCGCGGGACGACGACGAAGCAGATCGTCTCGATCCTGCGTCGGGCGGGAGCCGCGGAGGTCCACGTCCGGATCAGCGCCCCGCCGATCTACCACCCCTGCTTCTATGGCATCGACACCCAGGTCGAGACCGAGCTCATCGCTGCGACCCACAACGAGGAGCAGATCCGCGAGTTCATCGGCGCGGACACGCTGGGCTACCTGTCGATCCGCGGCGTCCTCGCCGCGCTCGAGCTGCCGTACGAGCGGTTCTGCTTCGCCTGCTTCGACGGCCGCTACCCGGACCCGGTCCCGTACGACGCGGCCTCGCGCAAGTTCATCCTCGAAGAACCCATTCCAGTTCGTGGCTGAGCCGCGACGCTCTGCCTACGTGAGTGCCGGTGTCGACGTCGATGCCGGCGAACAGGCCGTCGAGCTCATGCGGGCCGCGGTCGAGAGCACCCGCCGGCCCGAGGTCATCGGCGGGCTCGGCGGGTTCGCCGGGGCGATCACGATCCCTGCCGGCTACCGGGAGCCGGTCCTGGTCTCCTCGACCGACGGGGTCGGGACGAAGACGGCCATCGCCGCCGCGCTCGGGCGGTACGACACGATCGGGGTCGACCTCGTCGCGATGTGTGCCGACGACGTCGTCTGCAGCGGCGCGGAACCGCTCTTCTTCCTCGACTACATCGCCGTGGGGCGGCTCGACCCGCCGCAGGCCGCGGAGCTCGTCGACGGCGTCGCGAACGGATGCCGGCAGGCCGGCTGCTCGCTCGTCGGTGGCGAGACCGCCGAGCATCCGGGGCTCATGGATCCGATGAGCTTCGACCTGGCGGGCTGTTGCGTCGGCGTCGTCGAGCGCGACCGGCTGATCGACGCCACCGCCGCGGAACCGGGCGACGCCGTCGTCGGACTCGTCGCGAACGGGCTCCACGCGAACGGCTTTTCCCTCGTCCGATCGCTCATCGCCCAGTGGGACCTCGATCTTGCCCGGCCCTACCAGGAGCAGCTTCACCTGTCCCTCGGGACGCGCTCCGCGGCTGCCGCGATCAGGGCGGAGCCGGAGCACGCGCTCGCGACGCTGGGTGAGGTCCTTCTCGCTCCGACCCGCATTTACGCCCGCTCGCTCCTGGGTCTGCGCGAATCGCTCGTCGCCGCCGGCCACGACATCAAGGGCCTTGCCCATATCACCGGGGGTGGGCTGCCCGGCAACGTGCACCGCGCGCTGCCGAGCCATCTCGGGGCGAGGCTCGACCCGACGACGTGGCGGACGCCGTCGGTCATGCGACTGCTGAGTGCGCTCGGCGGGTTGGACGACCAGGAGCTACGGGCCATATTCAACGGCGGTCTGGGGATGATCGTCGTGGTCTCCCAGGAGGTCGCCGCGGCGGCGATCGAGCGGCTTGCAGCCGATGGGATCGCGGCGATGGTCGTCGGGTCGGTCGTGCCCATCGACGAGCTCGACGGCGCCCGGTACGCCGAAGGCACGCTTCGGTGATCGAGCCAAGCGGCCGGATCGCCGTCGGCGTGTCCGGCGCCGGCTCCAACCTGCGGGCGCTCGAGGCGGCGGCGAGCCGCGGCGAGCTCGGCGGCGAGATCGTTCTTGTCTTCGCGGATCGCGCCTGTCCGGCCCTCGACTGGGCGGCGGAGCAGGGGATCGACACCGCGCTCGTGCCCGACGGCGACGATGTCGCCCTGGCCGAGACGCTGGGTGGCGCGTCGCCGGACGCCATCGTCCTCGCTGGCTACATGCGCGTCATCGGGTCACGCGTCCTCGCCGGTCACCCCGGCAGGATCCTCAACACCCACCCGTCCCTGCTGCCGGCCTTCCCGGGCGCGCATGCTGTTCGCGATGCTCTCGCCCATGGCGCGGCCGTGACCGGGGCGACCGTCCACCTCGTCGATGCGACCCTCGACGGTGGACCGATCGTCGCCCAGGAGGCCGTGCCGATCCTCGCCGGCGACGACGAGGCGACGCTCCATGAGCGGATCCTGGCGGTCGAGCACCGGATCCTGCCGCGGGCGACGGCGCTGTTGCTTGCCGGTGCCCTGTCGGTCGGGCCCGATCGACGCCGTGTCGTCGTCGATCTCGATCGGGCGGAGGCGAGCGTCCCGACCCCGCGCCGGGGGCTCCTGTCCGTGTCGGACAAGACCGGCCTGGTCGACTTCGGGCGCGGCCTCGTGGCTCTCGGTTTCGAGCTCGTCTCGACCGGCGGCACTGCCCGCGCGCTCAGGGATGCCGGCCTGCCGGTCACCGACGTGGCCGCGGTCACAGGTTTTCCCGAGATGCTCGACGGTCGGATCAAGACGCTTCACCCGCGGGTCCACGCCGGGATCCTCGCCCACAGGCGGCTGGCCGATCATCGCCGTCAGCTCCTCGCGGCGGCCATCGCCCCGTTCGAGCTCGTCGTCGTCAACCTCTACCCGTTCGCGGCCGCCGCCGAGCGCCCCGGGATCGGCTTCGACGAGCTCGTCGAGGAGATCGACATCGGCGGCCCGTCGATGGTTCGGGCGGCAGCCAAGAACCACGCCAGCGTCGCCATCGTCAGCTCGCCTGCACGGTACGAGGCGGTCCTCGCGGCTATCGCGGAGGAAGGGAGCGTGCCGGCTGGTCTGCGGGCCGCTCTCGCCGTCGAGGCCTTCCGCCAGACTGCCGCCTATGACGCCCGGATCGCGGCCGAGCTGCCCGGCCGGATGGCCGGTGCCGGCATCACGCTTCCCGATGAACCCGGCCTGCCGGGGGCCGCGGATCCGTATCCGGCAACGCTCACGATCGGGCTCGAGAAGGTCGAGACGCTCCGCTACGGCGAGAACCCGCATCAGCCCGCCGCACGCTACCGGCGAGCCGGCACGAGGCAGGCGGACGGGCCCTTCGCCTCGGCGGCCGCGCCGCTCCAGGGCAAGCAGCTCAGCTACAACAACGTTCTCGACGCCTCGGCGGCGGCGGCGCTCGCCCGTCAGCTCGAGGGGCCGGCCTGCGTCATCGTCAAGCACACGAACCCGTGCGGGGCCGCCGAACGCGAGACGCTGCCGGAGGCTTGGACGGCGGCCCTCGCCGGCGATCCCGTGTCGGCCTTCGGCGGGGTGGTCGCGCTCACGCGCGAGGTCGACCGACCGACGGCCGAGGGCCTAGCGTCGATCTTCCTCGAGGTGGTCGTCGCGCCGGGCTTCGACGCCGAGGCGCGGGCAGTCCTCGTGGCCAAGGCGAACCTGCGGCTCATCGTCGATCCAACGCTCGCGTCACGCGGCGCAACGGCGTCTGAGGCGTCAAAGGCGACCAGGGTCGATCCGACGGGCTCGATCCGTACCGTGGGCGGCGCCGTCCTCGTGACCGCACCCGACACGCTCCCCGACGACCCCACGACCTGGCAGATTGCCACGAGCCGCGCCCCGACCGACGCGGAGCGGCGCGATCTCGAGCTCGCCTGGCGCCTGGTGCGCGGCGCCACGTCGAATGCCATCGTGCTCGTCCGCGACGGCCGGCTCATCGGCCTCGGGTCGGGCCAGACGAGCCGAGTCGACGCCGCCCGCCAGGCGGTCGAGAAGGCCCTCGCGATCAGCGGCGAAGCGGTTCTCCGGGGAGCGGCGTGCGCCTCGGACGCGTTCTACCCGTTCCCGGACGGGGTCGACGTCTGTCTCGCCGCGGGTGTCACAGCCTTCGTCCAGCCGGGCGGCTCGATGCGCGACGACGACATCATCGCCGCGGCCGAGCGGGCCGGTGCGACGATGCTCCTGACGGGAGTCCGCCATTTCCGCCACTGACGGGACGCGGCCCGTCGACGCGCGGCGCTTGACCGTCGGTCGCCCGGTCCCGCATCATCGGCCGATGGAGCAGTTCGGGAGCCTGATGGCGATGCCCGGGCGGCCCCGCTCCGGACGGTCCTGACGCCGGACCTCCAGGGAGCGGTTGCCGCCGCATTCCCGTCCGCCCAGCGCGCGGCGCGCGCCCAGCCCGTCCTCCAGGATCACCTTCATGACTGACCGCTATTACCTCACGACCGCGATCGCCTACGCGAACAACAAGCCCGGCCTCCACACCCTCTATGAGGTGATCGGCGCCGACGTCATCGCCCGCTGGCACCGGATGAAGGGCGACGAGACCCGCTTCCTGACCGGCACCGACGAGCATTCGGTCAACATCGCGATGCAGGCCGCGGCGGAAGGCCGGTCGCCGCGGGAATTCGTCGACGAGAAGGTGGCCCTCTTCAAGGCGGCCGAAGGTGCCCTGTCGATCAGCCCCGACCGCTTCATCCGGACGACCGACCCGGACCATGTTCGGGCCGCCCACGAGATGGTCCGGCGGGCCTACGCGAATGGCGACATCTACGTCGGGACGTACGAGGGCTGGTATTGCCCGAACGAGGGCTTCCGCAGCGCGAGCGAGGTCGTTGAGACGGCCCGCGGCACGATCTGCCCGAACCACCCGGACGTGCCCCTCCAGTGGCTGACCGAGAAGAACTGGTTCTTCCGACTGTCGGCCTACCAGGCGCGTCTCGAGCGGCACTACGAGGAGCACCCGGACTTCGTCCAGCCGGACTTCAGGCGGAACGAGATGCTCGGCTTCATCCGCGGGGGTCTTGAAGACTTCTCGATCAGCCGGGCCGGCTCCGGCTGGGGCATCCCGTTCCCGATCGCCGAGAACGGCGAGACCGCCCAGCGCGAGGACGGCTCGTGGGACCCGGAGGCGGGCACGATCTACGTCTGGTACGACGCGCTCATCAACTACATCACGGGTGCTGGCTTTCCCGACGACCTCGTCGAGTTCGAGCGGTGGTGGCCGGCCGACCTTCACGTGATCGGCAAGGACATCGCTCGCTTCCACACGATCAACTGGCCGGCGATGCTGTGGAGCGCCGGGCTCGAGGCGCCGAAGAAGGTCTGGGTCCACGGCTGGCTGCTGTCTGGTGGCGGCGAGCGGATGAGCAAGAGCCGCGGCAACTTCCTCGATCCGAACGATGTCGTCGCCGCGCTCACGTCCGACGGCGCCCGCTACGTGTCGCTCCGCGAGGTCGCCTTCGATCGCGACACCGAGGTTTCGTGGGATTCGTTCGTCCGGCGCTACAACGCCGACCTCGCGAACGACTTCGGCAACCTCGTCAACCGGAGCGTCTCGATGGTCAACCGCTACCTCGACGGTGACCGACCAAGCTCGACCGAAGGCTCGCTCGCCTCGGCCTGGATGGCCTGCCTGCCGGCGTATCGGGCCGCCGTCGAGGGTTGTCTCCTCCACACGGCCCTCGCCGAGCTGTGGGAGTTCGTCGGCGCCGCCAACCGGTTCGTCGACGCCGAGAAGCCATGGGAGCTGGCCAAGGCAGCGAAGGCGGGTGACGCTGACGCCGGGGAGCGCCTGCGCGGTGTGCTCGGGGATCTCGTCGAGGCGTGCCGGCTCGTCGGCCTGGCCGCCGCCCCGTTCCTCCCGCTGACCGCCCCGCGCGTGCTCGCCCAGCTCGGTTATCCGTACCCGTACGGCGCCGACGGCAACGGCGGCCCATCGATTCTCGACGAGCTGCACTGGGGAGCGTACGCCGGGGAGGCCGGTCAACTGACCGCCCCGGAGCCGCTCTTCCCGCGACTCGATGTCGATTCGGCCGATTCCTGATCGTCGATAGGATGTTCCCAACCACACGCGGAGGAGGTCTGGCATGGCTCACGGTGAGTACAACCACATCGAGATCCCGTACGACGACGAGGAGCGGGCGAAGCGCTTCTACAGCGGCGTCTTCGGCTGGCAGTTCCGCCAGATGGGGGACTTCCCGGGTTACGACCTCTACACGGCCGGACCCGGTGACCTGGGCGGCGGTCTCGGCAAGCGCGGGGAGTCGGCCGGCAACGAGACGCGGAACTACATCCTCGTCGACTCTGTCGAGGCGGCGGTCGAGAAGGTGAAGCAGCTGGGCGGCACGGTAACGACGCCGAAGTCCGAGATTCCCGGCATGGGCTGGTATGCGGCGGGCACCGACAGCGAGGGCAACCCGATCGCGATCTACGAGGCCGCACCGCGCTGACCGGCTCAGCGCGACCCCGAGGCGCATCGGCGACAATCGCCGGATGCGCCTCGTCGATTCTCACTGCCATCTCCAGGCCGACCGGTTCGAGGCCGACGTCGAGCTCGTCCTCGGTGGCGCGCGCCTTGCAGGCGTCGAGCGAATCCTCGTGCCCGGCTGGAACCCCGCCTCGTGCGCTGACGCCCTCGCCCTCGTGGATCGCTTCCCGTGGATCGATGCCGCAGTCGGCGTGCATCCGCACGATGCGGCCAATGTCGACGATGCCGCCTGGGCCGGGATCGTCACGCTGGCCGCCGATCCGCGAGTCGTGGCGATCGGCGAGACCGGGCTCGACTACGATCGGGTGTTCTCGCCGATCCTCGCCCAGCTCGCGAACCTTCGCCGCAACCTCCGCCTCGCGGCCGACACCGGGAAGCCGGCGATCCTTCATTGCCGATCGAACGACGGCCAGCGCGACGCCCAGGATGCGCTGCTGGCCGAGATCCGCGCGTTCGGGAGCGAGCCGCCGCCGGTCCTGATCCACTCGTTTTCCGGGCCCCTCGACTACGCGGAGGCGATGCTGGAGCTGGGCGCGGCCGTGAGCTTCTCGGCCCTCGTGTTCCGGCCAGGCGAGGAGGCGTCAGCCGATGTGGCTCGCCTCGTTCCGGCGGACCGGATCCTCGTCGAGACCGACTCGCCGTTCCTCTCGCCGCCCGGCGCGCCGCGCCGCCGAAACGAACCGGAGTGGGTTGCCGTGACAGCGCGCTGGGTTGCCGACCAGCGTGGAGAGGACCGCGACGCGTTCGGAGAACGGCTCGTGACCAACTACGACCGTTTGCTGCCGAGCAGCAGGCGTGTTGGTGCCCCGGCCTGAGCGCCGACTTCAGTCGCCTGGTCAACGCAACTCCAGTTCACTTAGTCCGATATCGAACGTCGCCGGAATTCAATTCTGTATGCGGGGATCGTCCGAAATCGGAATCCGCTTTCGGAGCATCGTCCGGGAATGGAGGCGGTCTCCGGCGGCGTGCGATTTCGGACGAGTCGAGCTTGGGCTGGAGCTCCGGTGCTCTTCCGCGGCCGGGCGCACGGACTTGACACCGTTCCGCGCGGACGACTACAGTATTAGCACTCTCACATCGAGAGTGCTAGTGACGCGGGTCTGCCGATCCGCAGGGCCCGGAGAAGGGCCAAAGAGGTCGGTTCAGGGCCGTCGCGGCGCTCAAATCATCGTCCGGGACGTGGTCGTCACGCTGTCGCGCGGGGACCGTCGATCCCGATCAATCACGCTCGACGGCCAGCTACGGCCGCCATCAAGAGGAGGAATGCACGTTGGCAACTGCCACCGTTTCCGCCACGAAGCTTCGCCCGCTCGGCGATCGCGTCGTGATCCAGCCATCCGCGCGTGAGGAGATGACCAAGAGCGGCATCGTCCTGCCGGACACCGCCAAGGAAAAGCCCCAGGAGGGCACGATCCTGTCGGCCGGCCCGGGCCGGATCCTCGAGGACGGCAAGCGCGAGACCATGGACGTCAAGAAGGGCGACAAGGTCCTCTACGCCAAGTACGCCGGGACCGAGTTCAAGATCGAGGGTGACGACCTCCTCATCGTCAGCCAGAAGGACATCCTGGCGATCGTCGAAGGCTGACGGTCGGGCCGCCGGCGCATCGCCGGTCACCATCCAGATCGACAACTCGACCCACACATTTCCTGGAGGACATGAACATTGTCTAAGCAACTCATTTTCGACGAGACGGCTCGTCGCTCACTCAAGCGTGGCATCGACAAGCTCGCCGATGCTGTCAAGGTCACGATTGGCCCGAAGGGTCGGAACGTCGTCCTCGACAAGAAGTTCGGCTCACCGACCATCACCAACGACGGCGTCACGATCGCTCGCGACATCGAGCTCGACGACCCGTTCGAGAACATGGGCGCGCAGCTCCTCAAGGAGGTCGCGACCAAGACTGACGACGTTGCCGGTGACGGCACCACGACGGCCGTCGTTCTCGGCCAGGCGATGGTCTCCGAGGGTCTCCGCGTCGTGACCGCCGGGGCCAACCCGATGGTCGTCAAGCGCGGCATCGAGAAGGCCGTCGAGGTCATCGTCGCCGAGCTCGAGAAGCACAAGGTCGACGTCAACAGCCGCGAGCAGATCGCGGCCGTGGCAGCGATCAGCGCCGCGGATCCGGAAGTCGGCGAGATCATCGCCGAGGTGATGGACAAGGTCGGCAAGGACGGCGTCATCACCGTCGAGGAAGGCCAGAGCCTCGGCCTCGAGAAGGAATACACCGAGGGGATGCAGTTCGACCGAGGCTATCTCTCGGCGTACTTCGTCACCAACCCGGATCGGATGGAGGCGGTTCTCGAGAATCCGCTCATCCTCATCACGGACAAGAAGATCTCGAGCGTCCAGGACATGCTCCCGGCCCTCGAGAAGGCCGTCCAGCAGGGCAAGCCGACGTTGATCATCGCCGAGGACATCGACGGTGAAGCTCTCGCGACGCTCGTCGTCAACAAGCTCCGTGGCACCGTCTCGGTCCTCGCCGTCAAGGCGCCGGGCTTCGGCGATCGCCGCAAGGAGATGCTCCGCGACATCGCCGTCCTGACCGGCGGCACGGTCATCAGCGAGGAGATCGGGCGGAAGCTCGACTCGGTCACGGTCGAGGACTTCGGTTCGGCCCGTCGCGTCGTTGCGACCAAGGACGACACGACGGTCATCGACGGGGCCGGCTCGCCTGACCAGATCAAGGCTCGCATGAGCCAGATCAAGGCCCAGATCGAGGACACGACATCCGACTACGACAAGGAGAAGCTCCAGGAGCGTCTCGCCAAGCTGTCGGGTGGCGTCGCCGTGATCAAGGTCGGCGCGGCCACCGAGGTCGAGCTCAAGGAGAAGAAGCACCGCATCGAGGATGCGCTCTCGACGACCCGCGCGGCCGTCGAAGAGGGTCTCGTCGCCGGCGGTGGCACCGCTCTCCTCCAGGCGATCCCGGCGCTCGACTCCCTCAAGCTCGAGGGTGACGCGCAGGTCGGTGTCGACATCGTCCGCAAGGCCCTCGAGGCCCCGGCCCGGCAGATCGCCGACAACGCCGGCCAGTCCGGTGAGGTCGTCGTCAACCAGGTCAGGAATGCCAAGATCGGCCACGGCTACGATGCTCTTCGCAACGAGTACGGCGACATGTTCAAGAAGGGGATCGTGGACGCCCGCAAGGTGACCCGGTCTGCCCTCCAGAACGCGGCGTCGATCGCGGCGATGGTCCTCACGACCGAGACCCTGATCACGGACATCCCGGAGAAGGAGAAGGCCGGCGCCGGCGGTGGTCACGGCCACCCGGGCGAGATGGACTTCTAGGAATCGCTCAAGGCGGCCCAACGTGACGCCGCCACCCGATGACGCGGTTCTGAGCCAGCGCTTGAAACGCGCCTGAACGGACCCCCGGCGACCTTACGGTCCCGGGGGTCTTGTAATTTCAGGCAGTTGACGGCGGTAGGCTGCGCGGGTGACCGCGGATCCGGCCTCGCTGCACATCACGATCGTGGCGGGTTCGATCACTCGCCATGGCGCCCTTGACCTGTCCCGGGAGACGAGGCTGGTCAAGGCCGCGCTGCTCTACGCCGACCGGGTGACGCTGGCAAACCCCAACGTGATGATCATCGCCTCGATGGCCGGCATCATCCCGGGAAACCTCGAGCACAGGCGGGCTGCGGTCCTCGGGATGATGGATGTGCTGCCGGACGGGGCCGCGACACGAGACGTCTACGAGGAGCTTCGCCGCAAGCGGCGAAAAAGCGTGCGCGAGATGCTCGTACTACGAGGCCTGGTAGAACGCCTGGACAGAGGTGCCGAGCAGGCGGTGGCACAGGTCGAATCGATGCTCGAGGAGGCCGGTGCCAGCGAGCTTGATCAGGCTCTCCGCGCCGGCGTCCTCGACCTGAACCATCTCGGATTGAACGAATCGGACGCCGGTCTGGCCAGGGTGACGCTGTGGCTCGCCGACCTCGTTGTCGAAATCGTGGCGCCATCGTCGCCCACGTACCCGATGTTCGACGACGCCCCGGATGGCCTGCTGGCGACGATGATCCGCGAGGGCCGCGCGCCGGGGGCGCGCCTCGATCATGCGACGCAGCCGGCCCTTGCGTCGCGGTTGATCGGCCGCCTGGACGCGTTTCCCGATGCGCCGATGAGTGCCATTCTCGAAGCTCGCGAGACGCTGGGTGTGCCGCTGATCCGCTTCCGCCGGGCGATCGCAAAGATGCAGGCCGAGCTCGAAGCGATGCCGCTCGACGAGGATTTCGAGCGCGGGGTCCGCGACACATGCGAGAAGCGAATTGCGCCGGCACTCGAGGAGCTCGAGGACGTCGCCAGGCAGCGTCGCACTGCGACCCTGCTGGGTCGTGAGTTGCTGGCACGAAGCGCTCGCACCGCCGACGAGGCCGCCATCTCGTTCACCACGGCCACCGTTGGCGAGCTGCCGGGATTGGCCGCGTTGGCGCTCGGCATCGGCCTCGACGTCGGCGCCTCATCCGTCTACAAGCGTCGGAGCGAGCTGAAGGAACGTCAGATGGAGAACCGTTTGCTGTTCCTGTACGAGGCCGGAGCTGAGCCAGGAGGCTAGCGAGCGCGTCGTTGCCGGTGCTCGCCAGGAGTCGGCTCCCGCGGCGGCAGACCGCGCCGTTCATCGTCTGCCTGCGCCGTCAGGTCGTGCAGGTCCTCGGCACGCCTGACCACCCGATCCGCTGCAGTCGGCCGCGGTGCCTCCTCGGCTTCGATCGCATCCTCGACATCGCCCTGAGCCGTGCGCGTCCGGTCGGTCGCTGTTTCGATCGCGTCGTCGAGGGCGGGGTCACGTTCCATGCTGAGAGTGTGACGCTGTGGGCGTTGACGGCCGCGCCTTGCGCACCGGCCGACAGTTACGAGCTCATATCAGCGTCATAACAGTTCGATGGTCGACCGGCCGAAATCGGTACTTCCGGCGATTTGACAGGGCGCGTCCATGGCACGACCCTTCCGAAGCCACGAACCTGTGGCAAGACCAGCCAGCACTTTTCGGGGAGAACCAGTGACTCGTCGCTTCATGCTCAGCCTCGTCGCGATCGCCAGCGTGGCATCGCTCCTGCTCGCCGCCTGTGGCAGCCAGGCGCCGGCGGCGCCGGCGCTGACCGACCCCAAGGACATCCTCACCAAGACGATCCTGTCGCTCAAGGACGTCAAGACCGTCGAGCTGACGGGCACCTTCACGGGCAAGGTGACCGTCCCGAACATGGGTGCGCTCGACCTGTCCACCACGACGCTCAGCGCCGCGATGGACATCCCGGCCAAGAAAGCCAAGTTCAGCGTCGACGCCCCGGCCATCCTCGGGACGAAGGTCGACGCGATCCTCTTGGACAACGTCGGCTACCTCAAGATCACCGGACTGCTCGCCGGTATGGCCGGCGTGACGCCGGACAAGTACAGCAAGACGGACATCCCGACCCCGTCGGCCGACCCGTCCGCCTCGGCCTCCGTCGGCGACGCGGCCCAGGTCGCCGAGGTCGTGACCAAGCTCAACGAGGCACTGGCCAAGCTGCCGACGCCGCCGGCCAAGGGCGCCGACGTGGCATGCGGCGACCAGCAGTGCTACGACGTCACGCTCAAGGTCACCTCGGCCGACCTCCAGTCCCTCGCGCCGAGCGCCGCGACCACCGTCGGCGGGACGGGCGATCTCACCCTCGACGTCTGGACCCGCAAGAACGACCTCCGCCCGGCGAGGTTCGTCTTTTCGATCACGAGCCCGGACATCGGGACGGTCGGCATCACGCTCGATCTCAAGTACGACGGATCGGTCAGCGTCTCCGCCCCGCCGGCCGATCAGATCGCTCCGTAGTCCTTTCCCGCCGCAGCCCAGAGAGCCCCGCGACGCACCTGCGTCGCGGGGCTTCTTCGTCGTCGGGGGAGCTCCCCGCAATTCCCAGCGATGGCGCCCGACCTACAATGAGCGGGTGAGCCCCTCGACCCGTCGACGAACCGTCGACACCCGATCCGACGATGCCCCGGAGACCCTCGGGACCGCCTTCGCCGACGCTCCCGAGGCGCCGCCGACTGGCCTCGTCGAGCCCGACTGGCTGCACGATGCCCCACTGCCTGGGGATCAGCCGCTGGAGCTCAGCCCGGACGAGCGCCGGGCTCGCGAGGCCGAGCAGGAGGCGACCAGGGCCGCCGGTGCTGCCCGCCGCGCCGAAGAGATCGTCCGGGCCCTGAACCCGGAGCAGGCACGGGCAGTCACCACGACCGACGGTCCGCTGCTCATCCTCGCCGGCGCGGGATCCGGCAAGACCAGGGTCCTTGCCCACCGGATCGCCTATCTCGTCGGCGTCCGCGGGATCAAGCCGTGGCAGATCCTCGCGGTGACGTTCACCAACCGCGCAGCCGGGGAGCTACGCGAGCGGATCATCTCGCTCGTCGGCGAGCCGGGCCGCGACGTCCAGGCGGGCACGTTCCATGCGCTCTGTGCCCGTGTCCTGCGACGCGACGGCGAGGCGATCGGGATCAGCCGCCGGTTCGTCGTCTACGACACGGACGACCAGCAGGCGCTGATGAAGACGATCCTCCGCGAGGAGGACATGCCGCTGACCGGCGAGTTCCGACCGAGCGCCGTCCTCGGTGCGATCAGCCGCGCGAAGAACGAGATGCTCGACGCGGAGTTCCTCCGCGACAACGCCGTCAATCACCACGAAAAGGTGATTGCCCGTCTCGCCGTTCGCTACGTCGAGCGCCTGAAGAAGGTCGGCGCCCTCGACTTCGACGACCTCCTGCTCGAGGCCGTCCGGCTCTTCGACGAGGCACCGGACGTCCTCGCTCGGTACCAGGATCGCTGGCGCTACCTCCACGTCGACGAATACCAGGACACGAATCGGCCGCAGTACCTCTGGATCCGGGCCCTCGCCGCGAAGCATCGCAACCTGGCGGTGGTCGGCGACGACGACCAGTCGATCTACCGCTGGCGTGGCGCCAACATCCGGAACATCCTCGACTTCGAGCGCGACTACCCGGACGCGACGGTCGTCAAGCTCGAGCGCAACTACCGCTCGACCCAGCTCATCCTCGATGCCGCCCATGCCGTCGTCTCGCGGAATACGGAGCGGACCGACAAGAAGCTCTGGACGGAACAGGCCGGCGGCCGCCCGATCCAGCGGTTCGAGGCCTACAACGAGGAAGAAGAGGCCGAATGGATCGCCCGCCAGATCGAGGGCCTGACCGGTGGCCGCGGGTCTGTCCTCACCCGTCGCGCCGACGACGATGACAACGACGGCGTCCCGATGCGTGCCCGCGACGTCGCGGTCATGTACCGGATGAACGCCCAGTCCCGGGCGATCGAGGAATCGTTCCTCCGCTACGGCATCCGCTACCAGCTCGTCGGCGGGACCCGGTTCTATGCGCGGCGCGAGGTCAAGGACGCGCTGGCCTACCTCCGCGTCCTCCGTTCCGACACGGACAGCGTCAGCTTCGAGCGGATCGTCAACGTGCCGGCCCGGGCGATCGGCGACAAGACGATCGAGGCCCTCCGGGCGGTCGCCAGGCGCGACGACGTGTCGACCTGGGAGGCGATCGAGAGGGCGGGACGCGGCGAGGTCGAGGCACTCGCGCCGCGGGCGCGCACCTCGCTGGCCGACTTCGCGGCCCTCGTCCGTCGGCTGCGCTCGCGGGTCGGCGTCCTGCCGCTGCCCGAGCTGCTCGACGAGGTGCTCGAGGCGTCGGGCTACCGGGCGATGCTCGCCGACGGCTCCGAGGACGGCGAGGAACGCTGGGCGAACCTGCTCGAGCTGCGATCGGTGACGACCCGCTACGACGATCTCGAGCCGGAGGATGCCCTCGACCGGCTGCTCGAGGAGACGGCCCTCGTCGCCGACCAGGACACGTACGAGGGCGACGCCGACGCGGTCACGCTCATCACGCTCCACGCCGCCAAGGGCCTCGAATTCCCGGTCGTGTTCATCGCCGGGCTCGAGGAGGGACTCTTTCCCCACAGCCGGGCGCTCGACGACGAGAAGGAGCTCGAGGAGGAGCGCCGGCTGGCGTACGTCGGGATCACCCGGGCGAAGAAGCGCCTGTTCCTGTCGCACGCCTGGCGGCGGGCGACCTGGGGGATGGGCCAGGCGTCGGTGCCATCTCGCTTCCTGCTCGAGATCCCGGCCGAGCTGATGGTCGGGCCCGACCTGACCGGTGGCCAGGGGGCGCTCGACGTCGATCTCGATCTTGCCTTCGGCTCGCGCCGATCGACCCGTTTCAACACGCCATTGCGGACCGGCGGCGCGGCGTTCCGCCAGGGGAGCGGCCGACCCGGCGCCCCGCTACCCGGCGAGCCGTTCCGGCCGAGCCGGGACCTCGCGGCAAAACGCGAGGCATTCGCGGGTGGGGCGCCGTCGGGCTCGCTCGCACGTCCGGGTGAGAGTCCGGCAGCGGCGCCGGTCCGCCCACAGCGGCCGATCATCCCGGGCGAGCGCCAGTTCCGGGACGGTGACCGCGTCCGCCATGCCCGCTGGGGCGACGGAATCATCGTGACGTCGAAGCTCACGCGTAGCGACGAGGAGATCACCGTCGTGTTCAAGGACGCGTCGGTCGGTCGGAAGACGGTCCTCGCCAGCCTCGCCAACCTCGAGATCATCGGCTGAGGGCGGGCTCCTCATGAGCTACGACCTGTCGATCGCGACGCGCACGCGACCGAAGCCAGACTCGATCGAGGAGTTCGCCAAGGCGGCGGGTGCCAAGATTCGGGCCGTCGGCGCCTTCAAGCCCGGCTCGAACGTCCTGGTCGTGTTCGCCGCCAGTAACGGCAGCGACGGGAGGACGATCGACGTCGATGGGCCGAGCGCCGTCGATATCGACGATCTTCCGGACGACCTGGCTGGTGTCGTCCCACGGGCGAGGTGGCTGGTGGACGTCCACGTGCCGGCCGGATCCGACGCGGAGACGCATGCGTTGGCGCTGGACATGGCCGTTCACCTTGCCCGCGAGGGCGACGGCGCAGTCTTCGATCCCCAGGATGACCGGATCGCATGGCCGTCGGGGGTCACGCCGCGGCCGCGAGGCTCCGCCGAAGACCGGATTCGAGCCATCGACCTCGAGTGGTTCGTCCCCACATCGAGCCTTCCTGCCGACGCGGCACGACGCTGGGTCGAGCGGACCAGGACAGACTTCCCGGCCTGCGCGCCCGTCAGATTTGGGCCATATGAACCCTTTCAGGGCAGGTTGGATCGTGACGGAGTGGAGGGGTTCGAGGCCATCTGGGCCGAGCAGGCAGCAGGCGCGATTGGCGGCTCGTTCTTCTGGACCGCTCGAGATGGCGGCTTCAGCGGTAGCGTGTCCTTCGCCGACCACCGGACTGACTCCCGGCCGCCCAGGGTTGGCAGCGTGGCCCGCCTCAGCGCCAGCGTCGACGCGCGACCGATTCATCGGGATTCTGCACGGTGCGAGGCCCTGATCACGTTCTTCGCCTCAGTCGCCGACGACCTTGGGGCAGCCTTTGGAGCCGCGTATGTGACCCGCGACGTCATTTTGCGTCGTGGCCACGTGTCCTTCGACTGGCAATCCGAATCGGGCCCGCTTCCACGAGCCCGGTGGTGGGTTGGCCTCCCTGCACTTCCGACCTGGCTTGCCTGGTTCGGCGAACCCTATCGCGACCTGCTCGCCGAGGCCGTATCGGACTGGATGGTCCCTGCACCGCCGAGTGGTGTCCTCGCCCGGTTCGGACCGGAGCCGATGGACGTCGATGAGCTTCGTCGCGTGTTCCCGGCGCTTCCGCCTGAGCTCCTCGCTCGCCGCCGGGACGGATCAGCCGTGGACCCCGGCGTCCGGATCACTCTTTTCCAGGCTCCGCCGTCGGCGCCCGCCGAAGTGATCCCGTGGATGGAATGACCGAAACCAGCGATCGCCTGCCCGTCGACGCGGCCCTCGTCACCGCCGCCGAGGCATTGACCGCCGACGCAGCTGTGGCCCGCCACGCGGAGCTCGCCGAGGTGATCGATCGGGCCAACCGGCTCTACTACCAGGAGGACGCGCCGGAGCTGTCCGACGCCGAGTACGACGCGCAGTTTCGCGAGCTCGTCGCGCTCGAAACCGCCCATCCGGAGCTGATCACCTCCGATTCACCGACGCAACGGGTCGGCGGCGCGATCAGCACGACATTCGACGAAGTCCGCCATCGGCGGCCGATGCT
>Ga0193725_1000201_pt1 | contig 19421 bp, 17 predicted proteins | sample H2a2metaG_FD_143058 | JGI IMG/M metagenome (GOLD analysis project Ga0193725, IMG submission 143058) | Soil microbial communities from a riparian zone of the East river system, Colorado, United States - H2a2 | ecosystem: Environmental > Terrestrial > Soil > Riparian zone | place: USA: East River... | reverse complement strand
GCGCCGCGGTCGGCGCTGTCTTCCTCGTGCTCGTCTCGGTGTGCGCGGCCCTCGCGTACTCGATCGCCGGTGCGGGGAACGGGGCACTCACGTCGGGACTGAATGACCTCGTATGGGCCGGCGTGGTGATGAGCGCGTTCCCTCGGGCGATGCTGATCATGTCAGGATCGTTCGGGCTGTGGCGGGCCGGCATGATCTCCAACGGACTGTTCGGGGCCGGGGTCGCCGCGGTCGTGCTCGGTGTGGCGGGCGGCACGACGTGGATGAGCAGCGGGTTCTGGGCACCGGACGGACTCTATTCGCGGCTGATCCTCCCGGTCATCAGCCTCGTGTGGATCCTCGTCGTGAGCGCCGTCTTGAAACGAGCTCCTGCCACGCGTGGCGAATGGTGATGTCCCTCCCTTCACAACAGCACTAGGAGGCGATCATGAAAAAGACCCAGGCGGCGGCGGCGGCGGCGGTCTTGGTGTCGGGCCTCATTGTCCTGGCGCTTGGGTGTGACAGCCGGCGAGCCACCTCGTCGAGCTCGGGCGGCGACGACCTCGCGGTTGCGGCCTCGCGCGCGTCCCCGAGCGGGCTCGAGCAAGGTCGGAACATCGGCCGAGGCGTGACGATCGTACTCGTGCACGGCGCCTTTGCCGATGCCTCGGGGTGGCAGGACGTGATCCCCATCTTGCAGCGCGACGGATTCAATGTGATCGCGGTGCAGAATCCTCTCAGCTCGCTTGCCAGCGATGTCGCCTGGACCCGACGAGTGATCGAGGCTCAGAGCGGTCCTGTCGTCGTCGTGGGCCACTCCTATGGAGGCGCCGTGATCACCGGCGCCGCGGCGGGGAATCCCAACGTGCGAGCCCTCGTTTACATCGCCGCCTACGCGCCCGATGTGGGTGAGCCGATCGGCGCGCTGAACGCGCTATTCCCGCCGACCGCGCTCGGCACCGCACTCACCATCGACGCCGCCGGATTCCTATATGTCGATGTCACCAGGTTTCGCGCCCTGTTCGCGGCGGACCTGCCGGAACGCCAGACGCGTGTCCTCGCCGTTACGCAGAAACCCCTCGCCGCGGCAGCCTTCGGGGAAACGCTCGACCAGGCGGCCTGGCGGACGATTCCCTCGTGGTTCCTAGTGGCGCGGGAGGATCAGGCCATAAACCCCGACCTCGAGCGCTTCATGGCTCGGCGGATGGGCGCCCGCACGAGCGAGATCAGTTCCAGTCACGTCCCGTTCGCTTCGCACCCGAACAAGGTGGCCGAGCTGATTGAGGAAGCGGCGAGCGCCGGACACGAGTAGGAGGCTGATCACACTGGTGAAATGAGGCGCGTTATGTCCAAGAAACTCGATTTCAATCGCCGCCAGTTTGTCGGGGTTGCAGCGGCAACCGTTGCCGCTAGCCCATTAGGACTCTTTGGGAGGGTCAACGCCATGACGCAAGCTCTGACTGACGTCGCGCAGCCGACGGGTAGTGGTCAGACCGAAATTCGTCCGTTTCGTTTCACCGCTTCGGACGCGGATCTGACCGACCTGCGCCGGCGCATCAACGCAACCAAGTGGCCCGAGAGGGAAATCGTCAACGATCAATCGCAGGGCGTGCAGCTCTCGACGATGCAGAATCTCGCGCGCTATTGGGGCACGCAATACGACTGGCGCAAATGCGAGGCGCGACTCGCCGCGCTGCCGCAGTTCACAACGATTATCGACGGCGTTGACATTCATTTCATTCACGTGCGCTCGAAGGAAAAGAATGCGCTGCCCGTCATCGTCACACACGGATGGCCGGGATCGATCATCGAGCAGTTGAAGATCATCGATCCGCTCACGAATCCCACCGCGAATGGCGGGACCGCCGCAGACGCTTTCGATGTCGTGATTCCGTCGCTGCCGGGCTACGGGTTTTCCGGGAAGCCCACCACGCTCGGCTGGGATCCCATCCGCATCGCGCGCGCGTGGGCAGTCCTGATGGATCGCCTCGGATACAAACGATATGTGGCGCAGGGCGGCGATTGGGGGAACGCCGTTACCGAGCAGCTGGCTCTGCTCCAGCCTGCGGGATTGATTGGCATTCACACAAACATGCCTGCCACCGTGCCACCCGAGATCGACGCGGCGGCGTTTGCCGGTGCGCTGGCGCCAACAGGTCTCTCAGCCGACGAAAAGCAGGCGTACGACCAGCTTGCATATTTCTACAAGCACGGCCTGGGCTACGCACAAGAGATGGCGAACCGCCCGCAAACGCTCTACGGGATCGCAGATTCACCGGTCGGGATGGCGGCATGGATGCTCGACCACGACGCGCGCAGTATGGCGCTTATGTCGCGTGTCTTCGATGGTCAGCGTGAGGGACTTACGCGCGATGACATCCTCGACAACGTGACACTGTACTGGCTCACGAACACGACGGTCTCTTCAGCTCGCCTGTATTGGGAAAGCAAGCTCGCGTTCTTTGCGCCGAAAAACGTCCCGGTCCCGGCCGCAGTGACCGCGTTTCCGGACGAGCTCTATCAGGCGCCGAAGAGCTGGACCGAGAAAGCGTATCCCAAGCTCATTTATTACAACAGGGTCGCCAAGGGTGGCCACTTCGCCGCGTGGGAGCAGCCGGAGACGGTCGTGACTGAGCTCCGCGCCGCCTTCAAGTCTCTCAGGAGCGCGTCATGACACGCACAACAAGAATCCTCGTGAGCGCCGGCGTTATCGTCACTGGTCTCGCCGGCGGTCTCGCTTCGCAAGCGCCCAAACCGACAATCGTGCTCGTCCACGGCGCGTTCGCGGACGGCTCGAGCTGGTCGAAGGTCATCCCGATTCTCCAGCGCGACGGCTACACCGTGATCGCGGTGCAGAATCCGCTCACGTCATTCGCCGCCGACGTGGAAACAACCAAGCGCGTGGTTGACGCGCAGATCGGCCCGGTCGTCCTCGTCGGGCACTCCTACGGCGGCGCGGTCATCACCCAGGCCGCGGCCGGCAGCGCGAACGTGAAGGCGCTCGTCTACGTCGCGGCGTTCGCGCCCGAGGTCGGCGAGCCGATCGGCGCGTTCGGCGAGCGCTATCCCACGCAGCTCGGCACTGGATTCAGACCCGACAAAGCCGGTTTTCTGTACATCGACCCCGCAAAGTTCCACGAGCTGTTCGCCGCTGATGTCCCGGTGGCCGAGACACGCGTGGCGGCGGCCACACAGAAGCCGATCATCGGCAGCGTGTTCGGCGTAGCGCCGGACCAGGCGGCGTGGAAGACAATTCCGTCATGGTACATCGTGTCGCAGGACGACAAAGCCCTCAATCCCGACCTCGAGCGGTTCTATGCCAATCGCATGAAGGCAAAGACGACCGAGGTAAAATCGAGTCACGTGCCGTTCCTCTCACACCCGGCTGTGGTGGCGCGCGTGATCGAGCAAGCAGCCGCCGGTGCGCATTGACCTGGATCGCCGCCGCTTCCTGAGTACGGCGGCGGCGACCATTGCTGGACTGGAGCTCACCATGTTCGGTGCGACGAAGTCTCTGCTGTACGGGATGGAAACCGCGGTGGACACCGGGTTGTCGTCGCTGCGCAACGCGACCACGTGGCTCAATTCACCGCCGCTGACGGCGGACGGCCTGCGCGGCAAAGTCGTGCTCGTCGACTTCTGCACGTACACCTGTATCAACTGGCTGCGCACGCTGCCGTACCTCCGCGCCTGGGACGCCAAATACCGCGAGCACGGCCTGGTCGTGATCGGCGCGCACACACCGGAATTCGACTTCGAGCATGACCTGGACAATGTGCGTCGCGCCGTCACGGCGATGCGAGTCGATTATCCGATCGCCGTCGACAACGACTACGCGATTTGGAAGGGGTTCGCGAACCAATACTGGCCGGCGCTCTACCTGATCGACACGAAGGGCGCAATCCGGTTCACGCACTTCGGTGAAGGCGCGTACGAAGAGTCCGAGCGGATGATTCAGAAGATGCTCGGGGAAGCGGGTGCCCCCCCAGGTGGCTTCACTCGTGAGCTGGTGACCGTCGCTGCCGCTGGCATTGAAGCGCCCGCCGACTGGGAGAACCTGCGGTCACAGGAGAACTATCTCGGCGCAGGGCGCACCGAGGGCTTCGTCTCGAACCGCTCCGCGGCGCGGCTCGGGCTGAACGAGTGGACGCTCGTAGGCGACTGGGAGCAAAGCCAGCGCGCGGTTGCGCTGAACAAGCCGAACGGGCGCATCGTGTACCGCTTTCACGCCCGCGACGTCAATCTCGTGATGGGCCCCGCCGCGCGAGGGGCCGCTGTGCGATTTCGCGTCAGGATCGACGGGCAGCCGGCCCGCGGTGGTAGTGATGTGGACGAGCAAGGCCAGGGCACGGTGAGTGAGCAACGCGTGTACCAGCTCATCCGCCAACCGCGGCCGATCAGCGATCGCCTGTGCGAGATCGAGTTTCTCGATGCGGGCGTAGAGGCGTTTTGCTTCACGTTCGGGTGATTCGACATGACCAACGACATCGACCACGACCGTCGCCGATTCCTGGGCACTGCGTTGGGGGCACTCGTCGCGGCGGAGCTCGGCATGATCGAATCAGTGAGCGCACAACAAACCACGTCGTTCGGGCAGCTGCGGCAGATCGATGCCGGAGACCTCAGCGTGCAGTATGTCGAGGCGGGTCCCGCCGGCGGCACCCCGGTCGTCCTGCTGCACGGCTGGCCGTACGACATCTACAGCTTCATCGACGTCGTCCCGTTGCTCGCAGCGGCGGGCTACCGCGTGATCGCGCCGTTTCTGCGGGGCTATGGCGGGACGCGCTTCCGTTCCGAGCAAACGCCGCGCAATGGGCAACAGTCAGTCGTCGCAGTCGACGCGGTCGCGCTCATGGACGCGTTGAAGATCCAAAGGACGATCCTCGCCGGTTTCGATTGGGGCGCGCGCACGGCTGACATCGTCGCCGCGCTCTGGCCCGAGCGGTGCAAAGCGCTCGTGTCCGTCAGCGGCTATCTCATCGGGAATCCCGCGGCCGGTCAGACGCCGTTGCCGCCGAAGGCGGAGCTGCAATGGTGGTACCAGTTCTATTTCGCGACGGAGCGAGGCCACGCGGGATACGCGCAGAATCGCAAAGAGTTCGCGAGGCTCATCTGGCAACTCGCGTCGCCGAAATGGGCATTCAGCGATGCGACGTTCGATCGCAGCGCGACCGCACTCGACAATCCGGATCAGGTGGCGATCGTGATCCACAACTATCGCTGGCGGCTCGGTCTCGCCGCGGGGGAGCCGAGGTATGATGATCTGGAACAGCGCCTGGCCGCGGCGCCGATGATCACGGTGCCGACCATAACCATGGAAGGTGATGCGAACGGCGCGCCGCATCCGGAGCCCGTCGTCTACGCGAAGAAATTCTCCGGCAAGTACGCGCACCGGCTCATCACCGGCGGTATCGGGCACAATCTGCCGCAGGAGGCCCCGCGGGCATTCGCGGACGCCATCATCGAGGTCGACCGGTTGTCCGGGTGATGGACGGGAAATCTTGCGTCGGGTCATGCTTCAAGGAACTCCAAAGCTTTTTTCACGAACGCTTGGTGGTACTGGAAGACACCTCCATGCCCGGCATCCTCATAGAGGACGAGTTCGGCGTTCGGAAGGCGGCGCGCGAGGTCGACCGAGTTGCTGCTGGGCACCATCTTGTCGTGGTCACCATTCGCCACCAGAACCGGGTGATGTATGCGCGAGAGATCGGCAGGACGCTGACGCCCCCAGTTGTGTATGGCCTTCAATTGAGCGCGGAACGCCGGGATCGAAACCGGCTTGTCGCGATTCTCGGTGCGCTCTTTCAGTCGTCCCAGGAATTCGCGCGCCGCATTGCGGCCGTTGGGGGTCTCGGTGAAGAAGAGATAGTATTCCGGGTGCCTGAAGGTCAGCCCGCCCTTCACCATGTCACGGATGGTCACCGACGTCACCCGGTCGATCCCCGTGCCCCCGGCCGGCCCGGTGCCCGCGAGGATGATCTTCCGGACCAGTTGCGGTTCTTCTTCCGCGATCACCTGGGAGATGAAACCGCCCAGGGAGAAGCCAAACAGGTCGACCTGAGCAAAACCGAGGGCCCGGATGAAGGCCACCGCGACCCGCGCCATCGCCTCCACTGACGTGGGAGTCTTACCTTCCGACGCGCCAATGCCCTGGTTGTCGAAGACGATGACGCGGCGTCTCAGCGCGATGCCGTCGACGACCCGGGGATCCCACCGGTCGAGTTCCGCAGCCAGATGGTTGAGGAAGATAACCGGCACTCCGGTGTCGGGCCCAAGCTGCCGGTAGACCAATTTCGTCCCGCCGACATCGACGACTTTCGTCGGCGCATTCCTCCACGCGATGCTCGATCCAGGATACGACTGTTGGCGCGTGCTCATATTGCCCTCCAAGAGTTTGTACGTCGCCATATGATGGACATCATATTCCGATGCAAGAAAAAGAGCCTTAGGTGCCGGTCGGGTCGAAGTGCTTCACGGACGCTTCACGCAGGGCCTCGGAGAGCTTGGGGTCGTCGACCGCACGGGCCAGTACCAGAGCGCCGACCATCGTGGCCACCGTCACGAGCGCGCGTTCGGAGGCACCCGGCTCTCCCTGGTCGGGCGAATGCCGGGCGACGACATCGATCATTTCCTTGATGCGGCGCGTCGCGGCTCGGCGCACCCTCGAGGCCTGGCGCGGCATCTCCGAGCCGAGCGCGACCACCGGGCAGCCGGTCTCGGCGTCCTCGACGTGCTCTTTCGCGAGGTAGGCGCGGATCATCGACCGAAGCGCCTCCTGCGGCGGCGCGGCCGCGGCGATGCGCGTGAGAGTGGCCACGCTTTCAGCTCCCGCGCGGTCGGCCGCCTCCGCCAGCATCGCCTCGCGTGAGGCAAAATGGGCGTAGAAGCCGCCATGGGTCAGGCCAACCTTTTTCATGATGTCGGCGACGCCCGTGCCGTCGTACCCGCTTCGCCGGATGGCGCGGGCGGCGGCCCCTACGATCCGTTCGTGGGTGACTTCCTTGCGGCTTGGGGCGGTCCGCTTGGCTTTGGCAGCGCTCATATGATGATCATCATATATCAACCGGACAGTGAGCGCAAGAGGCGACACCGGGCCTAATTGGGGGAAGAGGCCTGCGGGCTCCTCTTCAATCGTTTCCACAGGTAATGAACGGGGAATCCGGCCACCGCAATGCCGAGACCGTAGACAGGCGAATAGTTATGAATCTGAATCTGGCCCCACACGATGGCCGACAAGCCCACGACGGTGCCAAGGATGAATACCAGCGGCACCAACGGATAGGCGGGCGTCCGGAACGGCCTGGGGCGCTCAGCCATCTTCCGTCGCAGCACGAATACTGCGCCGACGGCAAAGATCAACGCGGCCCACTCGACGACCACGAAGTACGTCGTGAGCGTATCGAAGTCCTTGAGGACGAGGACCATGATGATCGCGACCGCGCCCTGGATCACGAGCGCTGCCCACGGTGTGGCCCAGCGCGGATGGGTTCTCCCTAAAAATGAGAAAATCAGGCCGTCGCGCGCCATCGCGTAGGGGACGCGCGGCTTGGCGAGCAAGTTGCCGTTGAGCGCGCCGAAAATGCTCGTCATGATCGCGAGCATGATGAGGACGCCGCCGGCGGGTCCGGCGATCGCCGTCATCACCGTTCGCGCAATCGCTTCTTTTTGCTGCGCCATGATGCTGACTGGCATGGTGTACAGGTAGGCCAGGTTCGCGCCGACGTACAGCGTGACGATGACCAGCATCCCGACGATGATGATCCGCTTCATCAGGCGCTCGGGTGCCACGACTTCGCCCGCGATCATGCTGACGGCAATCCAGCCGTCGTACGTCCAGATGACCGCGGCGACGGCGCGCGCCAGGCCGCTGCCTTGCACGGTGCCGCCTTCGGTAAAGTTGGAAAGGCTGCCCTGTCCGAGCAGAAACGCGCCGAGGATAATCGCCGCCAGCGCCGTGACCTTCACCAGGGTGGTCACGCCGCTCACCGCTGCGCCGACTTGCGCGCCGAGCACGTTGGCGAACGTGAGGGTGACGATCGCGGCGATCGCGATCAGCTGTACGGTCGTGACGCCGGCGGGGATGCCCAGCAGGTTGAGCAGGAATTCCGCGAAGACGGTGGCCAGTGAGGCGACGGCGGTGGGCGTCGTGACCAGGACGTACAGCCACCCGAAGACGAACGCGGCGGCGTCGCCGTACGCCTCGCGCAGGAACACGTAGACGCCGCCCGCCTCGGGCAGCAGCGTGCTCAGCTCCGCCACCGCGAGCGCGCCGCAGATGCTGATCAGACCAAACGCCGTCCACAGTCCCATGATGACGAGCGGGTTGGGGACGAGCCCGGCGATGGTGGGAGGTGTGCGGAAGATCCCGCTACCGATGGTGATGCCGACGATCAGCGCGGTGCCGCCGGCGAACCCGATGACTCGGCGGAGATCCTGCGGCGGTGATTGAATCATTTCCGCGACTTCGTCCCGAGCTCCTCGAACCAATTCTCAACGACGATCAGCTTGTCGGGTGTGCCGGCCCGGATCATTAAGAAGCGCCGGTCGTCTGGGGCCACAGCATACTGCGGACCGAATCGGAGAGACGTAAATCCCGCGGCCGGAAAGAGTGCTACTGACCGGCCGAGGGAGAATCGCGGATTGGTATTTATTGCGACGGCCACCAGGTCTCCGGAGGCGGCGCGATAGAACAACTCGCCGCCCCGATGGGACCAGAGCGGCTCCGTTCCCCCGCCCGCCGAAATCGCCCACTTTCCCGCGCCGGTGTTTGGAAATGGCACCACGTAGATCTCGTCCGCGCCGGTCTCGTTCGAGCTATACGCCAGCCATCGCCCGTTGGGTGAAAGGGCTGGAGACAATTCGGTGAATGTGGTCGCCACAACGGGCACCGGCGCTGTATCGATTCCCGGCCGGATCGCAAGAATGTCCCCCGAACCGGGCGACGCTACATCGGTCCGGAAGATCAGCCATTTCCCATCGGGAGACCAGCCTGCATTGTACAAGTTCCGCTTCTCATGAAGCTGCATCACTGCCGGTGCGCCGCCATCGGCCCGCTTGGTCCACAGATCAGCTGCGCCTGTCGCGGGGCCCGAAGAGAACGTCACGGATCTGCCGTCCGGTGTCCACGCGGGGTCAGAATTGTCGTTTCCCTCGAGCGTCAACTTGATGCTAGGCCCTCGGTGCAGCCGCTTGATCCAGATATTAAGGGGCTCAGCATTGGCGACCATCGCGACGGCGAGCCACTTTCCGTTCGGTGAGAGGGCTGGGGAGCTCAAATAGTCGCTCCGCCATTCAGGATTGACCGCCTGTGCTCTGCCGTCACGCGTTACCCACACGAGCTCCTGCTTACCCTGTCCCGCGCCAGTCGCGTATACCAGCGTCCCTGTCGCTGAAACCGCGAGGTCAGCCGAGCCGCCCAAGAGTCCCAATCGCATGCCTTCGCTGAGCGCAGTCGGCTCGCCCGCGACTTTCATGGAGTTCTGATCGAAGGGCACGACCATCAATGTCTTGTTTGCCGTCACATAGAGGAGGTGCCCCGAGGTCGCGTAGCGCGCGTACATCGCGTCGTCCACGATCACCCGGTGCTTCCCTGACGGGATGTCGGCCACAGCGATCGCGTACGACGTCCTGCCTTTTGCTCCGTTCTTTGCCGAGTACCTGATCGTAAACAGCACGCCCTTTCCGTTGGGCAGCACGTCCGGCCATGTGTGATCGAACTCGCCGCTCGCGGTGTCCAGCACAGTAAACCAGATCGGCTTTGCCCCTGGCTTCGCTTCAACCCGGAGCAGGCCCCCTCCGTTCGTATTCGCGTCAACGTAAATGAATCCATCTGGTCCCCATGACGCGCCCGCCGTTCCTGTGAGGAGCGTGTCCGTCACCGTGATCGGCGGGGCTCCGTTGATCGACGCGATCTCAACGTCCTTCACCCTGAGGAAGCCGACCTTGCTACCGTCCGGTGAGAAGAACGGTGTACTCGCCCCTTCTGTCCCCGGCACCGCGATCGCATGGAGCTGGTTGCGAGCCCGTATCAAGAGCTGCGATCGGGGACCGCCGATATACGCCAGTCGCGATCCATCAGGCGAGATGGCAACGCGTCCCGACCAGGGCGCACCCGCAGCCATCGCCTCGGTCGAGTCCATCGCCAGGGTGGATCGCACTACTTGCTTCGCCGGTGCCGGACGCATCCAACCCCAGATCGCGCCACCAGAAATCAGAATGGCGAGCACGATCACGGCGTACAACACCCTCCTGTCGCGAGGGCCACGCTCTTTGACCTCGAGCGTCGATGCGGCGGCGGACGGCGTGACCGACCGATTGTCCGAAGCCGTGGCGACCCTCTCGGTGATCGCGTGACGGCTCAAAGCCGCGGCGAGGTCTTCGATCTCGGAATCCGGCTCCATCTCGAGCTCTTGTCGCACGAGTTCCTGATAAACCCGGGCGTACTGCACCGCGCCGGCACGGTCTCCGGCGGCGGCGAGAGCGAGCATGAGCTTTTTCGTCGCACCAGCTGAAAGCGGATCGGAGTTAGCGAGTCTGCGCAGCCACATTACGGTCTGCGAATGGTCGCTTGCTTCGGCCGCAAGGTTGGCAAGGAACTCGAGAGCTTTTTGATACTCAAGTCGCAGTCGCGATCGGTTTGACTCTATCCACGACTCGAGCTCGTGGCTGTCTGCAAAATGAAAGCCGTCCAGGAGCGGCCCCTTGTAGAGACCGACCGCCGCGGTCCACCGACCGGCGCGAATCGCCTCCTCCAACTCCCATACGTCGACCCGAACCAGGTCCGGATCGAGCCGGAGCTCTCGTCCTGTCGAAAGTATGAAATCGCTTCTCATGGCATGTCGGATCGCGTAGACCGTCTGATCGAGGGCGTGCTGTGCCCGTGCCCCGGAGCTTTCCGGCCAGAGGTAGGCCTCGATGCGGTCGCGGGAGAGACCGGGCTTACCGCCCAGGCCCAGGATCGCCAGCAGACCCAACGGCCGCTTTTGTTGCGCGGCTACGGGGACCGGGCGAGTCTCGTCGCGCAGGGAAAGCGTTCCCAGAAGCTCGAGGGTCAACATTTTCCGGCTACGCGAGCTCTGTGAGTTTTATCTGATGTTCTGCTGAGGGGGACGGCCTATGATGGAGGGCTGTGTCCGCCCGGTCAAGCGCGATGCGTGCCCGGCTGTGAATCTCCATGGAGGCTCAAAATGACGTATCGATTTGCTTTTCCGGTGTTGGCGTTGCTGGTGGCGGGCGGTTGTAGCGGGCGGGATGCGAGTGGTCCCAGCGCGAGTGCGCCGGTGTCAGCTTCCCGAAACGCGGGAGACGACAACGACTCCCCGCGTGCCGGAACCTTCCACGCTGAGAAGAACTGCGACCAGTACTCGGGGCTCGCGGGCGGGTTCTGCACGCTCACGGTATCGACCCTGAAGCAGATCCCCGTCGGCACCAAAGTTGTCTATACGGACGCCGCCACCGCTACAGCGGTCTTCACTGACGTAACGCTCGTTCCACCAAGCCCGGGCAACAACGTCGCGTTCGGTCATGTGGACCTCAGTCGGGTGACGCGCACGGGCAACGCATCGTTCTCGGGCGGCACGGGGAAGTTCCAACACTTCACCGCGAGTGTCGTCATCACCTACCTGAGCGGGAGAGATTGGGCCTGGGACGGGACGTACCGCTTCAGCGACGAGGGCGACAGGGACTAGAACAAGTGCCGGCGTCGTCAGGCGAACCGTAGGCAGACGGGGCTCGGTAGCGCGATCCGTTGACGCGTGAGTGTCAGCCTGCCGTTCTCCGGATCGCGCGCGAACACGACGACGGAGCCCGACGATTGGCCGCGCAATTTCAGCCACCGTCCGGTCGGATCCAGGCTGAAATTGCGCGGCCAATCGCCTTCGGTCGAGATCACCTGCTCGAGCGCGAGTGCGCCCGTCGACTTCGCCACGGAGAACACCGCGATGCTGTTGTGGCCGCGGTTCGACACGTACAGCGTCCTCCCGTTTGCTGCGACGTGGATGTCGGCCGGGTAGTTCGTGCCGGTCCACCCGGCCGGTAACGTCGAAAGCGTGCCCTGCGGGGACAATGCTCCGCGCGCCGAGTCGAAGCGCAGCGTGGCCACCGTGGAGTCGAGCTCATAGGCGACGAACACCAGCGGCAGCGTGGGGTGGAAGGCGATGTGGCGCGGGCCCGCACCGGGGTGCATGGCGGCATCGCCTTCCTTTATATGACGCAGCGATTTGCCGTCCAGATCGAGCCGGTAGACGAACACCCGATCGGCGCCGAGGTCTGCGGCGAGCGCGAAGCGGTTCGTGGGATCGGGAATGATGCAATGCGCATGCGGCGCTTCCTGACGCTCGGCATTCGGCCCTTTGCCCGTGTGCTGCACGATATGCGCGGGACCGAGTGCGCCACTCTGCTCGATCGGCAGCAGCGCGACGCTACCGCCGGCGTAGTTGGCGACGAGCGCGGCGCGCCCGGTACGGTCCACGCTCACGTAGCAGGGCGCGCCACCTCCCGACGGCTGCTCGTTCAGCTCGGTGAGCGCGCCTGTGGCTCTGTCGATACCGAAGGCGCTTACCGCGCCGGTCTGCTCGAGCTCGTTCACGGCGTAGAGCACCCGGCCGTTCGGGTGGATACTAAGGAAGGACGGATTGGCGCCGGCGCTTACCACGCCGACTCGCAGCAGCTCCCCGGACCTCCGGTCCATGCGGACGAGATAGATGTTTTCGGTATACGTCCCCACATACAGCAGATCGGGATCCGTTCGCGCCTCGGTCATCACTGCGTCATGTTACCTCGGTGGCAGGGACCTCAACATTACACGCCGCAGGAGACTTGACCATGACCGACCGTCGCGAATTTCTCGGTACAATTGCCGCTCTGAGCGCCGGCGCGGCGCTCCGTGTCGACGACAACCCGGCCTCACCGCCCGCCTCGGCGTCCGACGCCTGGCTCGATCAGCTCAAGGGCAAGCATCGCCAGCTGTTCGACGCACCTGATCCGGATGGCGGCACTGTCCTGCGGCACGCGCGGACGTATCTCGATGCGTGGCGCGAGGCCTATGGGGTCGGGGAACGGGACGTCAGCCTCGTGATCACGCTCTACGCCCGGACGACTCCCTTGGGACTGCAGGACGCGATGTGGGCGAAATATCGACTCGGCGCGGCCTTGAGCCTCACGGATTCAACCACCAGCGCGCCGCTGATCCGCAACTACTTCGCTCACCCGCAACCCGGTGACCCGGTCGCCGACGGCACGCCGGAGAGCTCGATGGAGTCGTTGCAACGTCGGGGCGTGGTGTTTCTGCTGTGCAACAATGCGCTGACGCGGTGGTCGGGGCGGCTGGAGAAGCAAGGCTTGGGCACGGCGGCCGAGATTCACGCCGATCTGACCGCGCACGCTGTGCCGGGCGTGGTCATCGTACCGGACGTGCTGATCGCGATAACCAAGGCGCACGAGCGCGGCTTCAGCTGCACGCGTAGTTAAAAATGAAAAAGGAGCGTCGAGTGACGCCCCTCTTTCATTCCAACATCGAGGTTGTTAGCGCGATTCGTCGTCCTGGCGATCCGAGACGTCGTCGATTTTCCAGATCTCTCCGCCGAGGGTGACGACGTACGCGGTGTTCCCGATGAACTCGAGCGAGCTCGGCTGGTTCAGAGGTTGCGTGATGACGGTGAACGTTCCGTTCCGGTTGACCTCGGGCCGACGGCGCTGACCAGTGCGTAAGCGGTCCTGCCGATGAACGCGACGTCCATCGCCCCACCTTCAGGTGGGATGACTCTTTGGGGCAGACCGCTGGCGAACGTCGTGATGACGCCCGACCGCGGATCGACGCGCGAGATCCGGCCAGCTCCGCCTTCGATGACATACAGCGCGCCGTCGGGACCGATGGTGCTGCCGAAGGCACCCTCCAGGCCCGAGGCTAGCAGGACCGCGCTGGGGCCAGCCCGGTGGGCGTCGCGCTCCACTCTCGCGACGGGCTCCTTCGCTGAGTCTGGAGCCGTGGTCGGGTCGCAGCCACCCATCAACAGGCCGGCACAAATCACAACGAGTCCTCTCGAGATTGAATCGCGGAGCATGGGGGACCTCCTGAACGGTGAGTTTGCACACGTCGAGGGCGGTAACGAAGGCTGGTCGATGCGACGGCTCTCGTCGATTACGACGCTCGCATTGAGGGAGGAGCGGCCAATATGCGGCGGGCAATGCGGACTAGATAGATGCCCCAGACCGGCCGTCGTGGCGAGACGGGTCGCGAGAATCGGTCATCTTGGTGCCCGTATCGCTTTTCCAGGCGCGACGCCCTCGACAGAACCAGCTGGACATTGCTGAGCTGATCCAGGCCGGCCGGCCAACAGCACGCCGACATCGGCAGGAGTTGAGAGCCTGAGCATCAGTGGAGCTGTGAGAGGTTGATCAACGACATACGAGCCGGCCCGTTGTTGTAGCTCTCGACGGCGGCTAGTGTGGATCCATCCGGAGAGACCCGCAGGAGCGTGGTCAGCGTGATGAGCGGAATGCGGTCGATCATAGACCCGTCGGACATGTGCGAACGGACAATTCCCGGAGACGTGTAGATGCCCTCTACGTATCTCGGAGCGAGCGCCATGTAGTGTGTTTGGCCGTCAGGCGAGACGGCAGCCGCGCCGGCGCCACTCCGAGCGACCCCCACTGTGAAGAGATGCTGCAATGCCGCGTCGTACACATCCCCTGCGACCGCAACGTTCGCTCCCGTCGAATCGAGAGAGGGCCGTCGATCAGGAATCTGGGCCGTGAGCGCATTTCCGAACACATCCGCCGATGCATCGTACCGTACGAAAGCCCCCGCTTCGCCGTTGACGACGAACACGCGTCCGTCCCCCGAGCGCTCGAGCTGACCGCTTGCCTCGTAGCCAAGCGCCGGCGCGTCCAGCCGAACGTGCAAGGTCGCACTGGCCAAGTCGTAGGTGTAGAGCCGCTTCACGCCACCGCTGTCCAGGCTCACGTTCTGCGTGGCGATCAGCGTTCGGCCGTTGGACGCGACTCTGATATTCAGCAGCTTGTAGGACGTGTCGAGCGCGAGCGGGACGAGTTGCAGCGCCGGAGACGCCTGCGTGAGATCGACAATGCCGATCGCCTGCGAATTCTTCAGTACGGTCACGATGGAATCGCCGCTCGGCGAGAGGTCGAAATCCGGCGCGTAGTCCGGAAGCGTGATGCTGCGCAGGACCGTGAGGCTCGTCGGTGAGAAGACGGTGATCTGTTCGGAGTTGCTCTGGAGCAAATAGATCACGCCGCGCTTCGCATCGAAGGCCACGTCAGTGATGTCTCCGGGGACACTCGTTAGCGTTGGACTTGGGCCCACGGTCGGCCCCACCTGAATGTTTCCCGGAACCGACGAGACCGTATCGCTGACATGGCCCAGCGCGTCCTTCGCATAGAGCCGCAGCTGGATCGCTCCCGACCAGCCAGCCCGCGCGCGAATAGTGAACGTCTGCGAAAGCGCGGAGTCGTTCGCCAACATGGAATCGCGCACGCCTGTCGGCAGCACCTCCCAGTAAACGCCATGCAGCGCATGGTTGTCGATCGCGTTGACGAGCACGGTCAGGTCGTCACCGGTAAAGACGTATCCCGCGAAGCTTTCTAAGGATGAGGGCCAACTGCTATACAACATGCTCGCCATCACCGACAGACGCGGTGGCCTGTGGTCCACCAGCGCCGGCAAAGTCAGTGATCGGGACGCCTTCTGGAGCCCGACGTCGAACGCGGTCACCGTCACGCGAACCGGAACGCCGAGGCCGCACGCAGCCGGTAACGGCACGCCGACGTTGTCGTGCGTGACAGTGGTCTGCAGTCGCTCGGGGACCAGCACCCCAATGTCACAGGGACCGCTCACCTCGATCAGGGTCTCCCACAGACCGACGGTGCTGGTGGCGCCGTAACTCACGTGCAGCGTGTCGCTCGGCTCGGGCGCCGTGTCCGCCTGGTCCCGCAGATTCGTGATGGTCGGTGGCGGGCCCGATGGCGTGGGCGGTTTGCAGGACATGGACACCTGAGTCGCCGCATCCGGTTCGTGAGCCGATCCGTATGCGAAACGCATCTTCACCGTGAAGGGGATGGTCGCATAGGCAAACCAACGAGCCGTTTGATCGACGCCCGGAAAGATCGAATCGGCACCCCACGCTGTGCGAACGGTCGCGGCAGGTACCGTGTCGGTGAAAAATGGCGTTTGGGAGTCATTGGGGGCGTAGAATGCGAACGTCGCATCCATCCAGCCGGCGCGTTGCGTGCCCCCGTTTCGTGCCTTGAGCAACACGTCGCACTGAATCAATTGGGTCCCAGCGGAGTCCGTGGGGTACGATGGTCCACCTTGGACCATCACGGTGACCGTCACGCTTGCCTGCGGGCCCGTTGAGTCATTGCATGCCGCAGCGAGCACAAGACCGAGCAAGGCGCATACGTTGCGGCGCCGGGCATGAACGTTCACAGCTCGAATTTTAGCGGGCGGTCCCGCACCCTGTAAACCGCCGAGGATCGGTCAGTATGACGGCACCGCCCGCACCGCTTTGCCCGGCGCGACGCCCTCGACCGCCTGTCCGTTCGCGACCACTGACACACCGTTCACGATCACGTGCTGAATGCCGACAGGTGGGAGCGACGGCTCCCGGTATGTCGAGCGATCCAGCACAGTCGCCGGATCGAAGATCGTAATGTCCGCGTCTGCGCCGACGCGCAGGCGCCCCTTCTGCCGCATCGCCGGCACTCGGCGCTCGAGGCGCTGCGCCGGCGCGAGCGTCATTTTGCGGATCGCGTCCATCAACGAGAGCGAGCGGGCTTCGCGCACATAGCGGCCGAGCACCCGAGCGAACGTGCCCGTGGTGCGCGGATGGCCCGTGCCGTCCTGCCAGTATGCGTCGCTCGCAATGATGGTGAGGGGGCTGGTTATCGCCACGGCGACCATCCGCTCCGTGTTGGTATGAATCACGATGGGCCCGCCGATCCGGCTATAGTGCTCGAAGCTCTCGCGATTCAGCCGCTCGCCCGTAGGCGGCCACTCCAGCTCGGCCAGGCGCTCGTCGGGAGCGCTCTTGTAAACGTCCTGTATGGTGGCGGACTGAATCTCCGTCATGCCGGCGTCATACGGATACGCCTCCGTTGTGACGTTGCGTCTGTGCGCCAGCGCCGCTCCGATCAACTCGAGCATCACGGGCGTCTCGGCAAGACCGGCACTGTTGATGTGGACCACATGCAATGGAGCGTGGGTTTCGGCGGCGAGCGCAAGGGCTTCCTTGAGTCCGGCGGCGCCCGGGCGAATGTGCACGTGTATCGGAGTCTTCCTTCTCGCGGCGACGCGGAACACCGCGAGCAGCTCAGCGCGCGTTGCCGCCGGCGTGTAGGGAAACCCCGCGCCGATGTCGACCGCGCCCTCGCGGAGACCAATCTCGATGCCTTGCGCGATCTCGCCGATCTGCGCGGGCGACGCAGCGCGATAGGCGCCGTCGCCCACCGGCATCCGGGTGCCGGGATCGTGCATGACCGCCATCCTGACTTTGATGTGGCCGATGGAGACGCCGTAGTTGATCAGCTCGCCGGCATTTCGCTCGCGGTACCAGGCGGCGACGTCGGCGGTGCCGAGCTCGAGCTCGAGCGCGGTTGTCACGCCGTCGAGTGCGTAGAACCGATAGGTCTCGGGCGTCTGTCCGTGCGCGTGGATGTCAATGAAGCCCGGGGCGACGACGAGGCCTCTTGCGTCGATCGTCTCGCGGCCCCGGATCGCGCGCGTCGTGATCACGGCGATGCGTCCGCCCACGAGCCCGATATTGCGGACCGCATCGAGGCCGGAGGCCGGATCCAGGACGCGTCCGCCGAGGATCACGCGGTCGTAGACGGGCGGGGTGCCTAGCTGCAGAAGGAGTAGCAGTGTGGTAATCATGGGATGACATCCTATCACCCAAAGCAGATCCTTCGCTACGCGCGCACAGTGGCGCGTCGGGCGAATAAGCCAGCGAGACTGTCAGTTTCCAGGTTCTGGCGGTCACACGTCCCGATGCCAGGTTGAAGGCTGAAATCGCCGGCCCATTCCACAACCCTCACATGGAGGAGTCTATGGCCACGGCAGTGCTCGGTGATCTCAGGGCAGTGTACCACCGCACGTGGTGGGCGCTCATGCTGCGCGGGCTGCTCGGTCTCGCGGTGGGCATCTACATCTTCGCCCGGCCACTCGATTCCGTCGCCGCATTCGCACTGGTGATCGCATTCTGGGCCCTCTTCGGCGGCATCGTCGAAATCGTACATGCGATCGAGTTGAAGGCGATGATGAAGCACTGGTGGGTGTTGTTGCTGGCCGGTCTCGTCGGCGTCGCGTTCGGCATCGCCGCGCTCGTCTATTATCCGGGCCTCTCCCTGACGTTCGCGGTCGTGTGGGTGTCCTGGTGGCTCACGTTGACCGGCTTCCTCGGCGTTTCCGCCGCGGTCATGCAGAGGAACCTTGGCGTGCAATGGGTTTGGACCGGGGCGTTTGGCGCGCTGAGCATTGTCGCGGGGGTCTTCGCACTGCTCGCGCCACCAGTCACCCTCGCCGCGATCATGGGACTGATCGCAGGGTTTGCGCTCCTCTCCGGCGTCGCGTTCGTTGTCGGCGCGTTCAAGCTCCGCTCGGTCGTGCACCCGTAGTATCGGAACTTCACGTCGCATCACCGGGAGGTTGATATGGGAGTGATTCCACTCAGCGACGCCTCGCGGCGGCCGAGCCGCTTCCCGGTGATGACCGCGTCCATCATCGCGGTCAACGTGCTCGTGTTCCTGACCGAGCTTGTGGGCGGCGAGACGTTCGTGACCACGTGGTCGCTCCACCCAGCCGACATCGTCGCGGGCCATCACCTGATCACGATTCTGACGTCGATGTTCATGCACGGCAGCTGGTCGCACATCCTCGGCAACATGGTCTTCCTGTGGGCCTTCGGACCGGAAATCGAAGACCTCATGGGTCGGCGTGGGTATCTCGTTTTCTATCTCCTGGGTGGCCTCGCGGCGACAGCGGCGCAGGTCGCGGCCGACCCGAGCTCGACGGTCCCGAACCTCGGCGCGAGTGGGGCGATCGCTGCCGTCATGGGCGCGTTTCTCGTCACCTACCCGCGTGACAAAATTCGCTCTCTGCTCGTGATTTTCATTTTTGTGCAAGTGCGCTACATCCCGGCGGCTTTGCTGATCGGGGTCTGGTTCCTGCTGCAGCTCGTGAACCTGGGTGCGGTGGCGCCGCAACAGCCCGAGGGCGGCGTCGCCTACGCGGCTCACGTTGGGGGATTCATCTTCGGTGCGGTTACCGCCCGGCTCTTCGAAGGTCGTCGATTAATTGGGGGGGGGGTCATCGGGTAGATCATTATCACAAAAAGCAGGTCCTTCGCTTCGCTCAGGATGACAGGCTTGCCCGCCTTTGTGAGGGAAAGAGGAGGCTAACGCAACACGCCGGCGAGCACCGCGATCGC
>Ga0193725_1000200_pt1 | contig 19578 bp, 17 predicted proteins | sample H2a2metaG_FD_143058 | JGI IMG/M metagenome (GOLD analysis project Ga0193725, IMG submission 143058) | Soil microbial communities from a riparian zone of the East river system, Colorado, United States - H2a2 | ecosystem: Environmental > Terrestrial > Soil > Riparian zone | place: USA: East River... | reverse complement strand
GGCGATGGGTCTTCGGATTCACGGCCATGGTGCGAGCCCCGCGCTGAGTCGGCACGGTCTCGACGACCGTGTACTTGTCGGGCGTATCCTCGTGCACGACGGTGATCGTTCCCTCACCGTTCGACGTAAACGCGAGCTGAGTTCCCGGATCGAAACCAGCAGCGTCAACTCCAGATCCGACAGCCGGGGTCGCGACCACCTTGCCGGTCCGCATGTCGACGACGGCCATGGTCTTGTTGCCACACCCCGCGAACAGTCGCTGGTGAACGCGATCGATCGCGAGTCCGCTCGGCTCCTCGCAGGGCGCGAGGGGCCAGCGCGCGAGGACCGCAAGAGTCTTCGGATCGAAGACCGCGATCTCACTCTTGTCCTCGATGTTCGCGTAGACTTTGCCGCCATCGCTGACCGCGGTCTCCGGCTTACCTCCGAGATCTACGGTACCGACGACGATGCCATTCGTGGCGTCGATCGCCGTCGCGTTGGAGGTGCCGCCGTTGAACGTGAAGACGCGCTTCGTCGCCGGATCGTAGAGAATCGCGTCGGGATTTCTGCCCGGGATCTTCACGACCGCTATCGGAGCGAGGGTCTTGTAGTCGAAGATCGTCACGCTGGAATCGCGGCCATTGCTCGTGAATCCGCGATTGAGCTCGGGTGCGAGAGCGACGCCGTGAATTCCGAGGGTGTTCGGAACGTCACCAATGACGGAGTCGCGGCCGAGATCGATGACCATCGCGTGAGTTCCACGCGAGAGGAATAGCCGGTTGCCATCAGGGTCCACGGTGACGTAATCCCAACCGCCTTCGCCGCCGGCGTTGATGCGCTGGATGACGTGATAGCCTGGCGTTGCCGCCTGCGCTTGCACGGTCGATGACGTAGCTAGAACCATCGCGGCGGCGGCGCCGAGCGATGGGAGAAGTCTCGATCTCACCATTTTCTCCGGAATTTTGGTTTTCCTAAATAACTCGCCGACCGCTTACACCACCATTACGGCCGAGCTCAGCCGTCCGCTGGGTCTGGTTTTGGCGCGGCTACACCGGGTGGCAGTCCGGCGGGCGGCTCCTTGAGCTGAAGGATGGGCGCCTCGTGGATGATCTTGCCGCCGAGGTAGGCGGTGTACGCCACGATGACAACGGCCGCGAGTGCCCCTACAAATACACCAGCGCGCATCCAGCCCGGAATCAGATCAGCGGGCCGCTTGAGAGATCGCCACCACGCGTACGCCGCGAACACTCCGGCGATGAGGATCACCCACAACGCGATGGTAGCGAATTTGTCGTGCGCCTCGATGGTGCCCGGGTGAATGTACCAGGGATCGTTGAGAGCGTGATCGGCCTCGTTCCCAGTGAGAAAAACCGGGTAGATGAAGACTCCGGCCCCCGTGAGCGCACCCATCGCGGTGAGCCAAAGCCCTCTCCTTCCCAACAACAGCGCCAGAATCGCGACCGCGAGCGCGGAGATACTGAGCACGACCGGAAAATGATTGATGAGGAGATGAGCGTAAGGCCAGGTGATCATGGTGTCTTTCTCTCGTCGGTGCGGGAAGGCTGGCGATGCGGGTGTCCATGAAAAATTACGTGTGACTGGAGACGGCTGCTGTCAGTCGTCGTGTCAATGGCAACTCCTGCGGGGTGAACATCACCTAAACGAAGTGCGAACTGCTATTGCGCCTAAAGTTAGGACGTACTAACTTATTTCCTAGTTTCTCAATAACCTTGGAGTCAATCTTTGGCGATCCAGCTCCCTCAGACAACTCGTCGGCCCAAGCCCGAGACGCCGGCCGCACCGCCTGGCTGGCGGCGAGCGAGGGCGACACCGTCCCTCGTCGAGGTCTACCGAACCGTCCACGTCGGCAAGAAGGGGTTTGCGCGCAAGCTCCTCGCCTTTGCCGGACCCGGTTACCTCGTAGCCGTCGGCTACATGGATCCCGGCAACTGGGCAACGGATCTCGCCGGTGGGGCTCAGTTCGGGTACACGCTCCTCAGCGTCATCCTGATTTCGAACCTGATGGCGATTCTGCTTCAGGGGCTGGCATCCAAGCTCGGCATCGTCACGGGGCGCGATCTGGCGCAAGCATGCCGTGACAACTACTCGAAGCCAGTCAACTTCCTGCTCTGGGTCGGGTGCGAGATCGCAATCGCGGCGTGCGATCTCGCCGAGGTAATCGGCACCGCCATCGCGCTCAATCTGCTCTTCGGCATTCCTGTAATGATCGGCGTCGTCATCACCGCGGCGGACGTACTGATAATTCTCTATCTCCAGAACAAGGGGTTCAGGCTGCTCGAAGCGCTCGTCGTCACTCTGATAGCGACCGTCGGCATCTGCTTTCTGTGGGAGATCATCCTGTCGCAGCCGCCTTTCGCCGAGGTATGCGCGGATTCATTCCGACGACAGACGTCATCAGGAATCCCTCGATGCTCTATGTCGGCATCGGCATACTCGGTGCGACGGTCATGCCGCATAATCTCTATCTGCACTCATCGATCGTGCAGACCCGGCAGTACGAGGAGACACCGGAGGGAAAGCACGAAGCGGTCAAGTTTGCATTCATCGACTCGACCATCGCGCTCTCATTCGCGCTCTTTATCAACGCCGCCATCCTGATCATCGCCGCGGCGACGTTTCACACCAGCGGGCACGCGGAAGTCGGCGAGATCCAGGATGCGTACAAGCTCCTCACGCCGTTGCTCGGCGCTGGAGCCAGTACGGTGTTCGCGCTGGCGCTGCTGGCGTCGGGTCAAAACTCGACGATTACCGGCACGCTCGCCGGCCAGATCGTGATGGAAGGATTCCTGAACATCCGCCTGCGCCCCTGGCTTCGCCGGCTCATCACGCGAATGATCGCGATCATTCCGGCGGTGATCGTTGCGTTCTTGTACGGAGAGAGCGGGACGGCGAAGCTGCTCGTCCTGAGCCAGGTCATTCTGAGCATGCAGCTCTCGTTTGCGGTCTTCCCGCTGGTGATGTTCACCTCGGACAAGCTGAAGATGGGCGAGTTCGTGAACCCGGTCTGGCTCAAGCTGGTTGCTTACACCGTTGCGGTAATCATTGGCGGACTCAACATTTGGCTGCTGTTCCAGTTCTTCAAGGGAGCAATGAGCTGATGTATGAGCGCATACTCGTGCCCGTCGAGCACACAGAGTACGACGATGTGATTCTGCGCCACGTCCGGAAGCTCGCTCGCGCCTGCAATGACGCGTCGATCGTATTGATCCACGTCGCGGATGGTTGGGCGGCGCGGAACATCAATCAGCTGGACCTCCGGGAGTCGGAGGAGATGAAGAGCGACCGCGAGTACATCGAGGCGATGGCCGATGACCTCGAGAGGGAAGGCTACGAGGCGGAAGCGATTCTGGCCGGCGGCGATCCCGCGAAGGAGATTGCAGCCTGTGCCGAGCGCGAAAAGTGCGATCTCATCGCGATGGCGACGCACGGACACCACGGAATCGCCGATGTCATTCACGGCAGCGTGGCAAGCGAGCTCCGGCACATCACGATGGTGCCAGTGCTGATGGTGCGCGCGAAACCGGGCGAGAGTCCCTCGACACCCCGGCCGGCAGTATGAGCGCCGCGCGGGAAGCATCGAGGGTTCGCGGGCGCGAACCGCTCACCGCGCCGGTCGAGGATTACCTCAAGGCGATCTACACGATCGGGAAAGGGACGGGTGCAGCCGCCACCAATGAAATCGCCCAGCGACTTGCACTCGCGCCAGCGTCGGTAAGCGGCATGGTGAGGCGACTCGCTGACCAGGGGTTGCTTGCCTACGAGCGTTATCACGGGGTGAAGCTCACCGAAAGCGGTCGCCGCGCGGCGCTCCGTACGCTGCGTCGTCATCGCGTGATCGAAGCATACCTTGCCGAAGCTCTCGGCTATCAGTGGGATCGCGTACATGAGGAGGCGGAACGACTCGAGCACGCGGCGTCGGACGAGCTGGTGGATCGCATGGCCGCGACGATCGGGGAGCCGGAAGTCGATCCACACGGTGCGCCGATCCCAACCAAAGACGGGTCGGTCGATGAGACCGAGTACACCTCGCTTGCGGATCTCGCTGTCGGTTCGTCGGGAACGGTGGTGCGGGTGGCCGACGAAGATCCCGAGATGCTCAGATATCTGGGAGAGCTGTCGATCCTGCCGGGGAAGCGGATCACGGTGAAGGCGCGCGCGCCGTACGACGGACCGATCACGCTCGCTTCTGGCCGACATGAGGTGACCATCGGGCCGGCGCTCGCGGCGCACGTTCTCGTGGCGCCCCTTGCAGACAGGCCATCGAAGCGCGGCTAGCTTTCGGCGTGCTTGCATTTCTGCTCGCCTCGTTCCTGTTTCAAAACCCAACTCCGATCGGTCGCGCGAGCGCAACTCCGAACCCGTCGCAACCGCGCACAATCGCTATCGACGAAGCGCTCGCCGCGCGGGCGAATCTCAAAGTTGGGGACCGCGTATCACTGTCGGCGCGCCCCGGAACGGCTGGCGACACTGTGATCGTCGGCGCGATCGTGCAGAGAGGAGCTGACCCTTCCGAGGTCGCCCGTGGCGACCTCCTCGTTCGGATGCATCTCGACCAGCTACAGGCGGTCTCCGGATACGGCGATCGTGTCGACCGATTCGCGATTGCGACTACACCGCGCGCGGACATTCCTCGCCTGATCGACCGCATCAATCGCGTTGCCTTCGGCTTCAAGGCTTATGAATCGCGCGAGATTGCGGTCGAGACGTCGCGGACGTTTCAGGTGGTGAGCCGCTTCCACCGCGCGATCGGCATCATCACCATCGTCGCAAGCTCGGTTTTCCTCCTTTGCATCATGATCCTGAAGGTGGAAGAACGTCGCCGAGACATCGCGGCGCTCCGGTTGATGGGTATTTCGCGTGCGACGGTCGTGCGCTCGATCATCATCGAGGCAGCAGTGGTCGCGGTGCTGGGCAGCGCACTGGGTGTCGTCCTCGGGTGGATTGTCTCGCAAGTCGTGAACTGGCACTACCAGGCGCTCTATCAGACGCCGCTGGCCTTTTCGATTGTCACTCCGCCGACGGTAATTTTCGCGGTGGGGCTATCGCTCGTACTCGGGATCGCCGCTGGCGTTGTCGCATCGCTCCGGCTTGTTCGGACTCCACCTCTCGAGCTCTTCGGTCGCTGAGTGAGAGCAGCGCTCGCGCAGGCTTCGCTGATCAGACATCGCGCGCGGACTACTCTCGCCGTGCTCGGCGTCGCGGTTGCCGCGGCGATGCTTCTCGACATGGTGATGTTGGCGACCGGAATGCGGGAATCGTTTCGTGAGCTGCTGCTCTCGCGTGGATTCGAGATCCGGCTCGCGCCAAAGGGGACGCTGCCGTTCGATACTGACGCGACGATTCCCGGAGTGAGCGCGATCATCGCGACTCTCAGGACAAATCCAGACATTCGGGAGATTAGCCCCGTCCTCGGCGCATCGATCCACGTTTTGGCCGGCAATCGGGATGTCAGCGGGTCGGTGCTCGGAATCGACCCGAGTGTTCAGGGCGACTACGAGCTTCTCTCCGGGAACGATGTTGCGGGGCCAAATTTCATGGTGGCCAATGACCATTTGTTGAGCCAGCTCGGCGCCCACGTTGGCGACACGCTGAGCGTCGCGATTGGCTACGACCCGCAGACGCGGACCTACTCTGGCCAGCGCAGGCTCATCGTGACGGGCAGGGTAAAGTTCATCTACGGCGCGAACGATCAGTCGTCGTCGGCCGTACGTCGCGAAACACTCGAGTCGATGGGCGGTCAGACTCGCGATCGCGCCTCGCTATTCATGATTCGCGTGCGCAGAGGTGCGGATGCGGAGCACGTGCGCGACTGGATCGAGAAACAGCTCCCCAATGTCACCGCGATCTCGATCGCCACGGCTATCCGGCAGGTGGACGAGCGTCTCAGCTATTTCCGCCAGCTCGCGCTGATACTCGGCGCTGTGAGCCTGTTCGTGGGATTTCTGCTCGTGACCACCCTCGTCACGGTGTCGGTGAATGAGCGGGCCGGAGAGATCGCGGTGATGCGCGCGATCGGTGTGTCGCGATCGCACGTCGTCGAGCAAATAGTGATCGAGGGCGTCGCGATCAGCCTGGCCGGAGCAGTGCTTGGCCTGGCACTGGGTCTCGTAACGGCGCGGTATCTCAACACGATTCTCTCCGCGTTTCCGGGGCTGCCGATGGCGATCGACTTCTTTCTCTTCCAGCCGAGGGCGGCATGGTCGGCGCTGGGGCTTCTGATCGCGAGTGGAATCGGAGCCGGCGTTTATCCAGCGTGGCGTGCCGCGTCGCTGCCGATCGCGGAGTCGCTACGACGCGAGGCGATCGCGTGAGCGCCGATGTAGTGACGCGAGGGAATCTGGTCAGCGCCGATGGGCAAACGGCGATCGTCTCACTGCGGGATGTGCGTCGTGACTACGCGCTGGGCGCGGAGCGGGTTCACGCGCTCCAGGGCGTGACCCTGGACGTCGAGCGTGGCGACTACGTGGCGATCGTTGGGCCGTCGGGCTGCGGGAAGTCGACGCTGTTGAACCTGATTGGCGTGATCGATCAACCGACTTCGGGCACTGTCGCGATCGCGGGGAAGCGTGTCGACGCGATGAGCGATCGCGAGGCGACGCAATTCCGCCTACGGAATATCGGCTTCGTGTTTCAGCGCTTCTATCTGCTGCCGATTTTGTCGGCACTGGAGAACGTCGCGCTGCCGATGGCGGAGGCGAAGGTAGCGAAGGGCGCGCGGCTCGAGCGGGCCGCGGAGCTGCTCAAGTACGTCGGCCTCGGCAATCGCGAGCGTCATCGCCCGTCGGAGCTATCCGGCGGCGAGCAGCAGCGCGTCGCGATCGCCCGTGCTCTCGCCAACGGACCGATGCTTCTTCTCGCGGACGAGCCAACGGGTGAGCTGGACGCGAAGACGGGGACAGAAATCATATCGCTGTTCCAGCGACTCAATACTGATGGGACGACGATCGTCGTCGTAACGCATGACGAGGACCTGGCGAGTGCCGCGCGTCGAAAGGTTCACATGCGTGACGGGAGGGTGGTCGAGACATGATCGGTCAGCTCGCGCTCCGCAACATTACTTACAGGCCCTGGAGATCAACTCTGTTGTTCTTCGGCTTCGGGGTGGGCGTCGCCGTGATGATCGTGCTGCTCTCGATCGGCGAAGCGATGCTGTCGCAGGCACGGAATGAGAAGCTGGTCGGCGGCGGCACGGTCACCGTGCTTCCTGAAGGTCTCGATATCGAAGTCATGAAGACCGGCGGCATCGGCGGTCTCTTCTTCTCGATCGATCACGCGCTCTTTCTCTACCGGCAGGTGATGGCGTCGCCGAGGTACCGAGGGGAGATCGCGGCGGTGGCGCCGCAGATCGAGGGGCGGTTGCTCTATGTACGAACGGCCGACGGCCACGAGTTTCCGGTTCACGCGAGCGGCGAGATTCCAGCGGCGATGAGGGCCGTTGGTGCGGCGCCGGAGGTCGTGGAGGGCAAATGGGAGAACGACGATGGCGATCGGCGCTGGGTCGCGCCGACGTTGGTCGAGCTGAGGAACGAGATCGACCGTTTTCATATGCCGTCCGACAGTGTCGCCAACAGGGATACCTGGGCGGAGTGGCACTACTTCAACGTTTTATCGGCGGATCGAAAGCGGTGGGCGTTCATCTCGTTCATAGTCGGCGGCGATGTGACGAGTAGGAAGTGGGGCGGCCAGATCGGAATCACTCTGAGAGAACAGGATGGCGCGACTCGGCGATTTGCCGCGAGGTTCGATCGCTCGCGGGTTAGGTACTCGACGACGGACTTGAATCTCGTATTCGGGGATTCGGATGCCGTGGTCGTTCTTCCGGATGGCGACTACCAGGTGCGTGCGACGGCACGCGAGGAGAGTGGTGCGCGAGCGAAGGTATCCGTTGCGCTGCGGGTACATCCCGCGGCCAACGCGTACTTCCCCGGGGTTGCGATGGGTTCGGGCGGGTTTGTTTCCGGCTACACTGTGCCGGCGTTGCGCGCGAGCGCAACCGGGACCCTGTGCGTCGATAATCAGTGTGAGAAGCTCAGCGACGCGCAGTCGTACCACGACCACAATTGGGGGGTCTGGCGCGGAGTGACATGGGACTGGGGCGCGGCGCGGGCGGGAGAGTACACGTTCCTGTACGGCCGTGTCTATCCAGGCGACAGCACTATGTCGATTCCTCCGGTGTTGGTGTACCTCGTGGACTCGCTCGGCTTCCGCGCGGTTTTCCGTCCGAAGATCATCTCGTACGAGGACGGGCGCACGGTAAAGACTGCGTCGGGCGAGTTACGAGTTCCGTCGCGGGCGAGTTTCGAGGATGCCCGCGGCGACGACACGCTTCGTGTCGATATAACCGTGGAGGACGCGATTGCGACCGACACTAGGCCGGCCAAAGCGAAGGATGCGAAGGCGGGGGCTGAGGGCGAGCGCGGCGATCCGCTCGGAAGCGAGAAATCGCGGCCGTACTTCATTCAGATGAAAGGGGTGGCGCGGATATCCGGGCGGCTCGACGGCGTGCCTCTTTCGGGGACGGGGACGGGGTTCTTCGAAACCTACCGTTGAAGTACGGCTCGGCGAATCGCACAGCGATAAATGGCAACTGAAGACTACCTGCCGGGGGCTGTGGGCCGAACCGGCTGGTGGCTGCGGGCTGTTCTCGCTTGACATCCAGGCTCCAGACCTTCCGATTGAAGAGTCATGGCCGCGGAAATCCACATCGGCACCCAGGGCTGGAACTACGATGCGTGGGTAGGTCCGTTCTACCCGAGTGGAACGCGTCCATCCGAGTTCCTCACGGTCTACGCGCGGGCGTTCGACTCGGTGGAAGTCGACTCGACGTTCTACGCATCGCCGGCCGCAGCGACCATTAGGAGCTGGGCCGACCGCACGCCGAAGGGATTCATCTTTTCGCTCAAATTGCCGCAGGAGGTCACGCACGAGCAGAGGCTGCGTGATGTCACCGGCTCCTCGGAGATTTTCTTCGAGCGTGTGCGCGAGCTGGGCGACAAGCTCGGCCCGGTGCTGGTCCAGATGGGGCCGGACTTCCAACCCGGCGAGCTGCCGGCGCTCGTCGATTTCATTGGGCGGGTTCCGAGAGATCTTCGCATCGCGATCGAGTTCAGGCATCGCGGCTGGATCAGCGAGGGTGTGCTCGCGCTCTTGAGGGAACACAACATTGCGCTCGTGTTGTCCGACGGCCGGTGGATTCCGCGCAAGTTGATGCTCGGTCTCGCCGCGCGACCGACCGCCGACTTCGCGTACATCAGATGGATGGGGCCGAACCGCGATCTCGTCGACTACTCGCGTGTTCAGGTCGACCGCTCGCACGAGGTCGATTTGTGGTCCGACGCGATCGAGGATCTTTCCGAGAAGGTATCGCAGATTTACGGCTACGTCGCGAACACGTTTTCGGGGCATAGTCCCGCGACGGCGCGCGAGATACAGTACCGGGTCGGGCTGACTCCGGTGGATCCCGATCTGCTTGGCGAGCAGATGTCTCTCTTCTGACTACAACTGCAAACCGAAGACTACCTGCGGGGAGCTGTCAGCGGAGCAGCGGTTGGCTGCGGGCTAAGTGCACGGCGTTCGCGATCACTTTGAATTAATCGGAGCCGAGAATGTTTCTGGGACACTTTGGTTTGGCGTTCGCGGCAAAGAGAGTTGCGCCGCGCACATCGCTCGGCGCCCTCACGTTTGCCGTGCAATCGCTGCGGCTCTATATGCGATTCAGGCTTTGCGTGGTTTTTGCGTTCGTGGCAGCCGCAACCGCAAAGGCGCAAACGCTCGCCGGCCGGGTTCGAGTTGCAGAAACTCACGTGCCGCTCAACGGCGCACTGTTGGTTCTTGTCGCCGACAGTTCCAACACAATTGCGGATAGCACCCGCGTCGATTCGGCTGGCGTGTTCTATCTAAATGCGCTCGTGCCGGGTCGATATCGGGTTGAAATTCATTCGCCGGCAGTTCTCAAAATAGCAGTATTCAACACGCCTTCAGTGCTGCTGTCGTCTGACTCGACTGTCCAACGCGAGTACCTCATACCTGTCGCCAGCCTCATTCCTAACGAGATCGAAGAACCAGTTACAACAAAGGGAATAACCATAAGGCCGAAATACCCTCCAGAGCTTCAAAAACAAGGAATTGAAGGAGAAGTCCTCGCACGATTCGTAGTTGACACCAAAGGCCACGTCGCTACGTCATCGATAAAGATCGTTAGGGCAACCCGTCCCGAGTTCGCCGACGCTGTTCGGGACGCCATTCAACGAACTCGGTTCAATCCAGCGCAGGTCGGAAGCCATGCGGCCGCTCAACTTGTCCAGCAGGTGTTCGAGTTTCACATCCCTAGCCATTAGACGACTCGCTCGGATCCGCAGCTCCACGTTTTCGGATAGAGACTTCTACAAGGGCATTGAACGCGCCGCTCAGATCGTCGGCATCGGGTATAAATGGTCGATCACTTTGAATTAGTCGGAGCCGAGAATGTTTCTGGGGCACTTTGGTGTGGCGTTCGCCGCGAAACGGGTTGCACCGCGCACATCGCTCGGCGCACTCACGTTTGCCGCTCAATTTCTCGACGAGCTGTGGCCCATTCTTCTACTCCTCGGTGTCGAACAGGTGAGGATCAATCCACAAATGCCGGGCTCGCTTGGGCTCGATTTCATTTACTACCCGTATTCCCACAGCCTGCTGCTCTCCATCGTCTGGGGAATTCTTCTCGGTGGTGCGTACTTTCTGCTGAGGCGTGATAAGCGAGGGGCTTTGGTGATTGGCGCGCTCGTGGTCAGTCACTGGTTTCTCGATCTGCCAATGCACGTCCGCGATCTTCCTCTCTGGCCGGGAGCATCCAGCCCAAAGGTTGGCTGGGGACTGTGGGCCTCTGTCGCCGCCACGTACGTGATCGAGTTCGCGATCTTCGCGGCGGGTATCTCGGCTTACGTTCGTGCGACACGCGCGCGCGATCGAATCGGGCGCTGGGGGCTGTGGGCTTACGTTCTTGTGCTGGCAGTTCTCTACGTCATGAGCATCAGCTGGCCGCCACCGAGCGTAAACGCACTTGCCTGGAGCGCGCTTGGCATCTGGCTGTTCGCGCCCTGGGCATGGTGGGTCGACAAACATCGCGAGTACATCGGGTGGATCAGGATTCCCGTCCCACCCTCGTCAACCGTCTGATTCGTGGACCGACGCGGCCTCGCCTGGATCGCTCTCGCGGCGATTTCGCTGCTCAACCAGATCGGCTGCACGCCGAAGTCGGCCTCAACGCCAGGTGTTGCAACCGTGACTCGTGAGCTGAGGCGGGCACCCTTTGGCAGGACGGCGGACGGCCAGCCAGTGGAGCTTTTCACTCTCACGAATGCGCACGGCATCGAAGTGCGGCTGACGAACTACGGCGGGATCATCACCTCGCTGAAGACGCCGGATCGCTCGGGGCGGTTCGACGACATCGTCCTCGGCTACGACAGCCTGAGCGGGTATCTGCACAATAGCCCGTACTTCGGCGCGATCGTCGGGCGCTACGGCAACCGGATTGCGAAAGGGCGATTCACGCTCGACGGAACGACCTACCGCCTCGCCGTCAACAATGAACCGAATAGTCTGCACGGTGGAATCCGGGGGTTCGACAAGGTCGTCTGGAACGCGGAGCCATTCCGGAACGACGGCACCGAGGGTGTCGCTCTCGAATACACGAGTGCGGACATGGAGGAGGGTTTCCCAGGGACTCTTCGTGCCAGCGTCACGTACACGCTCACCGACGACAATCGGCTGATCGTCGACTATCAGGCGACGAGCGACAAGCCGACACCCGTCAATCTCACGCAGCACAGCTACTGGAACCTCGCGGGTGATGGAAGCCGAGACATCCTCACGCACGTGCTCACCATCAACGCAGACTCGATGACGCCGGTGGATTCGACGCTCATCCCCACCGGCGAGATCTCCCCGGTTGCCGGCACTCCGTTCGATTTTCGGGCGCCAAGGCCGATCGGTGCGCGGATTGATCAGCGCCAGAACACGCAGATTCGCTACGGCGGCGGCTACGACCACAACTTCGTCCTCAACCGCGGCAGTGCGGCGGCGGACTCTTTGGTCCACGCCGCTCATGTGGCTGAGCCATCGAACGGGCGGACGCTGGACATCTTCACGACCGAGCCAGGGATCCAGTTCTATTCCGGGAACTTTCTCGACGGCAGCATCACCGGCAAGGCGGGGCACATCTACAAGTATCGCTACGGCCTAGCCCTCGAGACGCAGCATTATCCCGACTCGCCCAATCATCCGAACTTCCCCTCCACGATCTTGCGCCCTGGTCAGCAGTACAGGTCGCGCACGGTCTTCGCATTCGGAGTCACCCGTTGATAAATGCGATGCGGCCAATCCTTCGTGTTCGGAGTTGAGCTATGATGCGCGCAATGGTAAACCCCCGCCTCGTCGCGGTAGCGCTGTTGTTCGGCGCGGCAGTGGACTGCGCCTCGTTCGGTGATCTGCGCGCACAACCTACGAGAGTGCAGGTCGCGACGCGTGGACCTGCGCGCGCCGTCTGGACCAAGGAGCGGGCGCGCGCATGGGCGGATTCCACGGGCTGGCTTGTCGGCAGCAACTTCATTCCAAGTACCGCGATCAACCAGCTCGAGATGTGGCAGGCCACGACGTTCGACCCACGTACCATCGATCGCGAGCTCGGATGGGCGGAGTCGCTCGGCTTCAACACGATGCGCGTCTTCCTGCACAATCTCCTCTGGCAGCAGGATTCGGTCGGCTTCCTGAATCGCATGGACCAGTTCCTCACGATCGCCGACCGACACCACATTCGACCGATGTTCGTGCTGTTCGACGCGGTCTGGGATCCGATGCCGCATCTCGGTACGCAGCGCGCACCGATCCCGCACGTGCACAACTCCGGCTGGGTACAAAGTCCCGGTGCCGCAATTCTCGCGGACACTGCCCGTTTCGAACAGCTACGCGGCTACGTGCAGGGTGTCGTCGGACGCTTTGCGAAGGACCGCCGCGTTGTCGCGTGGGACGTGTTCAATGAGCCGGACAACACCAACCGTCCGGCGTATCTGGCGTACGAGCCGCTCGACAAGCAAGCGCACGCGTTCATCCTGATCCGGAAGGCATTCGTGTGGGCGCGAGAGATGAATCCCTCACAGCCGCTCACCGCCGCGCCGTGGCGGGGCGATTGGATCGACCCGACGACGATCAAGCCCTTCACCGCGTACATGCTCGACAGCTCGGACGTCATCACCTTTCACAGCTACGACGACAGCGCGAATGTCGAGCGACTCGTGACGGCTCTCGAGCGCTACGGTCGGCCGATCATCTGCTCCGAGTACATGGCTCGCCCGCGGGGCAGCACGTTCCAGAAGATCCTGCCGATTTTCGCTCGGCGGCGTGTCGGCGCGTTCAACTGGGGCTTCGCCGCGGGGAAGACGCAGACGATCTACCCATGGGATTCCTGGGATCGTGAGTACACGGCGGAGCCGACCGTGTGGTTCCACGATATCTTCAGGAGCGACGGGACGCCGTACGACGCGACTGAGGTCGCGTTCATTCGCGGGATCACGGCGACCGCAGGGCGACGGTAATTCAGGGTTCCCGCCCTCATCACCGAGTTGATTCTCTACTCGCGCCGCTCCTGCCTCTTGGGGAGCAGGTCTAACGGGATTTCGCCCTGCCTCACCGACTTCCACAACACTTGGAACCGGCCGCGATAACCGAAAAGGCGACCCCAAATCCGATTGCGGACGTCGACGACGATTCGAAAGCACTGTGCGTCGTCGTCGTACCACTCGTGTACATCGGCTATCCCACTGAACAACATTGGGAATCGAAACGCGACCTTGCCTTCGTAGAATCGCTGCTCACCGGATCGCAGTCGCAGACCTCCTTGCTCATCCACGCGAAGGTCGATGTCAACGGCCAAATGCTCGTGCGTCCCCAGGAAGTCGACGATGCGATTGCGCTCTTCGCTGAAAATCATGTAAGCGTCGAAGCGCCGGCGCCGGCTGGAGTCGAAAGTCCGAACCCACGTCACAGTCTCGCGACCGAACTCGTCGACGAAGGCGTAGTTCTCGATCGTGAAGGGAATGTTCTTCCCCGTCTCGGGAAACATGATTCGCCGCCACGTGCCCACGTAGAGAAAGGGAAGCGTGTACGGAAGTCCCTTCCAGACTTCTTCCATCACTCCGCGCCCGATCGACGCGGTGCCATCGCCGCTCGAAAATCCGAACCGGCGCTGGATCATCGGATGCAGTCGCTGAAAGTCCGAGCCGAGCGCGCGCTGATAAATCGACGTCACGCCTGATCCGGTGGAGGCGTGCGAAGGCAATTGGACGCTGTCGGTGCTTCCGGGAGACTGAGCAAGTCGACGATCGCGAGGCAAAGCATCGCAAGATTGAGCGAAACCGGATTGAAAGCGCCGCCAAGGTAGCGAGGTGATCCGTACGCAACGCCCACAGTAGCGAGGAGCGCGAACGCGACCGTCAACACGGCGGGCCAGCGAAAACGCCAGAAAGCAAGCAAGCAGAACGCAAAGAGTATTTCCCCAAATCCGAATGCAAGGACAATCGCATGCAACTTGTCCGGCGAAACGCCGACGTCCCGAAGCATCGCCGATTCATCCGGGTTCTGGAGCAGCAGCTTCGGTACCAGGCCATGATATGCGAAGATGATCGCCAGGCCCACGCGCGCAACAGCGTGAGTCAGCCACTCGCGGCGTGCTGAACGGGGATCGACGCCTTGTTCGAGCAAGAGTCGCAGTCGGTCGAAGCTCCAGGCTGTCGCCCAGCCGATCAATGGCCGGAAAAACAGGCGATCGACAAGTGTCCCGAATCGTCCAAAGCGCGTTTCGTAATCGTACCGGGTAAGGAATCGAATCCCGTCGTCGGTTGGGATGTACTTCCAGTATCCGCTGCCACGAAGGATGAGCGAGCGCGGATCGGAGGAGCTGAAACCGAGAGCTGAGACGCGTTGGCCATCAGGTAGATCCTTGGCACCGACACTCTCGCCCTCGCCTTCGATCGTGAAGCCACCCCCGATTCGTGTGGCGTAGCGAAACCGTTGGGGCTGGTCTGCATCCGGACGCGGCAGGTAGCTGATCTCCGAAAACCGGAGGTCCCACTTCTCGTGGAGCTCCGGACGCTGGGTCTGATCCCAGAGATCCTGCATCGGAGCGCGTATCCGGATTTCGACGTATATGCTCATTCCGCCAGCCGATCGCGCAAATTCGGTGCTCGACAAACGGCAGATCGACGCTGTCTTGGGCGCTGCGAACGAATCCCTTTGATGATCGTGCTGAGGCCGAAGATCCGCTGGCGTGTGCTCGATAGGCCATATTTCGCGGGTGACTCCACGCAGATGGATCCTTAGCGTCCTCGCAGTTGCGATCGCGATCGGCTGCATCCTGCTCGGCTGCTGGCAGATCCGACGGCTTTGGGCGCGGCAGAAGGCGAACGACATCGTCGCCGCGCGACGGTTTGCGCCAGAAGTCGAGCTCGACTCGCTGCCACGCGATACCGCCGCCGCTCACTTTCGCAGGGTGCACGTGCGCGGGATTTACGACAACGCGCAGGAGATCATCTATACGCTTCGCGGGCGCAATGGCTCGCCTGGTGTCAACATCCTCACGCCGTTGTTGCGGGCCCACAAGGATACCGCCGTGCTCATCAATCGCGGTTGGGTCTACTCGGCTGATGGCACTACGCTCGATCCCCAGCCCTGGCGCGAAGCTGACACGCTCAATGGTCACGGTTTTGTCGAGACGTTCCCGACGCAAGGGCCCTTCCCGCCGCCGAATCCGGCGCGACCCCGCTCGTTCCGCCGCCTCGATAGATCGGTGATAGTGAAAGATTTTCCGTATCCGATCGCGAATTATTACGTGGTTCTCACTGACTCGGCGACGTCGCCGAGCGCGCCGCCGCGTGTGGAACAGACGCCGCTCGACGAAGGTCCGCACCGCAACTACGCCATCCAGTGGTTTTCGTTTGCGGCCATCTCTATTATAGGACTAGGTATCTTCCTAAGACGCACATGAGCGAAACATCAGCTGGAGCAGCGAGCGAAAAAGAGGCGCGCGACGTAGCCGAGTCCGCGCGCGAGACCGAGTGGGCTCACCCGAGCTTCGTCCGCGAGCTGTTCCTCGGAAGATTTCGTCTCGACCTGATCCATCCGCACCCACCATCCGACGTCGCCGAAGAAGCGCGCGCCAAGCCATTCATGGACAAGCTGCGCGCATTCATGGAGCGCGTGGATTCCGAGGAGATCGATCGCACCGGTGAGATCCCCGAGGCGATCGTGCAGGAGCTTCGCGACATGGGCGCGTTCGGGATCAAGATCGGAAAGGAATACGGCGGGCTAGGTCTGTCGCAAATGAGCTACATCCGCGCCATCGAGCTGGTGACGTCCAAAGACGGCTCGATTACAGCGCTGCTCTCCGCGCACCAATCGATCGGAGTTCCGCAGCCGCTCAAGCTGTTTGGCACCGAAGAGCAGAAGCGCAAGTATTTCCCGCGACTCGCCAAGGGCGCGATCTCGGCGTTTGCACTGACGGAAGTCGACGCGGGTTCCGATCCCGCCAACATGCGCTGTACCGCGACTCCCACCCCGGATGGAAAGCACTTCGTCATCAATGGCGAAAAGCTCTGGTGCACCAACGGAACTCGCGCCGAGCTGTTCGTGGTGATGGCACAGACACCCGAGAAGGTGATTGCCGGAAAGTCGCGTAAGCAGATCACGGCCTTTATCGTCGAGTCCTCCATGCCTGGCGTCGAGGTAGTGCATCGCCTGCGCTTCATGGGACTCAAAGCGCTCGAGAACGGTCTCATTCGCTTCAACAACGTTAAAGTCCCGCGCGAGAACATCCTCTGGGACGAAGGCAAGGGATTGAAGCTCGCGCTCGTCACGTTGAACACCGGCAGGCTTACCATTCCCGCTGGTTGCGCGGGTGCGGGGAAGCAAATGGTCTCCATCGCGCGCAAGTGGTGCAACGAGCGCGTGCAGTGGGGACAGCCGATCGGCAAGCACGAGGCGGTCGCGCAGAAACTGGCGCGCATGACGGCGTACACGTTCGCGATGGAAGCGGTTGCAGAACTATCGGCAGCGCTTTACGAAAAGGGCCACTACGACATCCGGCTCGAGGCGGCCATTGCGAAGCTGTTCAACACCGAAGCCGGGTGGAGAATCATCGACGACACGCTGCAGATCCGCGGCGGTCGCGGGTACGAGACGGCGGAGTCACTCGCCCGCAGAGGAGAGCCGGCGATCCCCATCGAGAGAGCGATGCGCGACTTCCGCATCAATCTCATCTTCGCGGGATCGTCGGAGATCATGCGGCTGTTCATCGCGAGAGAAGCGGTCGATTATCACTTCAAGCTCGCCTTCGACATCGTCAGTCCGGAGACATCGTTCAAGGAAAAACTCGCGGCGATGGCGAACGCGACGCCGTTTTATCTCACGTGGTATCCGTCCCGCTGGTTCAACGCGTCGAGGCTCAGGCGGTACGGCGAATTCGGCAAGCTCGCGCGTCACGTGCGCTACATCGAGCGGACGACGCGTCACCTGGGTCGCTCGATCTTCCACGCGATGGTGCGATTCGGACCCAAGCTCGAGCGAAGGCAGATGGTGCTGTTCCGCGCGGTGGATATCGGGGCGGAGCTGTACGCGATGTCTGCGGCTTGCGCGAGAGCGCAGATGTTGTCGAAGCAGGGAAGGCCCGAGGCGGTAACGCTCGCCGACGTGTTCTGCATCGAGGCGCGCGACCGCATCAAGGCACACTTCGATCAGCTCTTTGGGCCGAACGATCCCGCGCTGTACAAGCTCGCGATGGAAGTTCTGCGCGGCGAGCACGCGTGGCTCGAGCATGGAATCGTGTCGGCAGCTTGGGATCCCGATAAAGCAAAACGCCGCACCATCACTCCGGGCGCGTCTGGCGCTAGGGCTCCGACGACCGTCAAAGTCGGCGCTACACAGTAACATCGCGCGGTCGGTCGGTGAGGATGTCCTCTTCGGGGCAGTGTCCTCGCACGCCCGCCGTTTGGGCGCGCTGGCGCGCCCAAACGACGGGCTCTGCTGCGGGTGCCCCTCCGAGGACACCCTCACCGCCCTCCCTGTCGAGATCTTTCGGGGCGGCGTCGCGGTCCGAGCGCAGATGCTTGAGTGCGTTCGCTCAGCCCGGCGCGCACGTGTGACGGAAAAGGGGCTCGCGCTCACCTCATGGCGCGCGAACTGATTCGTCGTGCAAAACCAACAGCTGCTGCGATCCTTCACGGGAAGTCGGAGCGGGTCCTCGCAGGCGAAACCCACGAGCGACCGCAAAACCGCTGACGCAGACTCCATGCGCGCGAATCGGGCAACCCCAACTGCACGATCCGGGCGGAACGAGCGAGAGCCTGAGCCGAAGAGGACCCGCTCCGACGGACCGGCGAAAAGATCTAGAACAGCTAGAGAAGTGTCCCGCGTAGAATCAGGAGCGCGACGTAGAAGTAGATCGACAATCCTGTGACGTCGACGAGTGTGGCGACGAATGGAGCGGACGCGCTCGCGGGATCGAAGCCGAGCTTTTGCAGGATGAACGGCAGCATCGAGCCGGCCAGGGAGCCGAAGGTGACCACGCCCACCAGGGCCACGCCGATCGTCAACGCGAGCAGATTCGGATGCGGATAGTTCGCGATACCGAGATTCTGCCACAGGAGGATGCGGCCGATTCCCATCAGGCCGAGAATCGTGCCGAGCATCAGTCCGGATGGAAGCTCTCTCAGCATGATCTTCCACCAGTCGCGCAAGTTGATCTCACCCAACGCGAGTGAGCGGATGATGAGCGAGGTCGCCTGCGAGCCTGAGTTGCCGCCGGAGCTGATGATGAGGGGGACGAACAACGCCAGCACCACGGCTTTCTCGAGCTCGCCCTGAAAGTGGCCCATCGCTGTCGTCGTCAGCATCTCGCTCAGAAAGAGCGCGGCGAGCCATGGCGCGCGCTTGCCAATCATCGAGAAAAAACCGATCTGGGTGTAGGGCATGTCGAGCGCTTCCATACCGCCGAAGCGCTGAACGTCTTCTGTGTGCTCCTCGACGAGTGCGTCGATGACATCGTCGACCGTCACGACGCCCTGGATAACGCCGTTCTCGTCAACGACAGGGACCGCGACCAAATCGTACTCGCGAACCAGTTTCGCGACCTCTTCGCGGTCGGACGTGACAGGAACGGTCTGCACTTCCTGCCATGCAATGTCCGATACCTTGCCGCCCTCGGGCGCCGCGAGCAGCTCGCGCAGCGACATCACGCCCTTCACGCGTCCCGCGGAATCCGTGGTGTAGATGGTGTTCATCGCCTCGCGGCGCTCCGATCTCGCGATGCGGCGCACGGCTGCAAGCGCTTCGTCCACCGGCGTGTCCTCGGACACCGAGACGAATTCCGTCGTCATCAGTCCACCGGCTGTATCAGGCTCGTACGCGAGGAGCTTCTCCGTCTCGGCGCGTTCGGCCGCCGGAATCTCGGAGAGAATTTCTTCGGTCGTTTCTTCCTCGAGGCCCTCGAGCGTATCCGCGCGATCGTCCGGGGTCATCTCCGTGACGAGCTCGGCCGCCTGCCGCGGACTC
>Ga0193725_1000197_pt1 | contig 19792 bp, 15 predicted proteins | sample H2a2metaG_FD_143058 | JGI IMG/M metagenome (GOLD analysis project Ga0193725, IMG submission 143058) | Soil microbial communities from a riparian zone of the East river system, Colorado, United States - H2a2 | ecosystem: Environmental > Terrestrial > Soil > Riparian zone | place: USA: East River... | reverse complement strand
CGTGCCCATCGCCCCGCACATGCGGGACCGCGTGAACGAGATCGCCACCTGGGACGACGTGAAGCTGCTCACCGTGCAGGTGAACCGTCTGACCCGCTGGTCTCGCGCGGGCCTGCTCTGCATCGGTGACGCCGCCCACGCGATGTCGCCGGTCGCCGGCGTCGGCATCAACCTCGCGGTCCAGGACGCCGTCGCCGCCGCCAACATCCTGGCCGCGCCGCTCAGAGCGCAGCGGGTGACGCTCGACGATCTTCAGCGGGTGCAGAAGCGCCGCGAGTGGCCCACGCGCGTCACCCAGCGCATCCAGCTCGGGATTCAGAACCGCGTGATCCGCTCGGTGCTGGGCGCGACCGCCCCGATCAAGCCCCCGCTCGTCGCGCGCCTGCTCGCGCGATCATCCCACCTCCGTCGCATCCCCGGCCGTCTCATCGGCCTCGGCGTCCGCCCCGAGCACGTCCACACCCCGAGCATCGGCTGACGGTTAATCACTAGGTCGCAGTTCGAGTCCTGCCCGGGGAGCCAACAACTACAAGGACTTCTGAGACAGCGCGCGCGCCCCCACCGGCTGGGCAGGCCCATGCGCTGAAGCTTGCGCACAGACGCGCTTCCCTAGCAGGATGTTGAAAAACCCGACTTTGGGTATTGGGCCAGCGTGAGAGTTCGTCTACCATGCGCGTAGCTTCCTTCACGGAGGTGCGCATGCGGAGTGACGATCGGTGGCCCGACGCGGTGTTCAGCTACGTATCAAGGGAGGATCGGATCCCCAAGATCACCCTCTCCGTCCGATGCGCGTCTTGGTTGACGACGACACGCGAGGGGTTGTCGCAGTCCTCGTTGAGATCGTGGTGACGCCCCACGTGACGCAGAACACGACGAACCCTGCGAGCGCGATCGACGAACGCACAACGCGGCATCCGGGCTACGCATTGAGCCAACGCACGCGGATGCGCATAGAGCAAATCTTGGGGTGGTTCAAGACGGTCGCGCTGCTGCGGAGGACCCGGCACCGCGATACCGTGCGCGTCGAGTGGATGTTCGTCTTCGCCTTGGCGGTCTACAAGCTGGTGCGAATCGGAAATCTCGCGGCGCAGGCCGCATGAGAATGAAGCGAACGCGTTCGCGACCGATCGGAAGGCCGGGGAACGGTCGGTTTGCGGTCGATGAATCGAGGCGGGCGAGCTCGCCTATGCTAATCTTGAAGAGAACAATCTCGGAATCGCGCGATTCTTCCGCGATCCTGATCGAGACCGCATACCGACGGAAAGCGGCATGCTGATAGAGTTCCTTCGCTCGCGACGACTCAAAAAGCTCTATCGTCATATACCAGAGCCGGCGCGAAATAAGATGCTACAACGAACCAAACACTTCGACAGGATCGGTCCAATAAAGATACCTTCCGAGATCGATGGCGTCGTGCATCAGCTTTATCTGTTTTACTACGTCTTCTATCGAAGCCAACGACAGTACTTCCTGATCACAAGAAACCACGATTTGGTCTTTACACAGCCCTTCCTGCGCGTGTCGTCGAACTGCTTCTTCTCGTACATCGTTAATTCCAGAAGATGTGACTGTAAATGGCAATTAAACTATGCCTACGAGCAATTGGCCAGACAGAGCGATGACGACTTCCTTGTAATATTCGCCGTCGACGAGCACGGTAAGGCGATAGAAGGAGGGCTGCGGGGACATGCACTTCTTTACGCACTAGGGCAAGAACTGGGACAGGAACTTATTCTGGAGGCCTACCAGCGCAACGGCTTCGAACCTGATAGTAGAGATTATCGCGATATATGCCTAATTCTAGAATCCCTTTCGGTTGCCAACCTTCGGCTATTAACCAATAATCCTGACCGGGTGAAGTCTTTCAAAGATAATGGATATTTCGTGCAGCGAGTCGCCATAGAGCAACCCTATGACAAGTATCTGTCCGAGGAACTAGGGGTCAAGAAGCAGAAGCTAGGTCATGAGCTGAAGCTAGATGGATTCAGTGAAGAGGACATAGAGGTTTACAACCTCTCAAAGAATTCACTCAAGCCTGGAGCATCTTAGATTGTTGTACCTGTATGGAGAAAGTTCGCTTAAGCCTTCACGAGCAATCGATGCAACCACCTCTTGAGTACGAAGTCGGCCTCATAAAGCAGTGTCTCGGCTTATCGTTGCCTGACAGTATGAATCGTAGCCTTATCGCTGCGCGCTCACTAGCCTGGATTGCTTCTGGCCTGTCGTCTTGCGCGGCTGAGTTTGGAAGACGTCTGGTCCTCAATAATCTTGGTATTCCAGGTACCCTCTTCACCCCTCTGGACTTCATAGGATGCAACACGGAAAGCTATCTCCCGATTCTGGTCACCTACCGAGGGCGTAACCGAGACATAGAGGCCGCCGCGAGGAAGATCAGTAAGGCCTCAGAGAATGGAGTCTTTTTGCTCACCGGATTCAAGGGTACCCCTGCTGAGAGAGCGTTGCGACAAGGCGTGACAGAACCTCATGTCGTTGTCGTACCTAACCATAAAGAGGAAAGGCGTTTTGTCGCGATACTTCCAACATTGGCGCTCGCCGCATTGGGCCATAGACTAGCAAGCCCCACGCAAAGCGACAGTGACGCGACAGCCAAGACGGTTGATTCGCTCTTCCACGAAGCCAAGACGTTGAGCACCCAGCTTGTACGGGAAATGACGGGTATTAGCTCGTGGGAACAATTGACCTGGATCATTCTCGGGGGCGGCGCAACCACGGCACCCGCTCTGTCAGCGTGGCAGAATGCTCTCATGGAACTCGCTTTAACTGCCCCATTTGCCTTCGATCTCAAGGACTTCTCGCATGGAAAGCATTTAGGCTTTCTCGGACATCGCAGCATCGGCGTTCTTCTGCTTAGTGACCCCACCACTAAGCACCTGGCGAACATAGTGGAAAGGAGATTTAGCCACCTCGGTCCTCTGGTGTCCGTCACAGTGGACCGTCGGTACGACGCTGCTGCGTGGCAGCATCTCCTTATCGCGTTTCATGCCATAATCGAACTGTCAAACAGTGTACGCATCAGTATGAGATCGATGCCGAGTTTTCCCTTGGCTAGAGTATGGACCAATTGGGGGACCATACGGTAAGCCTCCACGCGGAGGCGCGGTGAGGCCTGGAAGCGAATCCGAGCAGGCCGACAAGAGCGTGTGGCCTCCAGGCACGCCCCAACAGAACCCGACACTGTTTTAGGGTGGTACTTTTATGAGACAGAACAGAGAAGGCAGTATCTTCCTTAGCTACCGGTCGCCAGGTGGTCTTGGCCATGCTAATAGCCTACGAACTAGTCTTGAAATCGTGTTTGGCGAAGGCACAGTGTTCCAGGACAATTTCTCCATCAAATCTGGAGAGGAGTGGGTCGAGAGGATACTTGGGTCGATCCGGACAGTTGATGTTGTCCTTGTCCTGATTCACGGCAATGATTGGTTCACAGCTCGAGAGAGAGAGGATAAGTACGGCGATAGCGTGAGACTGTTGTTTCGACCGACGGATTGGGTGAGACGAGAAATACACACGGCGCTGCAAGAGACCAAGGTCATCATTCCCGTTCTTCTGGGTGGCGTCACACTGTGGCCAAGCGAGGACGAGGAGCGGAGCAAGGCCGCGCCTGAAGAAATCCGACCGTTCCTCCGGTTGCAGTGGCAGAGCTTCGACCCGAGCAGCTTTGAAGGCAGTCTGAGTTATCTTGTGCAACGGATACAGGAGGTAGCGCCGGAACTCGTACCACTAGCGCCAGTGATCCCTCGACAGGAAGAAACAAGCGACCCGCTTGGGGCGATGCCACTCGGGCCAGAGATCATCCAGCGCGCTTGCTATCTCGAGGCGCCCTATGTGGGGATGACCTACTTTCGTAGAGAGCACGCTCCCATCTTCTTCGGCAGGGAAGAGGATGTCAGGTCTCTTTACGAGGACCATATTAAGTCTCTTCAGCCGAAGGAGGTGCTGCTTCTCTATGGTCAGTCGGGGGTAGGCAAATCGTCTTTGCTACATGCCAGCTTGGTGCCGCGTATGGAGTATCTAGGCTGGAATGTGGCGTACAGGAGAAGAAGTAAGCAAGGGGGACTGGTATCAGATCTTCGTTCACTTGAGGAGCAAGTGCGTGGAGATGGAGCTACCGGCATTCTGCTTATACTTGATCAAGTGGAGGAGATGTTCACAGATCCGAGTGCCCCAGATGAAGCGAATGCGTTCTTCACACGTCTGCACTCCATCCTGGACGACCATGCCGCGATCAAGCTGGTGCTGAGCTTTCGGAAAGACTATCTGGCTGAAGTCAAGGACCACCTTAAGGATCATAACATTGTCTTTTCATGGTACTCACTCCGGGAACTGAGGGAGGGCGGAATCCGGCGAGCGATCTCCGGCGTATGGAAGGACACGAGCCTCCGAAGGCACTTTCCCGGGTTCGCGATCTTTGAAGAGCAGCTTGAAGACGCGATCGTTCGGAACATCCTGGCCGACCAGTCCTCACACATAGCCCCCTTACTCCAGTTCCAATTGCGAACTCTGTGGGACACGGCCAAGGCGAAGATGAAAGGAGACATCCGGCTGACTAAGGCGTTCTACGAGGCCGAGAGACTAAATGCGACATCCTTAGCCGCTTTTGTAGATGGTCATAAATTGCATTCGGTTGAGTCGGCGTATCCAGAGGCAGCACGGGTGGGTCTCGTGAACGACATACTCTGTTTCTACACCACTCATCACCGGACCGCCGCGACGCGATCTATCGAAGAGCTCCTGCGCCGGTACGAACACATTGACAGTGGTGTGATCCTCGGCATCCACCAGAGCTTGGTGGATGAATACTTGCTGCTGCATGATAGAGAGGCTGGGCAAAGCCGCCTTAGCCATGACTCGCTGGCCGGGATCGTGCGAGATCGCTTTTCTGAGTCACAGGCTCCGGGACAGCAGGCCGCGAGTATTGTCGCTGCGAAAGAGAGACTCCTGGATCAAGGCTTGACCATTCAGTTCAGCGAGAGAGACATAGAGATCGTGGAAGCTGGACGGCCAGGCATGGCGTGCTTATCGGGGCGGATACAGGATCGGATGCAGCGAGACGTGCAAAGCTATCACGAAGAGCGACGCGCCCGCTATGCCCTAGCCATGGATGCGGCAACGCGCGCCAGTGAGCACAGCGACTACGCTGCGGTAGTTGAGCATCTCCAACTGGCGGCCAGGGAGGCCATCCACGAAGGTGAGTCGGTTGACCTGGCAAGAGAGACGATCTTTCCGCTGAGCGAACTCGGACTTGAAGAAGCGCTAGGAGGCTGCTTACTGTTCCTTCGCAAGCGGCTGCCGAGTGCCGGCGATCACTTGGATATGTGTTTCAGTGCTCACCCTACGGGGAAACCGTTCACCAATTGGCTGGAACGGTGGGATCGACGTCTGTGGGAGCGCATGAGAGAGCGATACTTTCCCAGGATGGTTCAGGTCGCCGGAGGAGAATACTTAATGGGAAGCGAGGAGGGACATCCGAGCGAACTGCCGGTACACCCCGTAGTCGTGGATGGATTCTTGATGGCAGCTACGCCGGTGACCTGCTGGCAGTATGCTTTGTTTTGCCTGGCGACTGGACGCGAATTGCCAGGAGATGCTGGCTTTGGGCGAGGAGCCAGGCCCGTGATCAATGTTCGATGGTACGAGGCTATCGCATATTGCAACTGGCTGAGCGAAAGAGAGGGCTTCGATAAGGTTTACGAAGAGCGCCCAGAAGAAGTCAGGACTCACTTGAGCATGGCCGGCTATCGGCTGCCTACGGAGGCTGAGTGGGAGTACGCCGCTCGGGAGAGAGGCAAGAAGATTCGTTTCGGCAATGGGCAGGATATCGCTAGAGTAGCGCAGATGAATTTCGACGCCGGCGAAGCGCATGCCTACTATCATGATAGACGTAGCAGATATGTCGATGCATGGATGGAGCCAGGGAAGGGAAGAAAGCAGACCTCCATAGTGGGGTCGTTTGCGCCTAACGATCTTGGGTTGTGTGATATGAGTGGCAATGTATGGGAGTGGTGCGGAGACTTCTACGGTGAGGATTATTATCACCACAGCCCGGGAAGAAATCCTGCAGGGCCACCGGATGGGCGCGAGCGGTCGATTCGCGGCGGCTCGTGGAGCGAGCCAGCAGATGGATGCCGTTGTTCGTATCGGGACAAGGACAACCCTATCTACAGCATCCAGGTCGTGGGATTCAGAGTTGTACGTCGCTAGAACACCTAAAACTGGTAATAATGATGAGAAGAGCAAGCCCGGCCGCGATACGGCTCAGAGCGCAGCTGTGCGAAGGGAGACGTCGAAAGCTGCCAAGGACTCCACAAGGAGTGCAGGTGATTCATAGTGAATCCCCTTGAAACCGATGCTTGATGCTACGTCAACGTATTCTTCTATGTCGTCGATGTAAATGCACTGACTTGGCTCAAGCCTCAGCTTTCTCAACGCGTCCGCGTATATCTCGGAGGAGGGCTTTCTTGCCTTCACCCGGAAAGATAAAGTGGTTGCCCTGAATAGTGGAAAGATGGGATTCGCGCGTATTACGTACATGTAATCCCAGTAGGACGTATCGGATAGTAGTGCGAGAATGTAGCCGTCGGCATATAGCTTCCTGATTAAGGATGTGGTCTCCTTTATCTCTGTGAACACACTGGTGTAAGCGTCGCGAAACTCCTCGCGGGAAATCGAGAGGCGGCATCGTGTTTTAATCGTACGGTAAAACCGTTGTGATGTGATTCTCCCAAGTATGTAGTCTTCGTGAACTGTCGATTCCTCGTATATAGCGTAGGCTAATTCATTGGCAGGCATGTGTCCGTAGCCCTGAAGGCGTTTCAAGAACTTGTCATTGTCAAGCTCAGCTATCACGTTACCGTGGTCAAGAATAATCGCCTTAATCATCGTTCCGCCAGCGTTCACTGCTGTCCAAATTGACGCGGGTCGGCATGTCGCGGTCGCGATTTCAGCGGTATTTGGACGGACCCGAGCGGTTGGCCCAGATGAGGTTGCCGATCGCTGCTGTCCCGATTACGCAAGGGCCAGCTCGCGCTGCGTAGCCAGCAGCACCGTCGGCGGGCCGTCGAACGGGTGATCGAGCCACGCCCACACATCGCGATGCGTGAAGAGATTCATCCGCAGGAGCGCGACGAGATTCGACAGCGACCAGCGGAAGCGGGCGCGCAGCTGCAGGTACTTGAGCAGGAGGATGGCGATGAGGGCCGTCCACACCTGGATCTGCAAGGCATTGGCGCTGGTCCCCACGAAGGTCTTGATCTTCAAGTTCTGCTTCAGGGCCTTGAAGAACAGCTCGACCTGCCAGCGCTCTTTGTAGAGGGCCGCGATGGTCGTCGCCCCGAAAGTCAGGTGGTTCGTCAGAAACGTCAGGGTGCCGTCCTTGTCGGGGTTGTCGATCTCGACCAGGCGCAACCGGAAGGGACACTTGTTCGCGGCGTCCCACGTCTTCAGCTCGATCAGCTCATCGCGGAGGATGCCGCCGCGCGCTGGAACCGGCCGGCGCTCGACCACTTTGTACGTGGTGTTGCTCTTGAGCCGGGTGACGAAGAAGACGTCCTGGGCCGTCAGGTCCCCGAACCAGGCGTAGTCGACGTAGCCGCGGTCGATGACGACCACCGTCCCCGGGTCGAAGCGCAGGGTGCGGGCGACCCGGACGTCGTGGCGCTTGCCGTCGGTGATCACGACCACGCTGGGCAGGTAGCCGTCGTGATCAAGCAGGCAGTGCAGCTTGACCGCGCCCTTGGTGCGGCGGAACTTGGCCCAGTCGAACACCGTGGCGCACAGGTCGATCACCGTGGAGTCCAGGCTGACCAGCTTGTTCTTGAACCGGAACTTGCGGCGACCGGTGACCTGGGCCTGACAGCGCCCGAGCAGCGCTTGAAACACGGCGCGGTACAGCTCCCAGGGCCGATGCTCGTTGGCGTAGGCCAGGGTCGAGCGCGCCGGCGCCTCGATGCCCAGGTGCTTGAGCTTGCCCTCGCTACTGCGCAGGCCCCCGCAGATCTCCCGCAGCGAATGGGCGCGCCCGAGCTGGCAGAACAACATGGCCACGAACTGACCCCAGCACGTGAACCCGCGGGCGTGGCGCTCCGCGCGGGTCTGCTTGACCAGGGCCTGGAACTCGGTCCGCGGAAACAGCTTGAGAAGCTGGCTGAACATGCTGGAGAATTCCCGCACGGGTGGGCCTCCTTCGTGTGGCGTGTCGACGCTTGGCGGCATCGACCTCCACCATACGGCAGGTGGCTCATCCGTCTTCAGACCCTAATTGGGACAAGAGTGACGTGACATACATCTCCAGCCTCAAAAGAAACTCGTGGTCGCTACCACTCAGATGCACCCGAGCCATCCCAAGAAATCGCCGAATCCCATGCCCGGTGATGAATCGCAGGCGCCCACCATCCACTAGCTTCGGGAACTTTCCAACGACGAGTGCCTTCGCCGCACTCTCCATGGCGAGACCCGCAATCATCAAAAACACGGGTCCAAGCCCGACCAGTCGCTGCGCGGCGGGGCTCAGCTCGCGCTTGCTCGCAAACACCCGCCGCCGAAGCTGGCGCCAGAGTATCTGGGCGCTAAGATGGAGGTTCTTTGCTACCCCGAACCATCTCTGGGGAGAGCGTGCAATGCGCTCATATTCTGCCAAGTCTCGTGGATCTGGGGGTTCGTAGATTCCGTAGTTCGCCACCTGCTTTCGCCGAGTAGTGCGTCGTAGGTCAGTCATTTCGCAAGCAGGCTCGACATCACGATAGTGCCACGGCTCGATTCCTCAGACACCCATCAACGCAGGCCAGTCCCGACGCCGGACAGATCATGCGTAAAAGATCCCCTGAGAGATCGCGCGAGCTCGACGCAAGCGCCTTCACATTCTCTCTGGTCAGCTTTTAGAAAAGCGATTCCGTACTCCTTGCGATTGCCGATCGGGACCCTCGACACCAGAAGTCCAACTCGAACTCCCCTATGTCTCGTAGTCGACCACAACCCAGTCCGCGATCCTGCTAAACATATCTCGGATTCGCACGTGCTCCGGGTTCTCCCTGTATCGCGCAAGCTCCTCCCTGCTTGCGAAGCTGGATACCTGCGCAACATCATAGTGCTCACTCGGAGCCCCATGTCGGCTGACGCCCACGCTCCAGTCGAGTACCTCGGGAATCTTGGAGCCCAACTCTTTAAGTGCGCTGACCGCTGCAACACGTTCTTCTTCCGCAACAGTCTTGTAGAACCTGAAAAGTATTACGTGCCGCAGCATGGCTTCGCTAGCTTGCTCGCGGCCCTGTCAGAGACCCCTGCGCGGCGCGCTTGAGATCAGATCTACCCAAGTCAAAGTCCGCAGCTTTGACAGTACAACTGGGGCACGTTCGCCGAGTGTTTCCCCGGCAAAGACTCCCAAGCCAGCACCGGTCATCACAACCAATCCTTTGATCAGTTCTCGACGACCCAGTACGCGATGAAGAAAGTCTCGGGTTCTCGGCTCTGACTCCAGAGTCTTTGTTGCGGCATAGGAGAGAGCGCCGCCAGCCAAGGCGCCCGTAGCCCGAGAGACGTTACGACGATCGGCCGCCGCATCTGTTACTGCGTCTCTGAATCGATCCTCGAGCGCGCGTTCGAGATTCTGCCCATTCGCGCGCGCCGTCCGTAGGACATCTCCTACCCACAAACGAAACGCACGCGAAAACTGGCTCCTATGATAATCGTCAAGGATGTCTCCGACATAGCGCGATTTCGCAAGCCTGGTCGCAAACTCTGAAGCTATCCTGAAATCATCTTCTTTGAGAACGATATCTTCAGTTGCCGACGACGGATGTGCGGAGGCCTGTGCCCAGCGCGATCCGGACATTAGAGCGATCCGTGTAATGGCCGCAGCTAAATCTCTCGCGTCGTGTGGCAATACCCGAGCTTCGATTCCTCTCAGTCCGCAAGTAGCGGCATCGCCCATGAAGTGGTGAAGTACTTGCCCATAAAGATACGAGGGAGGTCTGACTCTATATTCGTCTTCGTAGAATTCAGCCGGCAGACGCCTGCTTCGGTACAGTGGGCCAATCGCTTCTTCTGCTAGTCTGAGCACATCCGCTGACTTCTCCGGAAGATCTCTATAGTAATTAGCTATCTCGACCTGCCTGTTTTCATGGACCGCCATTGCGCGGATCTGTTCGTCGAATTCAGTCCAGCCGAAGAGACGCGCACGGGCTATCGATTCCGCCGAGCCTTCTCCTTCTCTCAAAATCTGGTCTTGCCGTTCACCTCGCTGCTCGCGATCCCAATACCAGCTGCGGGCGATTGGAATGAGCAACCCTTTTTTCATGTATTCATGAAAATCGGCCTGTGAAGGCGTTAGCTGGTCGTGTGTGCGAGCGCGGTCGATTGCCACGGCATTCGGAGCATATGCGTAGACCTTCGGAAAGAGCAGGAGAAGGCCTTCGACCATCGGGTAAGAGCGCTCGGGCTCGTAATTGGGGTCGAGGAACACGGACGTCACTGTGTCGCCCCTCCGATCACTTGCTCTTCAAGGGTGCGTATCGTCACAACGATTGACCGAAACTTCGTCTGTGTCAACCGTTCTTCGTGCTGCGAGTCGCCGGCGCTGCAGGCCGGCGTATCGGGTCAAGGATTACAACGCAGGGGCCTGGTGATTTCGTGGTTGTGAGGCTCGCCTTCGAGAAGCACGAGTTCCGCCGCCCGTCCCTCAGCCTCGCCATACCGCAAAACGCCATCCGTGTACATCGAACGCCGTGTGACGACCGTCGCAACCTGCCGCTGATTCCACGGCTTCCCGTTCCTGCGTTGCAGGCCGCGGTTCGAAAGGACTCGCGCGATCTCGGACGGCGTTTCGCCGCTATCACTCCGCCCGAAGATCAAGCGTACGACCTCCGCCTCAGCTCGCTCAGGAACTAGGCGCTTCGCGATTCGCCGGTACCCGTACGATACGTTTCCACCAGGCGGGAGGCCTCTCCGGACACGATCCTGCCGCCCCTTCCACAGCCGTTCGATGATCTCTTTCCGGTTCTCCTCGGCGATCGCTTCCCGGATCTGCCGCACCAGAACGTCCTTCCGGTCTCGGCCGTTGTAGGCGGGCATGTCGGCGATCAGAACATCGACGCCGGGCTGCGCGAATTCATGGAACAAATTCTCCGCGATCCGCACATCTCGGGACAGACGGTCCAGGGAAGGAAGAATAACTGAGCCAACACGGCCAGCTCGGCAATCGCGGAGTAGGCGTCGTAGTTGTCTCCGGTCCTCCTTGACCCCGCTCTCGGCCTCGTCCTTGTAGAAGCGCGCGACCAAAAGCCCTTGCCGTTCGGCAAAGACTTGGACGTCTCGGATTTGAATGTCGATGCCGTACCCTCGCCGCTTCTGCTCAAGGGTCGAGACGCGGCAGTAGGCCACCATCGGACGGTCGATTCCCATGCGAAATCAAGGGGTTGTTGCTCCTGCGGTTCTCGACTAGACCTCATCAGCGTCGCTTTGTAGAGCGGCGCTGCCCTTCTCGTACCTCTCCAGGGCAGCGCACCAAATCCGAGATGGGAGGGTCGAAGATGACAAGGGTTTTAAGGTGGGACCTTTGCGACGGTCGACGGAACGTACCAGGCTCATTCTTGGGCCCCGGCGAGTCGCTCGCCAGTCTCGCGCGTCACGTCCACCAGCGCGGCCAGGTCGGCCTCGGTGGTGGCGTAGTGCAGGATGCAAGCACGCAGCGCGAAGCGGCCGCGCAGCGTGGTCTGGGTGACGAACGCCGCGCCCGAGGCCTGGATCTCTTCCATCACGCGCTGGTTGAGGGCGTCCAGTCTCTTCTCGTCTCCGCGCAGGTGGGGCGGCGTGTAGCGGAAGCACACGATCGAGAGTCCGGGCGGCGCGAGCAACTCGAGGTCGGGCGCCTGATCCACCAGGCGCGCGAGGTGCTCGGCCAGCGCGATGTGACGGGTGATGAGATCGCGCACGCCGGCGCGGCCGAGGTGCTGGAGGGTCATCCAGAGCTTCAGCGCGCGGAAGCCGCGTGTCTGCTGGACGCCGTATTCGGAGAACCATGGCAGACCGCCGAAGCCGCGGTCCGGCTCGGTCCGCAGATAGGCGGGCACCAGGCTCCACGCCTCGCGCAGCAAGGCGCCGTCGCGCACGAGGATCGCCCCGCACTCGACGGGCACGGAGAGCCACTTGTGCGGGTCGAGCGCGACCGAGTCGGCGCCCGCGAGGCCGTCGCATCGCTCGCGGTAACCCGGCACCGTCGCGGCCAGACCGCCGTACGCGCCGTCGACGTGAAGCCAGAGGCGCTCGGCCGCGCAGAGGTCGGCCAGATCGCTCAGTGGATCGATCGCGCCCGTCCCCACGCTGCCCGCGCTCCCCGCCACGCAGAACGGCCGCCGGCCGGCCGCGCGATCACTCGTGACCGCGGCACGTAGCGCGCCGACGTCCATGCGGAACTGCTCGTCGACGGCGACCTGATGGACGGCGTGGGCGCCGAGGCCGAGCAGCTCCGCCGCTTTTTGCAGACAGCTGTGACCCTGCTCGCTCGTGTAGAGAACGAGCGCGGGCCGTCCACCCTGCAATCCCTCGCTGCGCACGTTCCAGCCGTCCTGAGCAGCCGCGCGGTGGCGGGCCGCCGCGAGCGCGACAATGGTCGCCACCGAGGCTCCGCTGGTCAGGAGTCCCATGCTGCCCTCGGTCGGAAAGCTGATCAGCTCCATCAGCCAGCGCACGGCGGCGCGCTCGACGTAGATCGCCGCGTGATCTCCGCCCGCGCAGCTCGGGTTCATGGCGGCGGCAAGGAAGTCGGCGAGCACGCCGAGCGGCGCGGGCGGCGAGTTGACCCAGCCGAAGAAGCGCGGATGCCCGTTGCCCATCGCGTGCGGGAGGATCGTGGTGCGGAAGCGCTCGACGATCTCGCCCGGCGCCAGGCCCGCGTCGCCGAGGGCGCCGTCCATGAGCGCGCGCCGTTCGTCCGGTCGCATCGGCTGGAACACTGGACGCTCGCCGATGCCGTCGAGATAGTCGGTGACGAGATCGACCAGCTCGTGACCGAGACGCCGGAACTCCTGGGGATCGATGGCCGGGGCTTTCGCCGTGGACGTCATGAGCACCTCCGCGTGCTTCGGACAGTTGGAACGTACCGCCGCGGAGAAACCGCCGTCAACGGCCGGTGGTTCGAGGAGCGCCACGGCTTTGCCGCGACAAGCGTCCGGGGAAGCGCGGGTCTAGTGATCCTCGCGGAATTGGTTGACGGTCTCACGTCGGGGGTCGAGCGCCGATTTCGCAGAAAAGAGGAGCGAAGCTCTTCTTTTCGAGGACCCAGGCCAGCCGACCCCCGACGTGAGACCGTCAACCAATTCCGCGAGCTCCACTAGTCGGCGCGGTGGGCGATCCGGGCGCGGACGCGTTCGATGAGGGGCTGGAGGTGGCTCTCGTAGTACGCGTCGGCAAAGCCCTCGCCCCAGACCGCGCTGTGGCTGTCCGACGCGCAGGCGGCGCAGACCGCGAGCACGCGGTCGCGGTCGAGCCGCTCGACCTGGAGCCCGGCCCGCACCGCCTCGGGTGACGACGCGAAGCTCGACCAGTCGTCGGGCGAGTAGAACGAATCGCCCTCGTAGACGAAGAGCGTGCCCGGCGCGCGCAGCCGGTGGGAGAAGGCGTCGATCTCCTCGGCGCGGCGGGTGCGGAGCCACCCCGGGTGGGGCAGCTTGCCGTGACAGGTCGGGGCGAACGCGATGACCCCGCCCACGTTGGGGTAGCGGAGCGCCGCGGTCTGGAGCGAGCCCCAGGCGCCGCAGCTCTGACCGCTGAGGATGATGTTCTCGACCGGCACGTGCTGGGTGGCGACCAGCGAGGCGATGGCGGCGTCCACGTAGGCGCCGTGGTCCAGCTCGCCGAGCCAGGCGGCGTTGCGGAGCTGCTTGAACAGGACCACGTCGCGGTTGCGCTCGACCAGGCGCTCGATGATCGCGGGGGCCTCGGGCCGATAGGTGCCCGCGGCCTCCGGCGAGAAGCCGTGGTTCCAGATCACCACGATCACCCGCGCGGGATCGGTGTCCACGTTGAGGGGGCGGCCGCGCAGCTCGCCCTCCACCACGATGCCGCACGCGCCCAGGGCCAGCAGCACGAAGGCCAGGGCCAGGCTCGCGTGACCGGCCACGCGGCGGGTCACCACGGAATCGTCTGCCCCGGGCTCAGGACCGCGATCTGCTCGTCGATCCCGCGCCGCCGCGCCTCGGTCCGCAGCCGGTCGGGCGGCTCGCGGAACGGCTCGCGGTTGAGATCGAACGTGCCCCAGTGCATGGGCACGAGCAGCCGCGCGCGCAGGTCCTCGAAGAGCCGCACCGCCTCTTCGGGGTTCAGGTGATTCGGATGATGGCCGGGATAGTCGCTGTAGCCGCCGATCGGCAGCACCGCGAGGTCCGGCGGACCGAGACGCCGCGCGATCTCGCCGAGCGCCGGCGTGTACCCGGTGTCGCCGGCGAAGTAGAAGCGCCGCGAGCGGCCCGCCAGCATCCACGACGACCAGAGCCGCGAGTCCTGATCGTGCAGTCCCCGTCCCGACGAGTGCTGGGCCGGCGTGCACGTGACCGTGACACCACGGAACACGCGGGACTCCCACCAGTCCAGCTCGATCGCGTTCTCGATGCCGTTGCTCGTCATCCAGGTTTTCAGGCCGAGCGGCACGAAGAACGTCGATCGATGCTCGCGGGCCAGGCGCTGCACGGTCTCGCGGTCGAGGTGGTCGTAGTGATCGTGCGAGATCACCACCGCGTCGATCGGCGGCAGATCGGCGAAGGCGATGCCGGGCGCCACCAGCCGGCGCGGCCCGGCGAAGCTCAGGGGACTCGTCCGCTCGCCGAAGTGCGGATCGGTCAGCACGTTGAGGCCGTCGATCTGGATCAGCAGCGTGGCGTGGCCGACCCACGTGACCGTCGGCTCGTGGCCGTTGGCCCGAAGCTCGGCGCCGTCGTTGGCGACCACGAGCGGCAGGGGTCCGCGCCGCGGCGCTCCGCGGAAGATGTGGCGCGCGCGAAGGAGCAGCGGATACGAGTACCGGGGATCGAGGTTGCGGAAGCCGCTCTGGGCGTGATGGGGCGGCGCGTCGGACGCGGGCGCGGGGGCCTCGAGTCCGACGTGAATCAACGTGATGGCGGCGCACGCGGCGAATACGGGCAAGGACCAACGAGGCATCGCAACACTCAGGGCAACGACCACGCCAGACCCGCGCGCCGCCAAGTTCGCGCGGTGTCGACGAATGGAAGAACGACAACGTGAGGGGGAGCCGGAGAACCTCCCAGGGGCCGGGAGGTTCTCCTCCCCGGGCGTCTACAATCGCGTGATGCCAGACGCGAGGGTTCCGGCCGTCGAGCTGTCACGCGTCGTCAAGAGTTATCGCGAGGGGGAGAGCGAGCGGGTCGTCCTGCGCGCGGTCGACCTCAGCGTGGCGGCCGGGGAGATCGTGGTGCTGCTCGGGCGCAGCGGGTCTGGAAAATCGACGCTGCTCAACCTGGTGAGCGGGATCGACCGGCCGACGTCGGGCACGGTGCGGGTGGAGGGCGAGGACGTCGCGGCGCTGTCCGAGACCGCGCGCACGCGGCTCCGGCGCCGGCGCATCGGGTTCATCTTCCAGTTCTACAACCTGATCCCCACCCTCACGGTGGAGGAAAACCTGCGTTTACCCCTCGAGCTGAACGGCGTCGACGGCGCGGCGGGGCGGACCCGTGCCCTCGATCTGCTGGGCGAGGTCGGGCTCGCCGATCGCGCGGCGAGCTTTCCCGATCGGCTCTCCGGCGGCGAGCAGCAGCGCGTGGCCGTCGCGCGCGCGCTCGTGCACGAGCCGGCGCTGGTCCTCGCCGACGAGCCCACCGGCAACCTCGACGCCGAGTCCGCGCGCCAGGTGCTGGCGCTCCTCGCCGGACTGGCGCGACGAGAAGGCAAGACCGTGATCGCGGCCAGCCACAGCGACGAGGTCGCGGCGCGGGCCGACCGTGTGTTCACGCTCGCCGACGGACGACTGCTCGAGCGATCCGCGCGATGAGAACCCTGCTCTGGCGCGCGAGCCTGCGACACCTGCTCGTTCACCCATGGCAGCTCGGACTCTCGATCCTCGGCATCGCGCTCGGCGTCGCGGTGGTGGTCGCCGTCGACCTCGCCAACGAAAGCTCGCGGCGCGCGTTCACGAGCTTCGCCGAGAGCCTCAGCGGTCGCGCCACCCACCGCATCGTCGGTGGGCCGTCGGGCGTCCCCGAGGAAGTCTACGTCCGCCTCCGGCGATCGGGCGTCCGGTCGCTGGCCCCGGTCGTCGAGCGCGACGTCTCGGCGGTGGATTGGCCCGGGCGGACCTTTCACCTGTTCGGTATCGATCCGTTCGCCGAAGGGCCGTTCCGAAGCTTCGTCACGTCGGAGACGCCGTCCACGGCCACGTCCCTCGCGCCGCTGCTCACGCGTCCGTCCACCGCATTGCTGGCGCAGGCGACGGCGGCGCAGCTCGGGCTGCGTCCGGGCGACACGTTCGCGGTCCGCGCGGGCACGCGCCACCACCGTCTCGAGCTGGTGGGCGTGTTGATCGCGGCGGATGCGCTGCGCGCGCGCACGCTGGAGAGCCTGCTCGTGACCGACGTCGCGACCGCCCAGGAGCTGACCGGCGGCTTCGGACGGCTCAGCTACGTCGACGTGATCGTGCCCGCCGGCGCGGCCGGCCAGGCGTGGCTCGAGCGGATCCGCGCCCAGCTGCCGCCGGCCGCCGAGATCGTGCCCGCCTCGGCGAGCGCCCAGGCCCTGGCCGATCTGAGCCGCGGCTTCAGCGTCAACCTCACCGCGCTGAGCTTGCTGGCCCTCTTCGTGGGGATCTTCCTCGTCTACAACACCATGAGCTTCTCGGTGGTGCAGCGCCGGCCGCTCATCGGCGCGCTGCGGGCCCTCGGCGTGACGCGAGGCGAAGTCTGGACGCTGATCATGACCGAGGCGCTCGCGCTCGGCGTGCTCGCTACCGCGATAGGGTTGCCCGCCGGAATTCTGCTTGGTGCAGGCCTGCTGAGATTGGTGACGCGCACCATCAACGATCTGTACGTGGTCGTGGCGGTGAACGAGCTGGTCCTGGCCCCGGCCACTCTGCTGGCGGGCGCCGCGCTCGGCCTGGGCGGAACGTTGCTGGCCACGCTCGCTCCCGCGCTGGAGGCGACGCGCTCCACTCCCCGCGCCGCGCTCGGACGCTCGACCCTGGAGTCGCGGGCGCGGGCCCTGGCCCCGCGCCTGGCGCTCGCGGGCGTGATTCTGCTCGCCGTCGGCGTGACCCTGCTCGCCCTGAACGTCCGGAGTCTGGGGGTGAGCTACGCGGGACTCTTCACGATCCTGCTCGGGGCCGCCATGCTCACGCCCGCCGTCACCGTCGCGGTGGTTTGGCTGGCCCAGCCGCTCGCCGGCGCCGCGTTCGGCCTGCTCGGACGGATGGCCACGCGGGGGGTAACCGCGGCGCTCAGTCGGACCGCGGTCGCGATGGCCGCGCTGATGATCGCGGTGTCGGCGTCGGTCGGCGTGGGGATCATGATCGACAGCTTCCGCGCCAGCGTGATCCGGTGGCTTCAGACCTCGCTCCAGGCCGACGTGTACGTCTCGGCGCCGAGCCTGGTCAGCAGTCGCGCGGACGCCACGCTGGCGCCCGATCTGATCGAGCGATTGAGCGCGGTGCCCGGGGTCGCCGCCATGGGGACTCAGCGCACGGTCCGCATCCATTCGCCGACCGGGCCAATACAGCTCATCGTGCTCGACCCGCCCCGCGGGGAACGAGCGCCCGCGCAGTCTCGCGTGCTGGCGTTGAAGGAGGGCGATCGCGCGACGGTCTGGCGGAAATTCGCCGCGGGCGAGGTCGTGCTGGTCTCGGAGCCCTTCGCCTATCACCGGCGTCTCGGCATCGGCGATCGGGTGCGGCTGCGGACCGACGCGGGCGAGCGCGAGTTCCCCGTCGGCGGCATCGTGTACGACTACGGATCGAGCGAGGGAGTTGTCCTGATGGGACGCCCGGTCTACGAGCGCTCCTGGGCCGATCGCGGCATCTCCGCGCTCGGCGTCTACGCCAAGGATCCGCACGCGGTCGACGCGCTGATCGAGGCGCTCCGTCGCGCCGCCGGTCCCGAGCAGGACGTCTTCATCCGCTCCAACCGCGCGCTCCGCGAGGCCTCGCTCGAAGTGTTCGACCGGACGTTCGCGGTGACCGGCGTGCTCCGGCTGCTGGCCATGGTGGTGGCGTTCGTGGGCGTGCTGAGCGCGCTGATGGCGCAGGCGCTGGAACGGTCACGCGAGATCGGCGTGCTGCGCACCCAGGGCCTGACTCCGCTTCAGGTGTGGGGGCTCACCGCGTCGCAGACCGGGTTCATGGGTCTGGTAGCCGGGCTCCTGGCGCTGCCCGTGGGTGGCGCGCTCGCGCTGGTGCTGATCTTCGTGATCAACCGGCGATCGTTCGGCTGGACGCTCCAGCTCGAGATCGCGCCCGCGATCCTGATCCAGGCGGTGCTGCTCGCCCTCGGCGCCGCCCTGCTCGCGGCGGTGTATCCCGCGTGGCGCATGAGCACGATGGCCCTCCCCGCCGCGGTCAGAGAAGAATGACCACTCGTTGGCGCGGGTCGCGCCGCCTGACTCCGGCGCCGCGACGCACTGCGGCCCGGATCGCCATCGCGCTCGTGATCGCGGGACTCGCGACAGTCTTCATGGTCTCCGCGTGGCGTCTGGCCCGGCCTCCCGCGCACGTGCCGCCCACGCTGGCCGTCGGCGAAGCGCTTGGCGGACCTATCGAGGGGTTCGCTCGCGCGCTGGCCCCGCGCCCGTTCGTCTTTCCCGCCGACCACGGGCCGCACGCCGAGTTCCGCACGGAGTGGTGGTACTACACGGGCAATCTCAGCACCGCCGACGGTCGGCACTTCGGCTTCCAGCTCACTTTTTTCAGGATCGCGATGGCGCCGACGATGATCTCGCGCGCCTCCGCGTGGGCGAGCCGCGAGGCGTACATGGCGCACTTCGCGCTGACCGACACCGCCGGCCGGCGCTTCAGCGCGGCCAGCCGACTGAGTCGGGCCGCGCTCGATCTGGCCGACGCACACGCCCACCCGTTCAAGGTGTGGGTCGAGGACTGGTCCGCGGAGGGCGTTGGCGGCGACGCGGTGCCGGTGAAGCTGCGCGCGGCAGAAGGTGACGTGGCGATCGACCTCACGCTGGCCAGCGCCAAGCCCGTCGTGCTCCAGGGTGACCGCGGCCTCGATCGCAAGGGCGAGGAGCCCGGCAACGCGTCGTACTACTACTCGCTGACCCGCATGCCGACGAAAGGCCGCGTGACGATTCACGGCGCCGCGTTCGAGGTGACCGGGCTGGCCTGGATGGACCGCGAGTGGAGCACCTCGTCGCTGGGCGCGGGGCTGATGGGATGGGATTGGTTCGCGCTTCAACTCGCCGACGGGCGCGACCTGATGCTCTACCAGCTGCGCCGCGCCGATGGGTCCGCCGACCGCTTCAGCTCCGGCAGCCTCGTCGGCGTCGACGGCACCAGCCGCCGTCTCAGCCTCACGGATTTCCGGATCGACGCGCTCGAGACCTGGACGAGTCCGCGCGACGGCACTCGCTACCCCTCACGCTGGCGGATCACCATTCCGTCCGAGTCGCTCGATCTCGACGTCGTTCCGCGCCTGGCGGATCAGGAACTGGCCCTCGCCGTCCGCTATTGGGAGGGCGCGGTGCGAGTGGTCGGCCGTGACCGCGGCCGGCCGATCGCCGGAGTGGGCTACATCGAGCTGGTCGGCTACACCCGCGGACGATGTCGAGATCGAGTGACTCG
>Ga0193725_1000196_pt1 | contig 19849 bp, 12 predicted proteins | sample H2a2metaG_FD_143058 | JGI IMG/M metagenome (GOLD analysis project Ga0193725, IMG submission 143058) | Soil microbial communities from a riparian zone of the East river system, Colorado, United States - H2a2 | ecosystem: Environmental > Terrestrial > Soil > Riparian zone | place: USA: East River... | reverse complement strand
TGGATCCGAACCTTCGCCGAGCGCGAAGGCATCAATCTCAGCGAGTCTTTTGCTTACTCCGATAGCATGAGCGACCTTCCCATGCTCTCGATCGTTGGTCATCCAGCCGCGGTAAACCCGGATACCCGTTTGCGGCAAACGGCACTGCATCATGATTGGCCGATCTTAAATCTGAAGTAGTTTCAGGTTTCAGGTTTGAGGTTTCAAGTTTGAGACCTTGAGCGTGCTTGAAACTTGAAACCTGGAACCTGAAACCATGGCTCTGCAGCTACGAAGAAAAACACACGAGTCGATCGTTTACATCGACAGCGACAGCGCGCCGCGCATCATGCCTTCGGGAGAAGATTTTATTCTCGAAGATATCCCTGTGGGCACGCGCGTGATTTATCCCAATCCGCCGATGAAAGGCCTGCCAAATCGTGAAGCTGCGATTCGCTATGCGCTAAATCATCCGCTCGGTGGTGATCCGCGCTTCGCGCAACTCGAGCCGGGAATGAAAGTAACGATCGCCGTCGATGACATCAGTCTGCCCTTGCCACCCATGGCCACGCCGGACATTCGCCAGACGATGTTGGAGATAGTTCTGGACATGCTGGCCGGACACGGGGTGGACGATGTGCACATCATCATCGCCAATTCCCTGCACCGCAAGATGACCGCGTGGGAAATGAAGCGGATGGTAGGGCAGAAAATCTTTGACGAGTTTTATCCCGACCGCTACTACAACCACGATGCTGAATGGAAGGAAGGCCTGATCAGTATTGGCGAGAGTCGGCACAAGGAACCGCTGGTGCTCAATCGCCGCGCCGCCGAAAGTGACCTGCTCATCTATGCCAACATCAACTTTGTTCCGATGGATGGTGGCCACAAATCGGTGTCCGTGGGTCTTTGCGACTACGAGTCGCTCCGCCTCCATCACGAGCCGCAGACAATTCGCGATTCCGACGGCTATATGGATCCGGCGCGTTCAGAGCTGAACAATAAGTGCATACGCATGGGCAAGCTTGTCGATCAGCATCTGAACGTCTTTCATATTGAGACGGCCATTAACAATCGCATGTACGGAAGTGACATGGACTTTCTCGCCAAGAACGAGGACGACTTCAGCGCGTTCGACCGGATGAAGTTCGAAACCATGCGCTACACCATGAACAAGTTGCCCCGCGCCGCGCGACGCAAACTGCTCCACTCTATTCCGGCCCAATACGAGATGACTGCCTGCTACGCCGGCAAGACCGATCCGGTCCATGAAAAGATAGTCGAGAAGGGCTTTCAGCAATACGCCATTCCCGTGCGCGGGCAGTGCGACATTCTGATTACCGGCATTCCCGATATTTCGCCTTACAACGTGTATTCGGTTCTGAATCCGTTGCTGGTGCAGGTAATGGGGATGGGCTATCACTTCAACTTTTATCGCAATAAGCCTCTGCTAAAGAAAGGCGGCGTGATGATTGTTCATCATCCGTGCTATGACGAGTTCGATCACGATTTTCATCCGAGCTACATCGAATTCTTCAATCGCCTGTTACCGGAATCGCGCGACGCTTTCTATTTGCGCGACAAGTACGAACGCGAATTTGCGAACAATCCGAGCTATGTCGAGATGTACCGTCGCGGCAACGCTTATCACGGAGCGCATCCATTCTTCATGTGGTACTGGGGCGAGAACGGACGCCAACACGTTGGCAAAGTGATCGCCGCGGGTGCTGAGAATGCCCACGTCCCCGCCATGCTGGGTTGGGAACGCGCTGACAACCTTACGGAAGCCATTGCGATGGCCCGTTCATATATGGGCAGCTCAGCCGAAATTACCATGCTGCATCAACCGATGATCGGCATCGCCGACATGGAATGAAAGCGGCACAGACTTCAGTCTGTGTTGCCGGCTAAGAAGATCACAGACTGAAAGTTGTGCCACAGGTAAATGAATAGCGATACCGCAAAGCTAATTCTGACGCGAGCTTCTGCTTTTGCGACCACACTTGTTTTCTCGCTGGCGATCGTCAACGCCTTGCCGAGCGTCAAGGAGCAGCGGCAACGATATTTTGCTCAGGCCGCGATGGATGGGAATCTGCATCGTATGCGGCTGCTCCATTTTACCGGCGCGAACATCAACGCGCGCGGCAATTGCTGCACACCGCTTTTCCTGGCCGCCGGCGAGGGGAGATTGGACGTAGTTCGCTACCTGCTCGACGAAGGAGCGGATGTTAACGCTCGCGAGAAATTCGGCAACACCGCGCTGTCGGAAGCGACCTATTACGGACACATCCCTATTATCAAGGAGCTTCTGTTTCGCGGCGCGGACATCAACGCCATCGGTGAGGGCGGCACCGCCCTCGACATCGCCGTCAGCAGAAACAATGCGGTGGTTGCCGACTTGCTGAGGCATCACGGCGGAAAGAGCGCGCGCTAAGTGCGCTCCGGCAGTTAAGCGGTTTATCAACATCATGATCACCAAGCTTTCACCAACTGAAATCTACAAGGACCGCAGGGTTTTCCTGATCGGCAGCACGGGTTTTCTCGGTAAAGTTACCCTCAGCATGCTGCTGCATCGCTTTCCCAACGTCGGGCGGGTATACGTCACGGTTCGCGCGCGCTCGCAGGAGGAATCCGAAACCCGCTTCTGGAACAACGTCATAACCGCGCCTCCGTTCGACCCTTTGCGCGAGCGCTATGGCGGCGCGTTGGACGGTTTCATTCGCGACAAAGTGGTAATCGTGGGCGGCGACATCGCTGAAACCAATTTAGGTTTTTCAGAAGAGGAAGCCCAGCGTATTGCCGACGATCTCGATATCGTCATCAACTCCGCCGGCAACGTCACTTTCAATCCGACGCTGGAGAGCGGATTGCGCACCAACGTCGTAGGCACGCAAAACGTGATTGCCTTCACAAAGCGAATGCAGCGGCCTTGTCTGATTCACATATCCACTTGTTTCGTCGCCGGAAATCGATCGGGCGCCGTCTGGGAGAACGACGACGTGGTCGGATATTTTCCGCGCAAGCACGAACTGACCGGCGTCGAATTCTCCGTCGAGCAGGAAATCGAGGATTGCGCGAAGATGTCTCAGCGCGCGCGCGAAGAGGCGAAAGACGCAATGAGGGTGGCGCACTTTCGCGAACAGGCGCGCAAGCGTCTCAACGAAGAAATGCGCGACGGAGACGATCCGGACGCGCTGGGTCTGGCAGTCGCCCGTGAACGAAAAGTCTGGACCCGCAATCGACTCACGGAGCTGGGCATCGAACGCGCGAAGTTCTGGGGCTGGCCCAACATTTATACCTACGCTAAGGCCCTGGGCGAACAATTGGTCGCCGGTGAAACCGGCATCGTGCGCAGCATCGTGCGTCCCAGCATCGTTGAATCCGCGAAGGACTATCCCTTCCCGGGCTGGAACGAAGGATTTACCACCACCGCGCCTATCATCTTCATGACTTTGAAAGGCCAGCGGCAGATTCCGGCGAACAAGAAGCTAATCCTCGACGTCACGCCGGTTGATCAGGTAGCGGCGGTGATGCTCGCAGTTGCCGCGCAAGCCTGTGTCGAAGAGCCGCGCCTCGTTCATCAAGCCGCCACTGGTGACGCAAATCCCAATGACATGGAGCGCATTATCGCGATGGTGGGCTTGTTCCGGCGTCAGCAGGAACAGCTAAAGGAAAATGGACTGAAGCTCTTCCACGACATCAGCGCTCGCTTTGAACCCTGGCCCGTCTCACCGGAGCGTTTTGAGGCAACTTCTCTTCCGATGATGAACAAGACAGCGAAGCGGGCATCAGCACTGCTCGACCGCGCGCGGCCACGCTGGGGCGGAGGTCGTTATGAAGGCGTCATCAACCGAATGAAGCAGACGGTGGATCGCGTCGAGGAACAAACGCGCGAAGCGAAAGAAGCTTTCGAGATGTTTCTTCCCTTCACCGTTGAGAACGCTTACGTCTTTCGCGCGGACAATGTGCGCGCGCTCTTTGAACGCATACGCGAAGATGAGCAGCAGCTTCTGACCTGGAACCCCGATCAGTTCGACTGGTACGACTACTGGATGAATATCCACATGCCGGGACTGAAGAAGTGGGTCCTGCCAACGCTCGAAGAAGACATGCGCGCCCAGCCGAAGCGCATCTACACCTATCGCGATCTGCTCGAGATGTTTGAGACCACCACCAAACGCCACGCCACGAGGGTCGCAATGCGCGTCGAGCGTGACGGGCGAAAAGAACAATACACTTATGCCGATCTACGCGAGCTGGCCACGCGGGCGGCGGCATTCTTCGCCAGCCACGATATCAAATCCGGAGATCGCGTGATGCTGTTCAGCCAAAACGCGCCAGAGTGGGGCATGACCTACTTTGGGGTTTTGCGGGCCGGCGCGACGTGCATTCCCGTAGATCCTGAGAGTTCCACGGACGAAGTCGTGAACTTCGCGCGGGCCGGAGAAGCTTCCGGTATCGTCATCAGTGCGAAACTGAAGGAAGAGCGTTCCGAGCTGACTGAGAAATTGAAGGCGGCCGGCATGGGGACGGTCAAGTTATGGACTTTTGAAGAAGTCTTCGAGATGCCCGACGAGCAAACCGAAGACGAGCGCATTGCGCTTTTGCCGCAACGCGTGACCGCGCAGTCGGTGGCCTCCCTCATCTTTACTTCAGGCACGACCGGCAGGCCGAAAGGCGTCATGCTTTCGCATCGTAATTTGACCAGCATGGTATCGATGCTTTCATCAGTCTTTGACATGGACACCAGCGACGGAGTGCTGTCGGTGCTGCCGCTTCACCACACGTTTGAATTCTCAACCGGCTTTCTCACACCATTGAGTCGCGGCGCACAAATCACCTACCTGCCCGAGCTGAGCAGCGAGCATCTCGCGAAAGCAATCAAGAACGGTCACGTCACCGGAATGGTTGGCGTGCCCGCCCTTTGGGAGTTGCTGCACCGGCGCATCAAGAACCGCCTGCACGAACGCGGCAAGTTGGTAGGCGAGACCGCTGACTTGCTGATACGGTTCAACGCCTGGTTGCGCGACAAGACGCCGCTTAACTTTGGCCAGCTTCTCTTTTACCCGATTCACGAAGGCATGGGCGGTCGAGTTCGTTATTTCATCAGTGGGGGATCGGCTCTGAATGAAAAAGTTCAGCGCGATTTTCAGGGGCTTGGCTTCACCATTCTCGAAGGCTATGGTTTGACGGAAGCGTCGCCGGTTTTGACGGTAACGCGTCCGGAAAATCGAATGCTGGCCGGCACGGTCGGCAAGTCGCTTCCCGGCGTGGAGGTGCGGATTAGTGAACCTGATACCAGCGGAGTCGGGGAAGTCATCGCGCGCGGGCCGAATGTTATGCTCGGCTATTTCGGCAACGAAGACGCGACGCGCGAAGCGCTGGTTGATCGCTGGCTATACACCGGCGATCTGGGCCGCATCGATGACGACGGCAACTTGTATCTGGTCGGGCGGTCAAAGGACATAATAGTCGACACCAATGGAAAGAATGTTTACCCCGATGAAGTGGAAGAGGTGTATCAGGACTCGCCTTATATCAAAGAACTTAGTGTGATTGGCCTGCCGGATGGCATCGGCGAAAAAGTCGCTTGCATCGTCGTTCCTGACCTCGAGTACGACATCGCTTTGTCGCGGGCGGACCTGCGGCAAAAGATCGAAGAGCACTTCCGCGAGGTTTCGGCTACGCTGCCTTATTACAAGCGCGTCAAGTTGCTGCAATTCACCGACGATGAACTACCGCGCACGGCGACACGCAAAGTCAAACGCCGCGAAGTCATTAACATCATGCAGAAGATCCAGGAAGGCGCTCGATCCTCTGCGGAGGCAGGGGGCGAGGAATTGACGGGAGATGCGGCCTGGCTGATCGACATCATCGCGTCGGTGTCGAATCGATCGCACGACGAAGTGGCCATTAACACGCGACTCGGCGATCTGGGTTTTGATAGTTTGATGTTTGTCGAACTCGCTACGGCGATCGAAAACGCGGGCGGATCGTTGACTGCGCCCGAGCGTCTTAATGAAGTTCAGGATGTGCGCGAGCTTCTGAGCGTGGTCAATCGTCACGGAAGCCAGGCTTCAAGGCACGAGACCGCCCGGCTGAAACTGGACTCGGAAAAGAGCGATGACGAGATCCACATTCCTGAGTTTCTGAAAACCATCGGAAACAAAGGCGTGGAGCTTGCGCAGCGCGCGTTGTACGAACGGCTGCTACGCACGAAATATGAAGGTCAAACGAATATCCCTTATCACACCAACTTTATCGTGGCCGCCAATCACAGCTCACATCTGGACATGGGCCTGGTAAAGATGGCCCTGGATGATGCCGGAACTGATCTGGTGGCGCTGGCGGCTGCCGACTATTTCTTTGACACGAAATATAAGCGCGCCTACATGGAGAATTTTACGAACCTGGTGCCGATGGAGCGTACCGGATCGCTCAGACAGTCTCTGCGCCACGCGCGTTCATTTCTGGACCGTGGTTTCAATGCGCTGATCTTTCCCGAGGGCACGCGCTCGATGAGCGGCAAGATGGCGGATTTCAAACCGGTGATTGGTTATCTGGCGCTGGCCTCGCGCGTTGGCATCCTGCCGGTTTACCTGGAGGGGACCTACGCGGCATTTCCGAAAGGCTCAACGCTTCTGAAAGGTCGCGACGTCAGCGCGCGCATCGGGCGCTTCCTCGCGGCCGAGGAGTTGGAAGAGATGACGCGCGGAATGGCGCGTGCCGAAGCGTACGGTTTGATCGCCGCGCGCGTGCGTCACGACATCGTCAACCTGCGTGATCGCACGAACGTAAAATTCGACCCTAAGGCTTTGCGCGAGCAATGGAAAGCGGATCGACGCAGCGGTCGCGCCCGAATCGAGGCCAGCGAAGAAGAATTTGTGTCCGCTGAAGCTTGAGCAAGAATCATCCGCAGATAACGCAGATTACACCGATAAGCATTTAGAGACTGCATCAGTGCCGTATGGCAATTGCAACGTAACGTGATCATTCCCGCTGAAGATCCTATGAGTTTTCTTTCTGCGTAATCTGCGGATAATTTCCGAAATGGCGAAGACTACCCCGAGAAAACGCACCGCGCAAATCGTGCCGAAAAAGAGCACGAAGAAGCACGCGGCCATCGTCAAGAAAGTCCCGGCGACAACTCTGATTACGGGCGGCACGGGCTTTCTCGGCGCGCATCTGGTTCGCCAACTGGTCGAATCGGGCACCAAGGATATTCGCGTGATGGCCACTTCGATTCCTGAGTGGCTGACGGCTCTGGGCGTCGATACGATTGAAGGTTCAGTCACGGTCGCCGATGATTTAGCGCGCGCCGTCGAAGGCGTAACTGAGATTTATCACCTGGCGGGAAAGGTTTCTCGAGAGAAAGACGAAGCGCGCGAGATGTACAAGCTGCACGTCGATGGCACGCGCATGCTCTGCGATGCCGCGCTCAAAGCCGGCGTGAATACGATTGTGCTGGCGTCCAGCAGCGGCACGATCGCGGTCACGGAAAAAGGGGACATCGTCCCGGACGAAAGGTATCCGCCGCCTTTGGACATCATTTCGCGCTGGCCTTATTACGCCAGCAAAGCTTATCAGGAGATGGCTGCGCTGGAACGCTTCAACGGCAAGGGCTTGCGCCTCGTGATCATGAATCCCAGCCTGTTGCTGGGCCCGGGGGATGATCGTCTCAGCTCGACTAAGGTTGTGCTGGACTTTATGGCGCGCAAGATTAGCGCCGTGCCGAACGGTGGTTTGAATTTCGTCGATGTACGCGACACCGCGACAGCCTTCCAGGCAGCAATGAAGAAGGGCCGGCACGGCGAGCGTTACCTGCTGGGCGCCGTGAACTGGACCTTTGTGAAGTTTTTCGATCGGCTCCAGCGTCTGACGAAAGTAGCTCCGCCACGTCTCGCCTTCCCTTCAAAGTTTGCGATCACCGGCGCCCACGTGATCGATTCGCTGTTCCGGCAATGGAAGTTCGCGTCACCAGTCGAAGCCGACACGGTCGAGATGGCTGAGTACTTCTGGTACTTCAATCACGCCAAGGCCCGCCGCGAACTCGGCTTCGAGCCGCGCGATCCCGGCGACACGCTCAACGACACCGTGAGTTATGTGCGGGAGAATTTTCTGGGTGGAAATAAGTGGTAATCCGCCAGACGCAGAATCAAGGCCGCCGCCAATCAATCAACCAGCCCGCAAAGCGTACGGCATCTCAGATAGAATTACGCTTTCCGAGTATCCACGGCTTAATAACGTATTCGTTGTTCAAGAGTCCTTTTCAATTAACTCTCCTTCGGTCGGCTCCTGAGATTTCTTCTTCGCGCGATCGAGTCTTTTCTTAATATCGCTTAAGTTGATAGTCGTTGTTCCCGGCGGAGCAAGGTCGAGTACTTTCTGATACTCCTCCATCGCCTGGGCAAAGGCTTGCCGGCGCATCGCAATGTCACCAAGCCATGCATGCGGTCGTGGCCAATTCGGCGCACGCTCGACGGCTTGTCGGTAATAAGACTCAGCCTTGGCGTCATTCTTCTCGAAAAAATAAGTGGTACCTACGTTGTTATAAGGCACGGCCCACTTATCATCCCGATGGATGGCATCGAGCAAATAGGCACGGGCCGTTTGATAGTCCTTTCGCTCGATGAAGATTATGCCGACACTGTTTGGCGGCACAGCCCATGATTTGTCCAGGTCGCTAGCGCGTTTCCATGCGTCGAGTGCCTGGTCCTTCTGACCCGTAAGAAAAGCCGCGCGGCCTTCGATGTATTTGGCTCGGGCCGCCAGCGAGTTATCATTCGGCTTCAGCTCGCTTGCCCACGACATCGGCTTTACTGCTTCTTGCCATTCCAGGAGTTCCGGCTCCTTGTTTGAAGGCACTACAAAGTCGTCAAGCATTTTCTTTGGTCCACCGGTGAGAAGTGGGACAAGTCGATCATTGTAGAGTGCCAGTCTCGCGGGGCTAACACCACGCTGTTTCAGTTCATGGTAATAGTCGTAAGCACTGGCTCCCACCGGCTTGACCAGATTCCCGCGCGTGATTGCGTCATCAAGTTTCCTATCAATCGCCGCGCTGCTGAACCAGAAATAGTAGCCAGCAACACTACCCAGCCCGAGTACGAGAACTACAAAGACTCCCGCAAGGATCAGCCCGAGTCGCTTTGGTCTCGGCAACTCGGCGGCGGGTGCGGGGTAACGTTCGTCTCGGTGGAAAGGCGCGGCGATCGTGGGCGGAAGACGGACTGGCGTCGCTGGAGAAGCCTCAGAGCCTGCGCGCTCCGTGACTTCCGCTAACCCGCCACCGCAGTTAGTGCAATACGTGTACTCGTCGGACAGATCAAGCTTGCAGATTGAACAATGTTTCATTTCCGTGCGGCGTCAAACTCCGGGCTGGTAAAAGCGACAATAAGCGGAGCGCGCAGGCTCTGAGGACCAGCCCGTAGTTGTTAGGCGCGAGACAATATGACAAGTGTAACCCGGAGTCAAGGATTCTCTGAACGGTGTAAACCCCAAGTTTAAATGTCACCCGACCGCGCAAAGCAGAGATGTCCCCTACTTGTGATTTGGTGGATAGTTCTTTGACGCTTAAGGCTTCACTATCGTGGAGCTCGACGCAGTCCGCCCGCAAGATGGATCGAGTCCATTGACTTCGACTGTTGCGTACACGCTCTTCCCACCCAGGCCGTTTGTAGGAATCGAAATAGAGGTGTCCCGGCCGCTAATTCTACCGGAGCGGTCTACTCCACTTGAGTCACGCGCAGACCATTCGTACGTGATTGGATCTGGCCAGGGCCCGACCCAAACCTTGCATGTTACTGGAGTCCCTGCCATCACTTCGTCATAGCAGGTCACGAGAATCGGAGGACACATAAAGGCGTCGACACAATCATAACAATGCACGATCTTCACGATCACAGAGGAGAGGATGCGATGCTTCTTATTATCTTGAACTTCTACTGTGGCAGTGTAGAAGCCAGGCCAGAGCCCGCTTAAGTCCCAAGTCACCTTACTGCCCTCCCCGACGACTCGCCCGCCAGCGACCGTATAGGCATAAAGGGGTTGTTTGTTGAAATCCTTTGCTATAGCCGTCAGATCAACCTGAAGGTCAGCAGTGGATGGGCAAGAGCCAGAACGACTGTGCCAATTCGGGGCACATGGATACGTAATCGTCGTCGTCGAGGCTTGCAGCACAACTGACGGTTTCTTTTTCAACCATCCGTTCGACAGCCCCTGCGGAGCCATCACTGATGCGAGAAAAAGGCACAGCAGTGAAGTGGCTGAAAGGGAGACAATCCGGAGGCCGAGACGTTGTTTGAAAAAGTTCATTCGGCCTCTTTCACGTCGAGGCTATTAGAGCATCGGGAGGCTGATCAGAGGACTTTGGATTGCGCAGGCTCTGGGACAGCCCATAAGTTTGCGAACGTAAACGACAGTATCTGACTGCAGCACCTGCGTCAATAGGCCTTTGCCAGAGGTCCTTCCCCAGCATTTTTCGCCAGCGGCCAGGTCCTGGCCTTGAGGAGCCTCCGAGCCTTTCAGATTGCGCCCAACTGCCGGTACATCTTCATAAAATCAAAGTTGTTCCAGGCTTCGACGATCTTGCCGTCCTTGATTCGCGTAATGGTTACGCCGGTGAACTCGACCGGGGCCTGCGTCGCGGCAAATCCCAAATTGTCGCCCTCATGTTTGCCGCGCACGCTGCAACGGGTGGCCACCATATCGCCTTCGGCGATCTGGTCTTCGACAACCACTTCTATATCGGGAAAGGCTCCGCGAAACTGCGCATGAAAAGGCAGGAACCCTGCGGGGCCGCGCAAGGGATTCGCAGCATCATCCGACAACCCGTGGGCAATCCCGTCGGCGGCGAACATTTCAGGAATAGCGTCGGCTCGGCCCTGATTCCAGACTTCCGCGAACCAGCGACGGATTAGGGCTTTGTTTTGTTCTGACATGAGGAACCTCCTGTAGGTTGCAAGGTTGATTTCAATCAGGCACCCGCAAGCTAACAGCTTGCGTTACATTTGTCAGCCCGATTTATCGGGCTTCCCCGAAGGGTTATTAGCCCAGCGCTTCGAGCGCTGGGTAGGGGCGGCGAATTGATCTCAATTAGCGCGCTTCAGCGTGCTTACCAACTGCCTCGGCTTAAGCCGATTCAAGTAAGCCCGCTGAAGCGGGCTGTGCTCGTTACCTTCCAGCGCGACCCAGCCGTAAAACGGCTGGGCTAGTAACCCTGCGGGTAAGCCGCGTCAACGCGGCTGCAACCTGACATTCACGACGGCGGGCTGACTCAAACCCTCTCCCCGGCCCTCTACCAAAGGGAGAGGGAGTCCTTCAGCGGATTCCTCAGGGACAACGCACGCGCAAAGCCAGCGGCATGACCTGGAAGGTCGCCGGCAAACGTCCCACGATTTCGCCATCAAGTTCAAGTCGGACAACTTCTTCCTTTTTCAACGGACGCGCGACGATTTGTTTGGCGAGCGCGTGAGTTACTTCATCCATGCGCAGGTGGGCGCCGAAGTAAAGTCTCGGGGCGTTGCTAAGAATGCGAAACGAGCTGGCATCGCCGATGCTGACCACATCAAGAAAGCCATCGTCCAGTTTGGCATTCGGCGCGATCTTCATCGCTCCGCCATAGTAGCGCGCGTTGGCCACACAGAATTCCGCGATCCGCAGACGTCTCTCGGCCTGCTCGTCAAGTTGAACGTGAACTTCAATTGGGGAAGCAGCGAGCGTGGTTTGTAGGGTGGCGGCCGCGTAGGAAAGCTTGCTGCCAAGCTTGCGCGGGGCAAAACCGGGAATCCATTTCTTCGATTCACCGCTCGACGTACGACTGAGCACTTCGGTACTCATGCCAAAGCTGGCGACATTCACAAAAAACCGCGTCTCGCGTTCGTCGCGGTCGTTAACAAAAGTGACTCGCGCGGCATCGATCACGCGCGTGTGACCGTCGCGCAGCGCGCGCGCGGCAGCCGCCGGATTGGTCGGCATGCGCAAAGTCCGGCGAAAATCACTGCCGGTTCCGCCTGGTAGCACTCCCAACTCAGTTTCCTGGTTAGCCTCGAGGATTCCATTCGCGACTTCCGAGATCGTGCCGTCACCACCGCAGGCAATGATCAGCTTTGTTCCACCTTTCGCAGCTTCGGCGGCCAACTGGCGCCCGTGACCAATCCCCTCAGTGAACGCGACGGTAAAGGGACCAAAGTGCGTACGCAGGTCGCTGGCGATCTTGGGCCAGGAGTCGCGCGTCGCGCCGTCGGCGGAAGCGGGATTAACAATAACTAAAGGAAGTGACATAGTAACTGTGTGATGAGTAATGAGTGATGAGTGATGAGTAAAGAGCCATCAACTCAACACTCATCACTCATTACTCATAACTTTCCGATCCTCTTCTCCCAACTCCGCAATCTTGCTCATCACAAACTCACCAATCTCTTTATAAGTGCGCAGTGAATTCGGATCGGTTCGCCGCCAAACCAGTTCCCTAAAACCTGCCTCGCCAATTTGTTACCCAGGCCGGCAATAAAAATGGGAACGACCTGGGGATTCGCGTCTTTGATCAACTTGCCGACACCCGGTTGGGCTCGCAGATACGAGTATGGATCCGCGCTTTTGTTGCGCGTGCCTTCAGGATGAAAGCCGATCAGATTGCCGGCCCCTTCGCGACAAATCTGTGACAAGCGCCGAAAAGAATACTTGTCGAACTCGCGCTTTTCGGGGAGTGGTTTGTCACCGCCAGTAAAGAACGGCGGGTACATCGACCACCAACCCATAATCAGATTAACGAACATACCGGCCAGCGACTGATAGAAGAAGCGGCCGCGCACGGGAAAGAAAAGTTGTTTGCGCCAATGCGTCCGGCGAAACAGCACGGTCGAAACGGTGAACATGTCGAAAAACGACCTGTGATTAGCGACCAGCAGGACCGGCCGGTTATGATCGACGGCTTCGATGTTCTCCAGGCCATAGACGCGCATCAGGTTGTAGGTCGAAAGCCGAATCCAGCCGGCGCCAAACACACTCTGACACCACGTCCAGAAACGTTTCCAACGGCCTTGATTCATGCGATGCGTGGTGCGGAAGGCGAAACGTTCGAAAGGCGAAAGGACGTTGAATTCTTCGGGAGTCGGTTCGAGCGGTTGTCCCGCGTTCGCCGTCCAGGATTGAATCTCGGATCTGGATTGATCCAAATAGTCCCCTGTTGCGACCTTGGAATCTGTACTTCGAAACTCGGACATTTGGGTCTTATCCCAGAACTCAAAACCGCATTTGTCCCAAAGGGACACTTGAAAATAGCCCACCGATTCATCGGTGCGGTAAACGATACCATAGATCCAGAGTCCCGTAGGGACGACTGAAATTGAAGGCCCATAAACATTCAGCCGTCCCTACGGGACTAGTATTCTTTGACTCACGGATCCCAGCGATAAATCGCTGGACTATTTTCAAGCGTCCGTTCTCACGGACTCTCGGAAACCAACTTTCACTCAATTGAGAAGTATCGGGCTTCCGGATGATGGATGACGATCGCGGAAGTAGACTGCTCGGGCTCGAGCTGAAATTCTTCCGTCAGCGTAACATCGATGCGCGCAGGATCGAGCAACTCAAACAGCTTCGTCTGGTCTTCTAGATTTGGACAAGCCGGATATCCAAAGCTGAATCGCGAGCCCTGATAGCCCTGACGAAACAGTTCATTGAGGTTCTTTGCGTCCTGAGCTGCGATGCCCAGCTCTTCACGAATCCGTTTGTGCCACAACTCTGCCAGGGCCTCGGCGCTCTCCACACTGAGGCCGTGGAAATAAAGGTAGTCGGCATAATTGTCGGCTTTGAAGAGTTCCTGCGAATATTCGCTGGCTCGCCGGCCCACGGTAACCAGATGAAATGCGACGACATCCATGCGGCCCGACTCAACCGATGCGAAGTAATCAGCCAGACACAGCCGCTTGCCGGCAGGTTGCCGCGGGAAGGTGAAGCGTGTTCGCTCAGTTTTAGCGTCCGGGTCGTAGACAATCACATCGTTGCCGGATGATTGCGCCGGGAAGTAACCGTAAACTGCCCGCGGCACGAGCAACCCTTCGCGCTCGCAACGTTGTTTCAGCTCTTCATACACCGGCCGAACTTTTCCACTCACCAGGGTCTGGTACTCGTCTGCCGAAGTTCTTCCCTGCTTGAACTGCCATTGACCTTTGAAGAGCGCCGTTTCATTGATGTAGGCGAAAACGCTTTCGATTGGTATGTCGAGAGCCACGCGCGAGCCAAGGAAGGGCGGCCGTGGAATCGAGACATCCGTGCGCACGTCTGAGCGATTAGTGTGGGTAGTATCACCAGAGACCTTTATGACACCGCGCGGTTTCGCGGGTTTGCGCAGACCGAGCTTTGCATCTTCGCCCACGAGATCCTCGGCATCGTCCGAAGCGTTCCCATTGCCACTTGCCACCGCGCTCGCAGCTTTGGCCTGGTCCTCAACTGCATGGCCGCCACCTGACATCAATTTATCCATCGTGTGCAGGCCGGCAAATGCATCGCGCGCATAGAAGAGTGTGCCCTTGTAAATCGACTTTAGATCGTCTTCCACGTAACGCCGGGTCAACGCGGCTCCGCCCAGCACGACCGGCACCTTGATGCCGCGCTCATTCATGATTTCGAGATTGTCTTTCATGATGAGCGTGGACTTTACCAGCAGCCCACTCATGCCGATGGCGTCCGCTTTGTGTTCCTCCTGGGCGTTCAGAATTGTATCAATCGTCTGCTTGATGCCGAGATTGATTACGCGATAGCCGTTGTTGGTCAGAATGATGTCGACGAGGTTCTTGCCAATGTCGTGCACGTCACCCTTGACGGTCGCCAGGACCATCGTGCCTTTCGCAGTCGCGCCGCCCTTCTTTTCCATGAACGGCTCAAGAAAACGCACCGCGGCCTTCATCGCCTCAGCCGACTGCAACACGAAAGGAAGCTGCATCTGCCCACTGCCGAACAGGTCGCCCACGACCTTCATGCCCTCAAGCAGGATATTGTTGATGATGTCGAGCGCGGGATATTTTTCAAGCGCGGTCCGCAACTCATCTTCCAGGCCAATCTTCTCGCCGTCGATGATGTGGTTCTTCAGCCGCTCTTCGACGGTCTCTCCTTTCGAAGCTTTCTTGGCGCTCTTCGCCTTTACGCCTTCAAAGAGCGTGGTGAACTCCGTCAGCGGATCGTACGTGCAGACGTCGCCTTCGAACCGGCGCTGGTCATAGATCAACTCGCGCGCTACTTTGAGCTCGCGTTCGCCGATGCGATTCAAAGGCTCGATCTTGCTGGCGTTGACGATGGCGGCGTCGAGGCCGGCTTCGACCGCATCGTGCAGGAACACCGAGTTGAGCACCACTCGTGAAGCCGGATTGAGACCGAACGAAATGTTCGAGACGCCGAGAATCGTGAAACAGCCAGGCAGCTCGCGTTTGATGCGGCGAATGCCTTCAATTGTCTCGAGCGCATTGCGCCGGTCCTCTTCAATCCCGGTCGAGATCGGCAGCGCCAGCGAGTCGAAAAAGATGTCTTCAGCGGGGACGCCGTACTTTTGTGTAGCCTGTTCGTAAGCGCGTTTGGCGATCTCAAACTTACCTACGGCCGTGCGCGCCATGCCCTCTTCGTCGATCGTGCCAATGACAACGCTGGCGCCGTACTCCTTCGCCAACTCGAGGACTTTTGCGAACCTTGGCTCGCCGTCTTCGTAGTTGGTCGAGTTCAAAATGCATTTGCCGCCGGCGTGTTGCAGTCCGGCTTCCATCTTCTGCCACTCAGTAGAGTCGAACATCAGGGGAATCTTGACGTTCGTTACCAGACGCGAGGCCAGTTCGTGCATGTCAGCCTCGCCGTTGCGGCCAACGAAATCTACGTTAACGTCGAGAACGTGAGCCCCCTCACGCTCCTGCTCTTTCGCCAGCGAGACGAGGCCGTCCCAGTCTTCGCCGTTGAGCAGATCGCGCATTTTCTTTGAGCCGCTGGCGTTGACGCGCTCGCCAACGATCAGGAACGATGCGTCCTGCACGTAAGGTTGCTGGAAATAGATGGACGACGCGGCCGGCACGAGTTTGGCGTCGCGAGCCTTCGGCGTGATGTGCTGCATCGCCTCGACGACCAGCTTCAGGTGCGCGGGTGTTGTTCCGCAGCAACCTCCCACGATGTTGACGCCAAAGTCACTCGCAAAGTGAACGAGCTGCGTCGTGAAGGTTTCGGGCGTCTCGTCATAATGCATCTTGCCTTCTTTAACTGACGGCAAACCGGCATTCGGCAGGATCGAGACAGGCAGCGGTGCGTTCTCGCAGAGGTAGCGAATGCTTTCGGTCATATGACGTGGTCCGGTGCCGCAGTTCATGCCAATCACGTCAATCGGAAACGGCGCGAGCGCCGTCAACGCCGCGCTGATCTCAGTGCCGTTAAGCATCGTGCCGAATACTTCAATAGTCACCTGCGCGATCACCGGCACGCGGACCCGCTTCTGTTCGAAATGATCAAAGATCGCGGCCAGCGCAGCTTTTGTCTGCAACAGGTCCTGACACGTTTCGACAATCAGCAGATCGACCCCGCCATCGATGAGTCCGCGTACCTGCTCACCATACGCCGCCTTCAGATCAAGGAAGCTGATGTGGCCAAGTGTTGGCAGTTTGCGTCCCGGCCCCATCGAGCCGGCCACCCAACGCGGCTTCTCTTTCGTGGCGTAGTCCGAGGCAATCCGTTTAGCCAGGCGCGCAGCCCTGACGTTCATGTCATAGGCCTGGTCCGCCATGTCGTACTCAGCAAAGTCAACGGGCGTGCCATTGAACGAGTTCGTCTCGATCACATCACAGCCCACATCAAGAAATGCGGTGTGCACGTTTTCAACCGCGTCGGGCCGGGTGATCAACAGATGTTCGTTACAGCCCTCGAACCGCAGGCCACCGAAGTCATCCAGGCTCAGGTTCTGCACCTGCAGATTAGTGCCCATCGCGCCATCAAAGACGACGATGCGTTCTTTTAGTGTGTCCAGGAAACTGTTCATCGTTCTCTATTCGAACCACTTATGAGTATCTGCGTCCGGCAACTACTTCTGATTAAACTAAGAGCCCCGCGCTGCTAACAACGCGGGGCCTTCTTCAAACCTGATTAAGATAGCGGTTGAAAGACTCGCCGAGCTGTTTAGCGGATTGTTTTACGTGGCCGCAAGTCGCCTTAACTCACCACGTTTTGTCCTGCCTATTGAAACATTGCTCGTCCGGAGTGTCAAGATTCGAGGTCCGCCTGGAGGGCCGCGTACTTATCTGTTCGAAACACAAGCGGTGCATTTTCTATTTACCATTTGCCAATTACCATTTACCATCTCTCTTCATGCGCCGCGCCATTTATCCAGGCTCCTTCGATCCGGTCACCAACGGCCATCTCGATATTATTCAGCGTGGTTGCAAGCTGTTCGATGAAATCATTGTCGCAGTTCTGGTAAATCCGGAAAAAACAGCTTTCTTTACCGTCCAGGAACGATGCGAAATACTGAGTGAAGTCTTGCAGCACATCGATCGCGGTGACTGCCGCGTAACGGTGGAGAGTTTCGAGGGATTGATGGTCCAGTACGCGTCGGACCGAAACGCCAACGCTATCGTGCGCGGCATTCGAGCGATCTCTGATTACGAATACGAACTGCAAATGGCCCTGATGAACCGTCGCCTGCAGCCCGGCCTTGAAACCGTTTTCATGATGCCGGCCGAAGAGTATTCCTACGTCAGCTCGCGTCTGGTGAAAGAAGTATTTCAGCTCGGAGCGCAAATCAAAGATCTGGTGCCGCCTCTGGTAGAGCAGCGGATGCGGGAAAAGAGCGAGGGATAGTTTTGTCCTTGAGACCCGAGTTTTGAGCAACTCGAGTTTCGGAGTTTTTGCGCTTCCGATTTTCTTTATCATAGACTACACATTTGAGATTTGAGATTGCATATGATGACTAAACCAACCGAGGCGGCGTTTCCCATCTCCGAGAATGTGGCAGAAATGAAAGCTTCGTCCACGCTCGCGGCGATGCAGACTGCCGAGGCGATGCGCGCGGCGGGTGTTGACGTCGTCGATCTGGGCGCCGGCGAACCGGATTTCGATACACCGCAAAACATCAAGGACGCAGCCGCCGAAGCCATGCGCGCAGGTCGGACCAAGTACACGCCAACCGCGGGCACTCGTGATTTACAACAGGCGATCATCGGTTTCTACCAGCGGGAGTTTGGCGCCGGCTACGAACGCAATGAAGTGATGGCCACCGCCGGTGGGAAGCAAGCGGTTTTCAACGCGGTAGTTTCCCTTATCAATCCGGGTGACGAAGTCCTGATCCCAAAGCCTTATTGGGTGACTTTTCCTGAGATCGTCACGTTCGCGCGCGGCAGATCGGTTTACATTGAGACGGAAGAGAACGACTTTGTCCTGACCGCGGAGATGATCCGAAGAGCGATTACGCCAAAGACGAGACTGATTATTCTGAACTCCCCCAGTAATCCTTCGGGCCGCGTAATTCCACCCGCCGAGTTCAAACAGATTATGGAAATCGTGGCGGAGCGCGACCTGTATGCAGTGTCTGACGAGTGTTATCTGCGCTTTGTTTATCCGCCGGCAACAGTTTTTAGTGCTGCTTCGATGCGGCCCGAGCTGCGGCGCCGGCTTTGTATCGCCGGATCGTTTTCCAAAACCTACGCCATGACGGGCTGGCGCGTGGGCTATTCGTTGGCGAACGCTGAATGGACGCGCGCGATGCTGAAAGTGCAGGGCCATTCCACCAGCAACGCGACTTCGATCTCGCAGGCCGCCGCTACCGAGGCCATGAACGGTCCACAGGAATCCGTGGCCACCATGCTCGCTGAATACACGAGCCGGCGCGAGTGGTTGCTGAATGCTCTTAACGAAATCCCGGGACTTCGCTGTCCTCAGCCCGAAGGCGCGTTCTACGCTTTTCCCGATGTGCGCGGATGTTTGAAGGGCCAGGCGCACACGTCTGGGGATTTTGCGAATGCGCTACTGGAGAAAGAGCAAACCGTGGTCACGGATGGGGCCGGCTTTGGTGCCGAAGGATTTATCCGCATTTCCTATGCGACTTCTCTGGATCGTTTGCAGGAAGGCGTGAAGCGGATCAGGCGAGTGGCAGAAGGACAGTAACGCAGGCTGTTAGCTTGCGTCTGTCGCGGCCACGCAAGCTGATCGCTTGCGTTACAAAAAAGAGGCGGGCAATAGCCCGCCTCTTAACGTGTAAATTGAGAAAAGAGTTAGTACAGATTGAAGTTGTACTGCAACTCCATCCACATTGAGACAGGACGACCGTCCTTCGTCGCCGGCACAAACCTGATCTGCTTGGCGGCCGCGATTGCTCGCTCAGTCAGACCATCCGGTAAGCCCGAAACCGCGTGGATGTTGGTTACCGATCCCCCTGACGAGAACACCGCCCGCAAAACAACCGTCCCGGTAATCTGGTTCTTGCGTGCAGCCTCAGTGTAGGTCGGCTCGGGCTTATCCAGCACGCGGGCCTTGGAAGTGACGTCCTTGCCACTGAAAATTCTGCTGTAGTCGGTGCCGCCGCCACCGCCACCCGGACCACCGCCTCCTTCGCGACGATCGCCACCCCCGGTATTACCGCCATTCCCCGGACCATAACCACCACCGTTGCCGGGACCAACGCCACCACCGTTACCCTGGCCTATTCCGTTGCCCGTACCAGATCCGGAAGACGGAGTGGTTGATTTTGACTTCGGATCGCCGTACTGGAGCTGCCGCTGATCCGGCGGAAACAGAACAGGATCGGCATCAAGTGTCGCGGGCATCGGCAGCGCCGGATTCTTTATGACGGGCGGATGTGGATCGGGAGCCACGACCTGCGGAATATTCAAAGAAGTTTGCGGAAGCTTACCGA
>Ga0193725_1000195_pt1 | contig 19880 bp, 16 predicted proteins | sample H2a2metaG_FD_143058 | JGI IMG/M metagenome (GOLD analysis project Ga0193725, IMG submission 143058) | Soil microbial communities from a riparian zone of the East river system, Colorado, United States - H2a2 | ecosystem: Environmental > Terrestrial > Soil > Riparian zone | place: USA: East River... | reverse complement strand
GCGCATGCGCTTGCACGTCCGCGATCCGCTCAAGCGTACGTGGGAGAAGGGCATCTACATGGGCGCGGACTCCACGCATCCCGAGGCGGTGCAGCGCAACCGTCCCCCGAGCGCGCGCTGATGCCGTCGGTCGACCAGCAGCGCGTTCGCCGCGCGCGCACCGGCCTCACCGCCCACGATCCGAGCCGCGCGCTGGACGGCTACACGCTGTTCACGCCGATGCTCGGCGACGGCACGGTGTACCTCGTCGACATGCGGGGCGAAGTCGTCCACACCTGGGACATGCCGTATCGGCCCGGGCTCTACGGCTACCCTGCTCGACGACGGTCGACTTTTCTACGGCGGCAAGGTCATGAAAGACCTCGACCGCTTCGAGGGGTGGTCGCGGTTCAAGGCGGGCGCCGCGCGCCCGCTGCCCAACGGCAACCTCACGATCTTCGACAACGGGACGCACCGTCGCGATCATCCGGCCACGTATTCGCGGGTGATCGAGGTCGATCCGCGCACGAGCGCGATCGTGTGGGAGTACCACGACCAGTCGCTCTTCGACTTCTTCAGCCCCTACATCTCCGGCGCCCAGCGCCTGGCCAACGGCAACACGCTGATCTGCGAGGGCTGTCACGGGCGGATCTTCGAAGTCACCGCGGACGGCCAGGTCGTGTGGGAGTACGTCAACCCGTACTTCCACGTCGAATCCGGCCGCCCCGGCATCAACAACTGGGTCTTCCGCGCCTTCCGCTACACGCCCGAGGAGATCGAGCGCGCCCGAAAAGCGTGAGCTAGGCGCCGAGCAGTCGGCCGGCGGCGCGAATTTCGCCGGGGTCGAACGGCGGCGAGAGGAGCAGGATCAGGCGCTCGACGCCGACGCGCTCGAGCGATTGCCGGGCCCGCGTCTCGCCGCGCAGCCAGCGCTCGTCCATGCCGGCAAACACGGTCACGATGAACGACGCGGGGTCGCGGCCGGCCGCCGCGCGCTCGTCGCGCGCGAGCTTCACGAGGTCGGCCAGTCGCGGATGGAGCGCCTGCGTGTTGAGCCCGTCGGCGTGACGGCCCGCGATGGCGGCCATGCGCGGACCGAAGCCGCCCACGATGATCGGCGGTGGGGGCTCGGGCCGGAGAAATCCCGTCGGACGTTCGAGCCGATAGTGCTTGCCGGCGAAGCTGGAGCCGTCGCCCGACCACAACCGGCGTAAGACCTCGATCGCCTCGACAACGCGCTGTGCGCGCGCTTCGTCGCCGTCGACGCTCTGACCGAGCGCTTGCTGCTCGACCGCGTAGGGCGTTCGCTTGCTGCCGCCGGCGCCTATTCCAAGGAGCAGGCGCCCGCCGGAGACGGCCTGGATCGTGGCCGCCATGTTGGCGAGCAGGCCGGGATGCCGGTTGGCGACGTTGAGCACGAGCGATCCGAGCGACACGCGGCGCGTGGCCTCGGCGAGCGCGGTGAGAACGGTGAGCGCCTCCGGCACTCCCGGACCGGACGGGCCGTCGGGATCGCGAAGGTGATCCCACGTCCAGATCCCGTCGAATCCCGCCTCCTCGGCGGCGAGCGCGGCCGCGCGCATGTCCTTCCAGCGCGCGCTCATGGGGATCAGCAGGACGTCGGTTTTCATGAAGGCAACTCCTCCGTCGAGACCGTTCACTTCTCCGGCAGAGCCTCCGCGGGATTTCCCCGCGGCGTTTTGCCGGCGAGTCTATCATTTCGGACGCGGAGGCTTTGCCGGCTGGCGAGTGGCGTTTCACGCGCGGTGCGAAGCGGGGTTTTCACGAACAGACATGTCACGACCGGGAGGATGCCATGAGCGTGGATCGGACGATCGTCGACGACAACACGAAGGAGCGCCAGCGATTGAAAGCGCTGGTCGGGCGCCTGAGCGACGCCGACCTCGCGCGTCCGCTCGCGGCCGGGTGGACGGTGGCCGGCGTCCTCGGTCACCTCGCGTTCTGGGACCAGCGGATCATCGTCCTGCTCGACGCCTGGCAACGGACGGGAGCCCCGCCGAATCCGAACCGCGACGAGGACGTCGACTGGATCAACGACGCGGGCAAGCCGTTCCTGCTCGCGCTGCCGCCACGACAGGCCGCCGAGCTCACCGTCGCCATCGCCGAGGCCGTGGACGGCAAGATCGCGGCGCTGGCCGACGACTTCGCGGCCCGCATCGCTGCCGCCGGCAACCCGATCAGCCTGGATCGCGCCGAGCACCGGCGCGAGCATCTCCACGAGATCGAGGCCGCTCTACGTCGCTAGCTTTGTCAGGTGGGGCATGACCTCCGACGTGAAGAGGTCGATCGACGACGACGCCTGGTCGTCGGTCATGTGGCCGTACATCAGGCGGATGACGAAGTAAGTGCAGGTGCTGGCGGCGACCTGGCGCTCGATCTCCTCGCGCACGCGCGCGGGGGTGCCGGCGATGGCGATGCCGCGCTGGCGGGCCTCGTCGAAGTCGCGCGCGAAGCGCATGGGCAGCGCCCCGAAGTCGCGCCAGAGCTTGGTGAGGTTCGCGTACCACACCGCGTAGTTCGGTCGGGCGATGGCCTCGGCCTCGGCGTCCGTGCGCGCGACCGTCACGTGACGACCCAGCCCGAGCTTCGGCATCGGGCTGTCTCCGTGCTTGCGCTGCCACACCTCGCGGTAGCGATCGAACAGCGGCTTCGCCCCCTCGGAGGGATGGTTGCTGATGACGTGAACGCCGTTGGTGGCCGCCCACTCCGCCCCGCCCATGTGACCCATCCCGTACCAGAGCGGAGGGTGCGGCTTCTGATAGGGCTTGAGCACCATCGGGACTTTCCGGTACGTGAAGCGCGGTCCGCGATGGTCGAGCACGTCGCTGGTGAGACCCTGCAGCACGACGGCCAGCGTCTCCTGATAGATCTCCTCGGTCTCCAGGTGATGGAAGCCGAAGTACGCCATCTCGTAGGGCACGATCCCGCGGCCGACCCCGAAGTCGAAGCGCCCGCGGGTGAGCTGATCGAGCATGCAGATCTCTTCGATCAGCCGCAGCGGGTTGTAGAGCGGCAGACAGTACACGCACGGCCCCAGACGGATGCGACTCGTGCGCTGGGAGGCGGCGGCCAGGAAGAGACCGGGCACCGGGGCCAGCCCGAGCGGAGTCATGTGGTGCTCGGCCAGGTGATAGGCGGCGAACCCCGCGGTGTCGTACTTCTCGAGCAGCCGCAGCCGGCTCTCGTAGAACTCGTCGACGGGCATGTCGCGGTGGTCGAGGTGGTCGAAGATGCCGAGGTCCATCAATGCCTCCCTTGGCCTGCGTCCGGGATCTGCCAAGGTTATACTCCACTCGCCCGGCCAGAGCCGAGGCGAGGGAGGATCCTTCGATGGCGACATTGTTCACGCGTCGACAGGTATTGACCCAGGCGGCGGTGGCCGCGGTGGCCGTGCACACGCTCGATCCCCACGAGCTGTGCTGCGCGCCGTCGGCGTTCGCGCAGACCGCCGACAAGGACCTCTTCGACCTGAAGAAGGTCGGTGACGGCGTGTACGCCGCCATCGCGGCGACCCGGTACAAGGTCAACTCCAACGCGGCCGTGATCGTGACCGACGACGGCGTGGTGGTGGTGGACTCGCACTCGAAGCCGTCGGCGGCGCGGGCCGTGTACAAGGAGATCCAGGCCGTCACCAACAAGCCCGTGCGCAAGATCATCAACACGCACTTCCACTGGGACCACTGGCAGGGGAACGAGGTGTACACGGGCGCCGAGGTCATCGCCTCCGAGCAGACCAAGGTGAACCTGACCACGCCCGACGTCGGCGTGGGCGGGATCCCGTACATCGAGCGCCAGCTCGCATCCCTGCCCAAGGAGATCGACGATCTCAAGGCACAGGTCCAGAAGGAAACGGATCCGGCCAAGAAGCGGAATCTAGAGTCGAATCTCCAGCAGGCCGAGTCGTATTTTCAGGAATTGAAGAGCATCAAGCCGGCCTTGCCCACACGCACGGTCACCACGATGGCCACCCTGAACGAGAAGGGCCGCGAGATCCAGCTCCACGTCCTCGGCCGCGGCCACACCAACGGCGACCTCTACATCTTCCTGCCCAAGGAGAAGATCGTGGTCACCGGCGACGCGGTCGTGGGCTGGATGCCGTTCCTCAACGACGGTTTCCCGGAGGACTGGGTGCGCACGATGGACGCGCTCGGCAAGCTGAACTTCGACCACATGATCCTCGGTCACGGTGACGTCGTCACCAAGGCCCACCTCACGTTCTTCCGCGGCTACCTGGCCGACCTGGTCGACGCGGTGAAGAAGGGGGCGGCCGCCGGGGCGTCGCTCGACGACCTCAAGCAAAGCGTGGCCAACCAGCTCGCCCCGAAATACGAGGCGGGCATGTCGAAATACCCGGTGGGACAGTATCGGGATCGGGTGGGCGTCAACATCGAGGCGGTGTACAACAAGACCGTGAAGAAAGGATGAAGGATCAACCATGAAACTGTGCTTCTTCGACGACTTCAAGCTCGGCGTAGTCAACGGGGACCAAGTGGTCGACGTGTCGGACGCGGTGAAGGACATTCCGCGGGTCGGCCCGCAGGACGTCCTCAACGCGGTCATCAGCGGGTGGGCCACCTACAAGGGCAAGCTGGAGGCGGCCGCCAAGTCCGGCAAGGGCGTGCCGCTCAGCAAGGTGAGGCTCCGGCCGCCGGTGCCCAAGCCGACCACCATCGCGGCCATGGCCGTGAACTACATGGAGGACGGCACACGCTCGGAGCCGGCCCCCATCAACGCGTTCCTCAAGTCGCCCAGCGCCGTCATCGGTGACGGCGACACCATGGTTCTGCCCGACGTGCCGGCCACCATCTTCGAGGGCGAGGCCGAGATCGCGCTCGTCATCGGCAAGCGGGCGTCGAACGTGAGCACGGCCGACGCGATGAGCTACATCTTCGGCTACACCAACTTCATCGACGGCTCGGCCCGTGGCCTGCCGCCCGCCGGCAACACGTTCTACCAGATGAAGTCGCGCGACACGTTCTGCCCCATCGGCCCCGTCATCGTGACGGCCGACGAGATCAAGGACCCGCACAAGCTGCAGATCAAGCTCTGGGTGAACGGGGAGCTGAAGCAGAACTTCAACTCCGACGACATGGCCCACAAGATCCCGCGCTGCATCGAGTGGGTGTCGTCGATCCACGCGCTGGAGCCCGGCGACATCCTCGCGACCGGCACCAACCATCGCGGGCTCAGCGGGTTCCAGAACGGCGACGCCATCGAGCTGGAGTGCGAGGGCCTCGGCCGTCTCCACATCAACATCCGCGACGACCTCAAACGCACCTGGGGCCGCGAGACCCGCCTGGATCGCCAGAACAAGGGCCAGGAAGGGACGACGCCCCAGACGTCCGGGAAGTACGCGAAGTAGACCGCCCGGAGGGGGCCGTTGCGCCGCAGGCGCGCCTGTGTGACGGCCCCCTCCATCTCACACGAACGCGATCGCTTCGATCTCCACACGGGCGCCGGCCACGAGCGCGACGCACTGGAACGTGGTGCGGGCGGGGGGATCGACGGGGAAGTACCGGCTGAAGACCTCGTTCATCGCCGTCAGCTCGCCGAGGTCGACCATGTAGATCGTGACCTTCACGACGTTGTCGAGCGACGAGCCCGCGGCTTCCAAGATCGACTTGAGGTTCTCGCAGACCTGACGCGTCTCCGCGGCGATGCCGCCCGGCACGAGCTTGGCGGTGGCGACGTCGAGACCGAGCTGGCCCGAGGCGAACACCCACTCGCCGGCCTTGATCGCCTGCGACAGCGGCACCCGCGCGGGCGGGACTTTAGGCGTGTGCACGACTTGCTTGTTCATGGCTCCTCCGGTCGGATTCGATGTCCGCCGCGCTTCGACCGCGATTCGTTCGTCCGTCCGCGCTACGCGCGGACGGCGCCGGGGCGGCCGTTTTCGATCACGAATGTGGCCAGCGTGTCGGCTTCGCTCGCCGGTTGGGTCACCGTGCGCATGGTGCGGAGGTCGGCGCGCAGACGGTCGCGCGTGAGCTCCACGCGGACGTAGCCGCGCTGCCGGCCGTCGGCGAACTTGACGTGCGGGTTCTCTGGCAACACCGCGTCGAGCTGGCTTTGCGTGCGCCCGAACTGCGTGGTGATCGACGTGCCGACGATCTCAGTCGCCACCACCGGTGAGCGGGCGTCGTCGAAGTCGGGCTTGAGATCGGTCACCCAGAACGAGTGGACGTCGCCGCCGATCACCACCGGATTGCCGGGCTTGCGCTGCCCGAGGTACTCGAGCAACCGCCGGCGCGCCGCGGGGTAGCCGTCCCAGCCGTCGGTCCAGAACGAGCGCTCCGGTCCCGGCGTGCGATCGAACTGGGCCATCAGCGTCTGTTGCCCGAGTACGTTCCACACCGCGCGCGAGCGGTCGAGCCCGTCCTGGAGCCAGCGCTCCTGCGTGTCGCCGAGCAGGGTCGCCCGCGGATCGGCGCGCTCGGGGCATTCCGTGACGATCGACCCGCCGCGGCCGGCGGGCGCGCAGGGCTGGTGCGAACGGAACTGGCGATCGTCGAGCATGTGGAACTGCACGAGGTCGCCGAACCCCACGCGCTGGTAGATGCGCGCGTGCGGCCCGAGCGGCACCATGTGCCGGCGCAGCGGCATGTGCTCGTAGTACGCCCGGTAGGCCGCGGCCCGCCGGCGCAGGAACCACTCGCGCGGGTGGAGCTGCTCGGACCGGTCGTCGGCGTAGTCGTTGGAGACCTCGTGGTCGTCCCACGTGACGATCCACGGGCACGCGGCGTGGGCGGCGCGGAGATCGGGATCGCTGCGGTAGAGCGCGTAGCGCGTGCGGTAATCGTCGAGCGTGATCGATTCGGGGATGCCGTGCTGGCGCACGCGAGATCGGCTCGTCGACGATTCGTAGATGTAATCGCCGAGGAAGACGATCAGGTCGAGGTCGTCGGCCAGCAGCTGTCGATACGCGTTGAAATAGCCCTGCTCCCAGTGCTGGCAGGAGGCGAACGCGAACCGCAGCCGGTCGAGGGCGGCGTTCGCGGCCGGCGCGGTGCGGGTGCGGCCGATCGGGCTCACCTCGCCGCCGGCGCGGAAGCGATACCAGTACCAGCGCGCGGGCTCGAGACCGTCGACCTCGACGTGCACCGAGTGCGCCCATGCCGGCGTCGCCGCGGCGGTGCCGCGCTGGACGACCCGGCTCATGCCCTCGTCGGTCGCCACTTCCCATTCGACGGGCACGGTCTCGCGTGGCATCCCGCCGCCGGGGATCGACGGAGAGGGCGCGAGCCGGGTCCAGAGCGCGACGCCTCCGGGCAGCGGATACCCCGAGGCCACGCCGAGCGTGAACGGCGGTCCGGGGAGCCTCGGCTGGGCGATCGCGCCGCGAAGGAAAGCGGGGGCGACCGCGCACACGCCGGCCGCGCCGGCGCCGGAGAGCAACCGCCGGCGCGAAATCTTCAGCCCGTCGAGCTTTCGTACATCCATGTCGGACCCGCCGAGTGTACCGCGTCCGCGAGCCCGATCGGGAGCACGCCCGCACGCTCCAGTCGAATACTCATAGTTAGCAGCCGGTTGACAGCGGCCGGAGCGTCGTCCATGATCCCGATCGGCACGAGGGCTCGATGGACCCGAGGCCCCCGCGAGGAGAACACCATGGCCTGGACACTCCTGCTGCTATCCGCGCTGCTCCTGGCGAGCTGTGGCAAGGCGGAGAAGCCGCAGCCGGGCATGGTCCGGGACGAGGCGCTGCGCGCCGGCCGCACGGCGGCGTCGTTCCCGGCCGCCGGCGAGGACTACTTCCGCGACATGGACGGCGGGCTCCAGCTGACGCCCGAGGAAGTCCGCGGCCGCAATACCTGGATCGTGTGGACGGGCGGCAACGATCGGCTGTGGGACCAGATGAACGCGATCAGCTTCGGCGCGCTCGACTTCCTCAAGACGCTGTCGTCGCACCCCAAGCTGAAGAACAGCCGCGACAACCGCTGGGAATACCTGGGCCTGGTCAACGAGCCGTGCTTCGAGAAGGCGACCGGCCCCGATCCGCAGCGCTTCGGGCTGTGGCTCGACAAGCGCCGCGCCGACTGCCCGCCCGATCCGTTCGAGAACGAGGGGAAGTACCCGGGCGTCAAGATCGGCGCCCGCGGCAAGAACCTCCCCGTGGGCTCGTACTACGGCTGGGCGAGCGGCATCGTCGGCCTGCGGCTCTTCCCCAATCCCGACTTCGACGAGGCCGCCGCCAAGAAGTGGGACGCGAAGCGCTACTACGAGGACCGCGACTACTACAACCGGAGCGACCTCGTGAAGCCGTACCGCGTCGCCATGTCGTGCGGGTTCTGCCACGTCGGGCCGATCCCCACCAAGCCGCCCGCCGACCCCAACAATCCGAAGTGGGAAAACCTCAGCTCCAGCGTCGGCGCCCAGTACTTCTGGATCGACCGCATCTTCGCCTGGGAGTACGACAAGAAGAGCTTCATGGTTCAGATCCTCAACACCTCGCGGCCCGGCGCCCTCGACACGTCGCTGATCTCGACCGACAGCATCAACAACCCCCGCACCATGAACGCGATCTATCATTTCGCCGCCCGGATGGGGCAAGCCAAGCGGTTTGGCCAGGAGACGATCACCGGCGGGGGACTCGACAACAAGCAGTTCAACGACTACGTCAAGGAAGGTCCGCTGACCGAGTTCTTCCAGCCGCCGTCCACGGTGAAGACGCCCCGCGTGCTCAAGGACGGCTCCGATTCGGTGGGCGCGCTGGGCGCCCTGAACCGCGTCTACCTCAACATCGGCCTGTTCAGCGAGGAATGGCTGCTCCACTTCAACGCGCTGGCCGGCGGCAAGCCCATCAGCCCGATCAAGATCGCCGACGCCGAGAAGAACTCGGCGTACTGGCAGGCGACCGAGGCCCAGACCGTCGACATGGCCAAGTTCTTTCTGGGCAAGGCCACCGATGCCCACCGGCTGAAGGACGCGCCGGGCGGCGACGAATACCTGACCAAGGACAAGAACCAGCTGGCGCGGGGCAAGGTCGTCTTCGCCGAGCGCTGCGCGCGCTGCCACTCGAGCAAGATCCCGGAGCCCGCGGTCGGCGTCGATCCCGGCGGCTGCGGCGGCCCCAACTACCTCGAGTGCTGGAACCGCTACTGGGCGTCGACGAAGACCGACGAGTTCAAGCAGAAGATGCGCGCGATCGTGGAGGCCGACAACTTCCTCGAGAACAACTTCCTCTCCAGCGAGCTGCGGGTGCCGGTGACGCTGCTCGAGATCAACGCGTGCAGCCCGCTGGCCACCAACGCGATCGGCGGCAACATCTGGGACAACTTCTCGTCCCAGTCCTACAAGGAGCTGCCGTCGGTGGGGGCCGTCACCGTGCATCACCCCTACACCGGCGAGCCGCGCCCCTATGCGATGCCCGCGGGGGGCCGGGGCTACACGCGTCCGGCCTCGCTGGTGAGCGTCTGGTCCACCGCGCCGTTCCTCCAGAACAACAGCGTCGGCAAGTTCCACTCCAGCCCGTCGGTCAAGGCGCGCATGGACTCCTTCCAGAACTCCATCGAACAGCTGCTCTGGCCCGAGCGGCGGGACAAGGATTCGCTCCTCGGCGACAAGGTGCCCGGCCTCATCGACCGGACCTCGCGGCAGAGCTGGGTGTACATCCCGTCCGGGTATCTGCCCGAGCCCGCCCGGAAGCTGGCGGGCCCGCTGCACCGCTGGTTGCCCTGGCTCTTCAGGCCCGGCGGCGGGCTCTCCTGGCTCGCCGGAGACGCCGGCGTCGAGATCGGGCCCATCCCCACGGGCACCCCCATCAACCTGCTCTCCAACATCAATCTGGAATCCGAGAGTCCCGATCTCGGCGAGCGGGTCCGCTACGCCAAGAAGCTCGTCGACCTGCTGCTCAAGATCAAGCACGACCTCAAGGCGCTGCCCAAGGGGGCGAGCGACGACGAGGCGCGAAAGGTGTTCGCCAACCTCGTGGACCCGTTGCTCGAGGTGAGCAAGTGCCCGGACTTCGTGGTCAACCGCGGCCACTACTTCGGCACCGACCGCTTCAAGGAAGAGCCCGCGCTCAGCGACGACGACAAGCTGGCTCTCATCGAGTTCCTGAAAACCTTCTGAGCCGAGCGGAGGAGGATGCGATGGCATACGACGTCTCCAAGCTCTTGAAAATGGAACAGGCCGACATCGACAAGCTCTTCGCGGCGAGCCCGCCCGGCCCCATCCCGAGCGGCGAGGCGGAGGGCACGGCCATCGTCGATCCGGGAACGGTGAGGGCGCCGGAGATCGCGAAGCTCATCAATCACTTCGCCTGGCAGGGCAAGATCTTCGACCCCAAGACCAAGACCCTGGTCAATCACATCGGGCCGTTCGGCCTCAAGGCGATCCTGGCCGAGGTCTACCTCGGCAAGAGTCTCATCGACAAGAAGGATTGCATCGTCCTCGACTATTCGAAGACGTCGCTGGTGGCCAAGCACATCCGCGACGAGATCCGCCAGATCGCGCCGAAGACCTACCTCGGTCCGGTCTACTGGGACACCAAGAAGCTGTTCTTCTTCGCCCTTCAGTTCAAAGGGTGAGCGGATGAATCGTCCGATGGACGACCCGTGGCGATGGCGCTTCTGGACGTTGCTCGCCATCGTCGTGGGCGTGCCCGTCCTCGCCGGCGTCCTGCTGGCCCTGCGCTTCCTGCCGGATCGGCCGGTCACGTACGCCAACATCGAGGACCACTTCAAGTACGGCTCCACCGGCGGCGAGCGTAACGCGGGGTTCCCGCTGTTCATCTGGAAGGCCCTGCCCGTCGTGTTCGCGGACAAGCTCCCCAGGAACGGCGCGACCGGTTACGAGGCCTTCGGCATGATCTACGAGAAGGACGAGCATGGTCGTCCCCGCGAGCTGCCGGTCGGCGTGATGCGACGCCGCAACCTGGGGCTCGACCGCGTGTTCGTCAACTGCGCCGTCTGTCACTCCACCACCGTGCGCGAGGCGCCCGACAAGCCGCGCAAGGTCTACGTGGGCACGGGAGCGAGCCACTTCGATCTCGGGTTGCTGGAAAAGTTCTTCGGCGACATCGTGGTCGACGAGCGCTTCACCGCGAACGTTCTCGTTCCCGCCGTCGAGCGGGAGTCGGGCGGAAAACTCGGCGTGCTCGACCGCAATCTCGTCTATCCGGTCGCCATCGCCCTCATGCGCGAGCGGCTCTTGATGCTGCGGGATCGGTTCCTGCCGCTCGAAACCGAGAAGTGGGGACCGGGGCGCGTCGACACTTGGAACTCGGCCAAGGCGGGGCTGAGCTTCGTGATCAGCGGGCTGCCCGAGCACGAGCGGCGCGGGGCCGTCGACTTTCCGTCGATCTGGAACCAGCGTAAGCGCAAGCACCGCGACGACGGTCAGCCGATGCAGCTGCACTGGACCGGCAACAACGTCTCGGTCGAGGAGCGCAACCTGAGCGCCGCCTTCGGCACCGGCGCGACGCCCCGGACCGTCGACCACGCGGCGATCGGCCGCTTGGAAGACTGGCTGCTGGACGCGGCTCCGCCGCCGTTCCCGTTCCCGATCGACCGGGCCAAGGCCGATCGCGGCGCCGCGGTGTACACCAAGCACTGCGCGAGCTGCCACGGCAAGAGCGGCCAGGACTTCAGCGGCGCCTACGTCGGGCACGTCACCCCGGTCGCCAAGGCCGGCACCGATCGCGAGCACTACAACTCGTACACCTACGAGCTGGCCACGAACCAGAACGTCCTCTACGCCGAGACCCGGTATCGGTTCACCCACTTCCGCAAGACCGACGGCTACGCCAACATGCCGCTCGACGGCATCTGGCTGCGGGGCCCGTACCTGCACAACGGGTCGGTGCCGACCCTGCGCGAGCTGCTCGATCTCCCGGAAGCGCGACGGGCCACGTTCTACCGCGGCTACGACGTGCTCGACCCGGTGCGGGTCGGCTTCGTCAGCGACGTGCCGGAGGAGAACGGCCGCCGGTTCACCTTCTACGACACCAAGGAGCCGACCAAGTCGAACCGCGGCCACCTCTACGGCGTCGGACTGCCGCCCGCGGACAAGGACGCCATCGTCGAGTATCTGAAGACGTTTTGAGGAGCGTGACGCATGTTCGCCTGGACGCCTGAACGAACGAAGCGACTCCGCATCACGCTGGTGGCGCTCTTCGTGGTCCTCGCGTTCGGCGCCTGGTTCGGCTGGTACAAGTTCTTCAGGGTGGTGCCGCAGCCGCCCTTCGCCACCGCCGACGAGCGCTTCAAGTACGGCTCGATCGGAGGGGAGGACAGCGCCGGCATCCCGTACTGGATCGTCTACGTGCTGCCGCGCGTCTTTCCCGACAAGCTCCCCGGTCCCACCGGCTATGCGTCCTTCGGCTTCTCGTGGGAAGAGGGCACGGAGCTGCCCATCGGGTTCACCAAGAAGACCATCGGCTTTCCGCGCGTGGCCAACAACTGCGCCGGTTGTCACGTGGCCAGCTATCGCCTCTCGCCGGACGACACGCCGAAGTTGGTCCCCACCGGCCCGAACCACACGTTCAACCTGGAGGCGTTCTTCCGCTTCCTCGTCGACTGCGCGCGCGATCCGCGCTTCAACGCCGGCACCCTGATGGCCGAGATCAACCTCGCCGGCGATCTGTCGTGGATCGACCGGATGATCTACCGCTTCGTGCTGATCCCGATCACCAGGAAGCGCTTGCTCGAGCGCGGGCCGCGCTTCGCCTGGATCTACAACCACGGGCTGCCCCAGTGGCCGGACTGGGGCCGCGGCCGCGACGACGCCATGAACCTCACGAAGTACTTCCTGACCACGTCGCCGCTGGACGACACGCTCGGCCCCACCGACATGCCGTCGATCTGGAACCTCAAGAAGTACAAGACGAACCCGGGCACGCGGATGAACTTCGCCGGCGACAGCTGGGACGCCAACTCCGTGATCATCGACTCCGCGCTGGGATTGCTCGGCGCCGGACCCGCCAACAACCGGATGTTCCTCGAAGAGATCAAGTGGCTGACCAAGTACCTCGAGGAGTATCAGGCGCCGAAGTTCCCGCTCCCGATCGACCAGGCGAGAGCGGCCGCGGGGAAGGCGGTGTTCGACGCGAACTGCGCCAGCTGCCACTGGAGCGCGCGTACCGGCACCGTGGTTCCGGTCCAAGAAGTCGGCACCGATATCGAACGGATCAAGAGCTGGAACAAGGCGGCGGCCGTCCGGTCGAACGAGACCGTGAGGGCGCTCGGCATCGAGCGCCGGGGCCTGGTGGAGGCCGACCCGACCGGGTACATCGCCGCCTTCCTCGACGGCATCTGGCTGCGCGCGCCGTACCTGCACAACGGATCGGTGCCGACGCTGCGCGATCTGCTCGAGCCCGTGGCCAAGCGGCCGCAGGTCTTCTACCGCGGCTACGACGTCTACGATTCCCTCGACATGGGCTTCATCTCGCGCGAAGACCAGGCCAAGCGGCTCGGGACCTCGTGGGACGCGGTGAAGGCGGTGGCCACACCGTACGACGTGCGCTGGCGCTCCAACGGCAACATGGGACACGAGTACGGCGTGACCCTGCCGCAGGGCGAAAAGGACGCGCTGATCGAATACCTGAAAACGCTATGAGCGTCCCCGCCGCGTATCGTCCGCCGACGAAGCGCGAGTGGACGTCGATCGGCGTCCGCGGGTTCGCGTGGATCGCGGGCATCGCGCTCGTGCTCGGCGCGGTGCTGCTCTTCCGCGCCGCAGGCGGGCATTCCTGGCTGCGCGCCGGCGCCGGACTCGTCCTCGGGGTCGCGCTGATCGTGGTGGCCGAGCGATGGCTCGCGATGAAGTATCGCGTCACCGCGAACGCGCTCGACGCCGCGGGGATCGGGATTCTCTACGCGACGTGCTACGCGGCCTACGCGCGGTGGGCGCTCGTCCCGCTGACCGTCGCTTTCGTCGGGATGCTGCTGGTCACGGTCGCCGCGGTGGTCCTGGCCACCCGACGCGATTCGATCTTCATCGCCGTCCTCGGCCTGCTGGGCGGATTCTTCACGGCGTTCCTGCTGTCGTCGGCCGAGAACTATCCGAGCGCGGTGTTCGCGTACCTCCTCGCCCTCAACATCGGCATCGCCTGGCTGGCCGTGCGCAAAGGCTGGTGGCTGCTCGGCGCGCTCGGCATCGTGAGCACCGCGCTCTACGAGTGGGGATGGGCGCTCCAGGCGATCACCGTGGGTCTGCTGCCCATCGTCGCGGCGATCTTCACGGTGTTCGCCGTCGTGGGGACCGTTCCGCTCTGGTACGGGCGCCCGGACGACCGGCCGGCCTGGATTCGCTGGATCGCCGCCGCCGCCGCGCATCTACCGCTGCTGTTCGCCGTCTACGTCGCCGCCCACGTGAACTACGGTCCGCAATACAACGTGTTGTTCGGGTTCCTGCTGATCGTCGCCGCGGGGCTGATGGCCATCGTCTGGCGCGGCGGTCCGAAGTGGCTGCACGCGATGGGCGGCGTGGCCACGCTGATCGTGTTTGCGGTCTGGCTGCGTGTCTCCTACGTCCACGCGTCGTGGCCGTGGCTGCTGGGGTGGCTCGCGCTCTTCATCGCGCTCTATCTCGTCAAGTTCACCCCGTTCGCGGGGCTGCTCTTCGGGGTGTTCGTCGGGATCGCCATTCGCGAGCCGCGGTCGTGGCGCGGCATCGTGGTCGCCATGCTGGCGATGCTCGCGGTCGTGCTCGTCGTCGTGTTCCGCAAGCTCGCGCACGCTCCCGCCTGGCGCGCGTCCGCGGGGACCGACACCGTGCGCGAGCGTGCGCCCATCCTCGCCGCGCTGGCCGTGGCCGGGTCGTGCGTGACGCTGATGGCGCTGCATCCCCCGCTGTGGACGCTGCTCGCCCTGCACGCTGTTCTCTTCGTCGTGCTCCTCGCGGTGGCCTGGAAGTCCGAGCTCCACGTGCTGGCGATCCTGGCCATCCCGTTCTACGTGGCCATGGTGATCACCGCGTCCTCCGCGTCTCCGTGGGCCCAGTCGTCGGTGTGGGCGCTGCTGGTGATCGGCGTGGTTCCCTATCTGTTGTTCGTCGCCTATCCTCTGGCGCTCGACACGCGGGCCAAAGCGTCGCTCGATCCGTCCATCGCCGCGGGACTGGCCAGCCTCATCATGCTGGTCATCGCGTGGATGACGCGCGCCGCCCTCGACCCGCCGGACCGCTGGTGGACCGGGCTGGTTCCATTGGCGGAGAGCGTGGTCCTGGGCGTTCTCTTGTGGCGCGCGCTGGGCTGGGAGCCACGCAAGGCCCGGGTCACCCTGCTGCTCTCACTCACGCTGGCCTTCTTCAACGTCGCGCTGCCCATGTTGTTGCTTGGGGGACGGCCCGTCGGGAAAGCCTGGCTGGTCGCGCTCTGGGCGGTCGAAGTCGCCGCGCTGGTCTGGGCCTACGTCCGATCCCGTGCCGCCGCCGTGCTCCCGTGGGCGGCTGGCCTGGCGTCGCTGGTGTTCTTCCTGCTGGCCTTCGATTCGGACCTGTTCGTCTTCTGGGCCGTGTACGTGGCGTGCGGGCTGGCGATGTTCGTCGCGGCGTATCGCATTCGCTGGGACGTGCCGATGCTGCAGCGGGCGTTATCGGTGGCCGGGCTGTTCGAGCTGTGGTTCCTGATCAACATCGTCATCGCGAACCGCTTCCATTCGGCGAACGGCCCGCTGAACTTCGACTTCGCGACCTCGCCGCCGGCGGAGAACGTGTGGTACACGCTCGCGTGGGCGGTGATCGCCACCGGCCTGCTGATCCTCGGCTACCTCATTCGGTGGCCCGCGGCGCGCGGCGCCGCGCTCGCGCTGCTGGTGGCGGCCGTGTTCAAGGCGTTCCTCTTCGACCTGCCGCACCTCGACGGGGTCTACCGCGCGGCCTCGCTATTCGGACTCGGCGCGTCGCTGGTGGTCGTCGCCATCACGCTCCAGAAATTCGCGCCCGGGCGCAACGCCGCTGGCCAGCCAAGCTAATGGAGCCCGCGGAATTGGTTGACGGGCTCACGTCGGCGGTCGGCTGGCCTGGGTCCTCGAAAAGAGGAGCTTCGCTCCTCTTTTCTGCGAAATCGGCGCTCGACCGCCGACGTGAGCCCGTCAACCAATTCCGCGAGGATCATTAACATCCGATCGATGGCGGGGAACGATCCCGAGTTCGTGGTGGTGGGCTCAGGGGCGGGCGGCGGCACGCTCGCCGCGCGGCTGGCCGAGGCCGGGCACCGGGTGACGTTGCTGGAGGCGGGCGGCGATCCGCGAAAGCTCCAGGGCGGCGATCCCATCGATCCCGGCGGCAACCGCTTGCCCGACGACTACGACGTGCCGGTCTTCCACGCCATGGCCTCCGAGAACGAGGCGATGGCGTGGAACTTCTTCGTCCGCCACTACGCCGACACCGCGCAGCAGCGGCGCGACCCCAAGTACGTCGAAGCCAGGGACGGCGTGCTCTATCCGCGCGCCGGCACCCTGGGCGGCTGCACTGCCCACAACGCGCTCGTGCTGCTCGCGCCCCACAACGCGGACTGGGACGAGATCGCCGACCTCACCGGCGACCGCTCGTGGGAAGGGCGGAAGATGCGCGGCTACTTCCAGCGCATCGAGAACTGCCATCATCGACTCTTTCCCTATCGCTGGCTCGGCAAGCTCGGCATCAACTGGACCCGCCACGGCTGGAGCGGCTGGCTGCGCACGGAGAAGGAGATGCCGGAGGCCGTGCTTCGGGACAAGGCGCGGAAGACGATGCTGCTGGACGCGGCCATCGACGCCTTCGAGCGATGCGACGATCCCGTCGAGCAGGCGCGCTGGTGGTTCAAGAGCCAGCTCGATCCCAACGACTGGCGACGGGTGCGGGACAACATCAGCGGCGCCTGCTACGCGCCGATGACGACCTCCCGTCACCGGCGGACGGGCGCGCGTGAGCGGGTGATGGACGTCGCTTGCAAGTATCCCGATCGGCTGACCGTCGAGCTGAACGCGCTGGCCACCCGCGTGCTCTTCGGCGAGGGCAACCGGGCCGTGGGGGTCGAGTACCTGAAGGGCGAGCGGCTCTATCGGGCCTCGGGCGGCGCCGCCGGCAACGGGGGAGAGCTGCGCACCGTGAACGCCTCGCGGGAGGTCATCCTCGCGGGCGGAGCCTTCAACACGCCGCAGCTCTTGATGCTCTCGGGGATCGGGTCGCGCACGCTCCTGGAGCGCCACGGCATCGCGGTGCGCGTCGACCTCCCCGGCGTCGGCCAGAACCTGCAGGACCGCTACGAGATCGGCGTGGTCAACCGGATGGACTTCTCGTGTTGGGACATCCTCGAGGGCGCGCGCTTCGCGAAGGGCGACCGCCAGTACGGGTCATGGGCGGACAAGCGCGAGGGCGTGTATGCCACCAACGGGCTCGTCCTGGCGACGATCAAGCGCTCCTTGCGCGAGCGCCGGGTTCCCGACCTGTTCTGCTTCGCGATGCTGAGCCGGTTCTACGGCTACTTTCCGAACTATTCGAAGGTGGTCGCGGAGAGCCTCAACTACCTGACGTGGGCCGTGCTCAAGGGCTACACGAACAACCGGGCCGGGGAGATCACGCTGCGCTCGGCGGACCCTCGCGATCCGCCCTCGATCAACTTCCGGTACTTCGGGGAGGGGAGCGCGGGATACGACGAGGACCTCGACGCGGTGGTCGACGGCGTCAAGTTCGTGCGCGAGGTGACCGAGCCGCTCAGGCAAGCCGGGCTCATCGCTGAAGAGGAGTTGCCGGGCCCACGCGTCCACACCGACGACCAGATCCGGGAATACGTTCGCGACAACGCGTGGGGCCATCACGCGTCGTGCACGTGTCCGATCGGCGCGATGGATCGGGGCGGCGTGCTCACCAGCGACTTCCGCGTCCACGGCACTCGAGGCCTGCGGGTGGCCGACGCCTCGGTGTTCCCGCGCATCCCCGGCCTGTTCCTGGTCAGCGCGGTCTACATGATCGGAGAGAAAGCGGCAGATGTAATTTTGACCGAGGTCCGGAGGTGAGCCGGCGGAGGCTCTTGTGCTCGGGCGGCTTTTGGAGTTTCATTGCCGGCATCTGTTCCGATGAAAGGAGTCCACCGTGATTTACGAGATCCGCACCTACCAGATCGAGCCCGGAAGCCTGGCCGAGGTCGAGAAGCGCTTCGGAGAGGCCTACGAGTACCGCAAGAAGTACTCGGAGCTGACCGGCTTCTTCCACACCGAGGTCGGGCCGCTCAACGAGATCATCCACATCTGGCATTACAAGGATCTCGCTGACCGGATCAAGGTACGGGCCGACGCCGCCAAGGACGCGAACTGGCCGCCGAAGATCGGCGAGTTCATCCGCACCCAGGACGCGGAGATCGTCAACGGGTTCCCGTTCATCAACCATCCCGGCCCGGGCAAGCTCGGACCGGTCTACGAGTTTCGCTACTACACGCTGAAGCCCGGCATGCTTCCGGCGACCGCGAAGGGCTGGGAAGGCAGCATCGGCGAGCGGGCCAAGATCTCGCCGATCGTGCTCGCGGGCGGCGTGGAGCTCGGCACGGCCAACGGCTTCGTGCACATCTGGGCGTACCCGGGGATGGACGCGCGCATGCAGATCCGCGAGGACGCGCGGAAGAAGGGCGTGTGGCCGCCGCCCGGTGGCGGAGGCCGCCTGTTCACGCAGAAGAACAAGCTGATGCTGCCGTCCGCGTTCTCGCCGCTGCAGTAAGCGACTGACCGTTCGGGGCCTCGACACGGTCCCGACGTTCCGACGAGGGGGGCGACGGCCCCCCTTGTTTCTTTCGGCCAGCGCTCGGCGCGCCCGGCGAAGTCGTGGCGCGCCTCAATGCTCGCGCTCATGGAGGCTCCGATGCCCGAACGCCCGCTGCCGTCCGAGAAGGAAGTTCTCGCTTACATCCGCGAACGCCGCAACTGGGGACGATGGGGCCAGGACGACCAGGTCGGCGCCATCAACCTGATCACGCCGGCCAAGCGCGCGGCCGCGGCGCGGGTGGTGCGCAGCGGACGCAGCCTGTCGCTGAGCCGGCCGTTTCCGAAAGATCCCGGCGTGAACAACCCGCTGCCCGCCCAGCACTACATGAAGACGCTCCCGCGCGGCAAGGGCGGGTTTTCCGCGGACTATTACGGGATCTTCTATCACGGCGTCTCCTCGACCCACATCGACGCGCTCTGCCACACCTGGGACGAGCAGGCGATGTGGAACGGCCGGGATCCCAAGCAGGAGATCACCTTCGACGGCGCCCGATTCGGATCCGTCGAGCACTGGGCCGACGGCATCGTCACTCGCGGAGTGATGCTCGACGTGCCGCGCCATCGCGGGACCCCGTGCGTGACCCACGAGCGCCCGGTCCACGGCTGGGAGCTGGACGACATCCTGACCGCGCGCGGGATCACTCTCCAGCCGGGCGACGCGGTGTGCGTGTACTCAGGCCGCGAGGCGTGGCAGGCGCAAGATCCCGAGCGCCCGTACGGCAAGCCGTTCGGTCCCAACCCGCACCTCCAGCAGCGGCCTGGCCTCCACGTCTCCTGCCTGCCGTTCCTGCGCGACCACGACGTGAGCGTGCTCGTCTGGGACATGCTCGATCATCTCCCGATCGGCTACGACATCCCCTGGGCCGTCCACGCCGCGCTCTTCGCCTACGGCGTCGCCCTCCTCGACAACGCGCTGCTGGAGCCGCTGGCCAAGGCGTGCGTCGAGGAAGGCCGCGACGAGTTCATGCTGGTGATCGCGCCGTTGCGCGTCGTCGGCGGAACAGGCTCGCCGGCGAACCCCATCGCCGTTTTCTGATACCTAGCTCGAGCGTTCGGAGGCGAGCTCTTTGGCGAGGGCTTCGGCCAGGCGCGTGTAGTGGTCGCGGGTGTTGTAGAGCTGGGCGGAGACGCGGATGAGGCGGTTGGGTGGAGACGGCCAGTTCATCACCGGGACTTCGATGTTCCACTGGTCGAAGAGGCGCG
>Ga0193725_1000194_pt1 | contig 19889 bp, 13 predicted proteins | sample H2a2metaG_FD_143058 | JGI IMG/M metagenome (GOLD analysis project Ga0193725, IMG submission 143058) | Soil microbial communities from a riparian zone of the East river system, Colorado, United States - H2a2 | ecosystem: Environmental > Terrestrial > Soil > Riparian zone | place: USA: East River... | reverse complement strand
CGTGGGCAGGCACTCGCGCGTGGTCTGCTCGGGATGCACGAACATCCGGACCTTCGGCATGAACGTCTGCACGTCGTCGCGGCGCACGCGCTCGTCGGCGAACTGGGCGAGCCCCACCGTGCGGTCGAGCAGCGCCACCGACACGCAGTACGCCATCGAGAACTTGCCCTGGAGCCCGGTCTGCGCCCGGTCGTGGATGAGCTGGTGCGGCGCCAGATAGAACACGCCGCACTCGACGGCTTCGACCGACGCCGGATCGATCAAGTGCTCGTCGATCATGGCCAGCGTGGCGTCGAGCGACTGGTGCGTGCTCGCGCACGCGGGGAAGCGCTTCACGCCGATCCCCGGGTCGACGATCTCGTGCGGTGCGCCGAGCCCCATCGTGGTCTCGGCCCACAGCGGTTTGGCGCCGCCGCCGTGGGTCGACCCGAAACCGTCCACGTGTTCGAGCGCTTCAGGATTGCCGGTGAACCCGGCCTGGGCGAGCAGGGCCGCCTCCACGCCGCAGCGCGAGGCGTGTCCCACGTGCAAGGGCTTGCCGTCGGTCCCGAAGTTGGCCTTGATCCCGCTCGCCATCGAGGCCGCGATGGCCATCGCGTGGACGGTGTGTTCGGTGGAAAGACCGAGAAGCTTCGCCGTTGCCGCGGCGGCCCCAAACACGCCGCAGGTCGCGGTCGCGTGCCAACCAACCTCATAATGCGCCGGATTGATCGCGCGTCCGATCTTGGACTCGATCTCGACGCCGACCACGAACGCGGTGATCAGGTCGGCGCCCGAGGCGCCGGCGCGCTCGGCCACGGCGAGCGCGGGCGAGAGGATCGGCGCCGACGGATGGCCGGAGAGGGAGGCCTGCACGTCGTCGTAGTCGAGCGCGTGGGACGCGGTGCCGTTGGCGAACGCGGCGTCCTCGACGCACCCGCGCAGCGCGGTGCCGACGATCGTCGCCTCCTCGGCCGAGCGGCGGTGAGCGATCAGCGCCCGCGCCCGCACCGCGGTGTCCTCCACCGAGCCCGCCAGCGTCACCCCGAGCGTGTCGAGGATGGCCAGCCGCGCCGCGCCGACGGCGGCCGCCGGAAGCTTCTCGAAGGACTCGGCCGTGGCGTAGGCCGCGAGCTGCTCGATCACCGTCTGCCCGTTCGTGTGCCCGGTAGTCATGAGCGATCCTCCCGCCGTGATGATAACGCCTCAGCCCCAGACCTCGCGCGCGGTCTCGACGATGCGCCCGAGCTTGGCCCATTGCTCGTCCTCGGTCAGCACGTTGCCCTCTTCGGTGGAGGCGAAGCCGCACTGTGGGCTCAGACAGAGCTGATCCGGCGCGATATACCTGGTCGCCTCGTCGATCCGTCGCCTGAGCGCGTCCTTGTCCTCCAGCGTCCCGCTCTTCGAGGTCACCAGCCCGAGCACGACCTGCTTGTTCCCCTTCGGCAGGAAGCGCAGCGGCTCGAACCCGCCCGCGCGCTCGGTGTCGTACTCGAGGAAGTAGCCGTCAACGTTCACGGCGCCGAGCAGGGTCTCGGCCACCGGCTCGTAGCCGCCCTCGGAGATCCACGTCGAGCGGAAGTTGCCGCGGCACACGTGGGTGGTGATGGTCATGTCCGCGGGGCGTCCCTCGATCGCGGTGTTGATCATGCGCGCGTAGATCGCGGGGAGCCCGGTGGGATCGTCGCCGCGCTGGCGGGCCTGCTCACGCTGCTCGGCGGAGCACAGGTATCCCCAGACCGTGTCGTCGAGCTGGAGATAGCGGCAGCCGGCGTCCGCGAACGCGCTCACGGCCTGGCGATACGTCCGGGCGAGATCGTCGAAGAACTGGTCGAGGTCGGGATACGCCTCGCGGCTGATCCCGCCGCGCCCGCCCCGGAAGTGCAGCACGCTCGGGCTCGGGATCGCCATCTTGGGGACGGCCCGCGCGTGAGCTTTCAGGAATCGAAAGTGGTCGAGCATCGGGTGGCCCGAGAACCCGAGCCTGCCGACCACGCGCACGCCCTCCGCCCGGGTCTGCACGCCCTGGAACTGGATCCCCTGGCTCGTCGTGAATCCCTCGACGCCGTCCAGACCCTTGAGAAAGTCGAAGTGCCACCACGAGCGCCGGAACTCGCCGTCGGTCACGGCCTGGAGGCCGACCTCTTCCTGCTTGCGGACGAGACGCTCGATCTCGGCGTCCTCGATCGCCCGCAGCGCTTCGGCGGTGATCTCCCCGCGCTCCCGCTTGGCCCGGGCGTCCTTGAGCGCCGGCGGACGCAACAGGCTGCCGACCTGATCGGCCCGAAACGGCGGCCTCATCCTCTGCATGGCTCCGGATTCTACTCCGCTATACTCGCGCCCGACGGCGCGCCGCTCGCGATACGGAGGACGGTCAATGCCCGCAAGAATCGCCATGGTCGTGGCCTTTGCCGCGTGGATGCTGCTCCTGGGGGGACCGGCCGCGGGGCAAGGCAGCCTGAACGTCTACTGCAGTGTCCAGCTCGAGTGGTGCCAGACGCTGGCCAACGAGTTCACCCGCCAGAGCGGGATCAAGGTCGCGATCACCAACAAGGGCTCGGGCGAAGTCTTCGCCCAGATCAAGGCCGAGGCGGGCAACCCGAAAGCCGACGCCTGGTTCGGGGGCACCGGCGATCCGCACCTTCAGGCGGCCGAGGAAGGGTTGACGACCCCGTACCGGTCGCCCAACCTTGCGCAGCTGCACCCGTGGGCCGTGAAGCAAGCCGAGCAGTCCGGCTATCGCACGGTCGGCATCTACATGGGCGCGCTCGGCTTCAGCTACAACACCGAGCTGTTCAAGAAGAAGAACCTCACTCCGCCCCGGTGCTGGGCCGATCTGCTCCAGCCCGCTCTCAAGGGCGAGGTGCAGATGGCCAATCCGGCGTCGTCGGGGACCGCGTACACCGCCGTCGCCACGATCGTGCAGCTGATGGGCGAGACCAAGGGGTTCGAGTACCTCAAGAAGCTCCACGCGAACATCAACCAGTACACGAAGTCGGGGGTGGCGCCGGTCAAGGCCGTCGCGCGCGGGGAGACGCTGGTCGGGGTCAGCTTCGTGCACGACGTGGTCACCGAGATGGTGGCGGGATTTCCGGTCTTGGGCGTCACGCCGTGCGAGGGCACGGGCTACGAGATCGGCTCGCTCAGCGTGGTCAACGGCGCGCGCAACCTCGAGGGCGCCAAGAAGTTCGCGGACTGGGCGCTGACCGCTCCGGCCCAGGCGCTGGGAGCGCGCAGCAAGCAGTTCCAGACGCCGTCCAATCGTAGCGCGGAGATTCCGAAGGAAGCGCCCAAGCTCGGGGACATCAAGCTGATCGAGTACGACTTCAAGAAGTACGGCTCGTCGGCCGAGCGGCGGCGGCTGCTCGACAAGTGGGACAAGGAGGTCAACGCGCTGCCGCGCTGAGACCGACGTGCTCGCCTTCAGCGCGCTGCTGACCTTCGTTCTCGTCCTCCTCGCCGCCGAGGCGCTGGCCCGCCGCGGCGCGCTGCGCGGCGATCGCTTCGCGGTGGCCAGCCTCCTGACCATCGCGCTGCTCGTCGCGGTCTTCGTGTTCCTGCCGCTCTCCAAGGTGATGGCGGCGGCGGTTCAGGGCGCGGGCGGGAGGATCGATCTGCCCGCGTTCGCGTCACGGCTCACCGCCGAAAAGATCTGGACCCTCGCGTGCCTCAGCTCGGCGCGAAGCTGCGGGGTGGCCTGGAACACGCTCGCGCTCGCGCTGATCACCGCGGCGGGCACGACGCTGCTAGGACTCGTGCTCGCGCTGCTCGTCACCCGCACCGCGCTGCCGCTGAGACGGGTCGCGCGGCTGCTCGCCGTGCTGCCGGTCATCACGCCGCCGTTCGTGATCGGGCTCGCGATCATCCTGATCTGCGGCCGCTCCGGCTTGATCAACGCGCTGCTGGAGACGTGGCTCGGCGTGCCGCCGTCGCGCTGGATCTACGGCCTCCCCGGCTTGCTGCTCGCCCAGCTCTTCGCGTTCACGCCGATCGCGTTCCTCGTGCTGATCGGCGTGGTCGAGGGCGTGAGCCCGACGCTCGAAGAAGCCGGTCAGACGCTGGGCGGGCGGTCGATCCACGTGCTGAGAACGGTCTCGCTGCCGCTCATGGCTCCGGGGCTGGCCAACGCGTTCCTGGTCGGATTCGTGGAGAGCATCGCCGACTTCGGCAACCCGCTGGTGCTGGGCGGCAGCTTCAACGTGCTCGCGACCGAGGTCTACTTCGCGCTGGTCGGCGCGCAGTACGATCAGGGCCGCGCGGCCGCGCTCGCGATCGTCCTGCTCGCCATGGCTCTCGGCGCGTTCCTCGTCCAGCAGCGCGTGCTGAGCGGCCGCGCGTTCACGAGCGTCACCGGCAAGGGCGACGCGGGGATTCCGCTGCCCCTGCCCCGCGGACTCGTCAGGACGCTCCAGGCCGTGGCGTTCCCGTGGCTCGCCTTCACGATCGTGGTCTACGGCATGGCGCTGGCCGGCGGCTTCGTCGCGATCTGGGGCCGCGATCACTCGCTCACGCTGCGTCACTTCGTGAAGGCCTTCGGCGTTGAGTGGGGACCAGCGGGATGGCTCTGGACCGGCGGCGCCTGGAACTCGCTCTGGAACACCCTGCGGCTCTCGGCCGTCGCCGCGCCGCTGAGCGCGGCCGTCGGCTTGCTCGCCGCGTATCTCCTGCACCGCACCCGCTTCGCCGGCCGGCGTGCGTTCGAGTTCGGCACGCTGCTGAGCTTCGCGGTGCCGGGCACGGTCATCGGCATCGCCTACGTGCTCGCGTTCAACGCGCCGCCCATCGAGCTGACCGGGTCAGGCCTCATCATCGTGATCTGCCTGGTGTTCCGGAACATGCCGGTCGGCGTGCGCGGCGGGCTCGCCAGTCTCGAGCAGATCGATCGCTCGCTCGACGAGGCCTCGAGCACGCTGGGCGCGGGCGGCTTCACCACCGTGCGGCGCGTGCTGCTGCCGCTGGTCAAGCCGGCGCTTGTCGGCGCGCTCGTCTACGGCTTCGTGCGCTCGGTGACGACCGTGAGCGCGGTGATCTTCCTGATCTCCGGTGATACCGACATGGCCACGACCTACATCATCGGCCGCGTGGTCAACGGCGACTACGGGGTCGCCATCGCGTACTCGGCCGTGCTGATCGTGCTGATGGTCGCGGTCATCGTGGTCATCCAGCGGCTCGTGGGCGTCCGCGCCGTGGGCGCGCGCGGGGCCGAGAGCGTGCCATGAGCGCCGCGGGCGGCGCTGCGAGCGCGTCGTGACCGGGGCGAGCGTGCCATGAGCGCCGCGGGCACGATTGAGCTGCGCTCCGTGACCAAGCGCTTCGGCGGCGCCGCGGTGGTCGATCGCGTCTCGTTCACGGTCGAGGCGGGCACGCTGGTGACCCTGCTCGGACCGTCGGGATGCGGCAAGACCACCACGCTCAGGATGATCGCCGGGCTCGAGACCCCGAGCGACGGTCAGGTCTTGATCGGCGGGCGCGACGTCACCGCCCGCGCCGCGTCCGAGCGCAACGTCAGCCTGGTCTTTCAGTCCTACGCGTTGTTCCCGCACCTGACCGTCCTCGACAACGTGGCTTACGGACCGCGGGCGCGCGGCGCTCGCCTCGCCGACGCTCACGCGCGCGCGCGCGACACGCTCGCGCTCGTGGGACTCTCGGGCCTCGAAGCGCGGCTGCCCGCCCAGCTCTCGGGCGGCCAGCAGCAGCGCGTCGCCCTGGCCCGCGCGCTGGTGCTCGAGCCCGGCGCGCTGCTCTTCGACGAGCCGCTGTCCAACCTCGACGCTCGCCTGCGCCGCCGCGTCCGCGACGAGATCCGCGCGCTCCAGCGCCGGCTGGGACTCTCGGTGGTCTACGTCACCCACGACCGCGAGGAGGCGCTCGCCGTCTCCGACCGCATCATCGTGATGGACCACGGCCGGATCGTGGAGGAGGGCCCGCCGATCGAGCTGTTCGAGTCACCCCGCACCCGCTTCGTGGCCGAGTTCCTGGCCGAGGCCAATATCGTGCCCGGCCGCCTGCTCGCCGCGCACGGCGACGGCGCCGACGTGGAGATCGCCGGCCACGTCGTGCGGCTGCCTCGCTGCGGTCGCGCGCCGGGCGAAGTCACGGTCGCCATCCGTCCCGACGCCATCACGCTCCACGCGGAGGGCGATGCCGGCATCGCCGGACGAGTCCTCCGCGCCGCGTTCGTCGGCCGCGCCGTCGAGTACGCGATCGAGACCTCCGCCGGCGAGCTGCTCGCGATCGCTTCCGGGACCGCGTTCGTTCCCGGCGCCTCCGTGAGTCTCTCCCTTCGGCCATCCGGGATCGCGCTCGTCGATTAGCCGCCGTCGCTTTTCGCGCGCGTCGAGATCGCGCGATCCGGTAAGATTCGCCGATGCCGATGCCCGGCCGGGTTCTGATCGTCGACGACACCGACGACTCGCGCGAGCTCGCGGTGACCATCCTCCAGCACGCCGGCTTCGCTGTCACCGCGGCGGCGACCGGCGCGGAGGCGCTCGCGGCGGCTCGCGCGGGCGGTCCCGACACGATCGTGCTCGACGTTCAGCTCCCCGACTTCGACGGCTTCGAGGTGTGCCGCCGGCTCAAGGCCGACCCGGGCACCACCGCAATCCCGGTGCTCTTCCTCTCGGCGACGCACACCGGCCTCGACGCGCGCCGGCACGGCGTGCAGAGCGGCGCCCAGGGGTATCTCACGAAGCCCTACGAGCCGGTCGAGCTGGTGTCGGCGGTGAGGAACCTCGTGCGCCTCCGCGAGGTGGAGGCGGCGAAGGAGCAGCTTCGCAACCTCGGAAACAACCTGCCCAGCGGCGTCATCTACCAGGTGGTTCGTCGGCCCGACGGCTCGAACTACTTCCCGTACATCAGCTCGGGGCTTGAACACGTGTTCGGCGTCAGCGCGGAGGAAGCCATGCGGGATGCCGGCCTCGTGTACCGGCTGGTCGTGCCGGAAGACCTGGAGCGCATCCGCGCCGCCGGAGACGAGTCGATCCGCACCGGTGATCCGATGGACGTCGAGTACCGTCTGCGCACCCCGGAAGGAGCCCTCCGCTGGTTCAACCTGCGCGGGCGGCCGAGCCGACTCGCGGACGGCTCCACGCTGTGGGACGTGGTCGCGCTCGACATCACCGACCGCAAGCAGGTGGAGGAGCTGCTGCGCCAGCACCAAACGCAGCTCCGCGAGGTGGCCGACGACCTCCGACGCTCGGAAGAGCGCTATCGCCGGCTCTTCGAGCGCAGCTTCGTGGGCATCTTCCGGACCCGGCCGGACGGCGTGGTCGTGGACTGCAACCACGCGTTCGCCCGCATCCTCGGATACGGCAGCGCCGACGAGGCCCGCGGGAACAGCGTGCTCCCGCACTACGCGACCCCGGCCGATCGCGACATGGTGGTGGCCAAGATCGCGGCGGGCCAGGAGGTCGTGGAGGCCGAGCTGACCGGGCGGCGGCTCGACGGCTCGCTGGTCCCGGTGGCCATGAGCGTCCGCCGCATCGTCGAGCCCGACGGACCCATTCACGAAGGCACGCTCGTCGACCTCACCGACCGCAAACGCGCCGAGGAGGCGACCGCGCTCCGCTCGGTGGCGGAGCTCGCCAACGCGGCCGCCCACGAGATCAACAATCCCCTGGCCGTCGTGATCGGGCAGCTCGCGATGATCGAGAAGGGCCGTGACGTCGCCGAGGGCATCCAGCGGGTGCGGACGGCGGCGCTCCGCATCCGCGACATCGTCAATCACATGACGAAGATCACCCGCCTCGAATGGCCGGAGGCCGCGTCGCCCGCGCTGCCGCGGATGCTCGACCTGCGCCGCTCCGGCGCCGCCGACGATACGGGCCCCGGCTCGGGTTGACGCGTGATCATCCCCGCCGCATCATGACGGGCGAACGAGAGGAGGGCGCGATGGACGCCAAACAGCTCTTCCTGGACCAGCATGGTGCGGTGCACTCCGCCAACGTCGCCGGCAACAAGGCCTCCGGGGCCGAGCGCGCGTTCGCCGGTCTCACCGACGAGCAGATGCGCGTGCGCCCGCGCGAGGATCTCAACTCGCTGGCGTGGCTCATGTGGCACATCGCGCGGGCCGAGGACATCTTTCTCAACCCGGTGCTCACCGGGCGAACGCAGGTGTTCGACGAGGGCTGGGCCGGAAAGCTCGGCATCACCCGGCGCGACTTCGGGATCGGCATGACGAGCCCGGAGGTCACCGAGCTGACGCGTCAGATCGATCTCGCCGCGCTCCGCGACTATCGCGATACGGTCGGACGCCGCACGCGCGAGATCGTCGAGGGGTTCGACTGGGACGGGACCATCGCCGCCGAGGCGATGGAGAAGGCGGCGGCGCAGGGCGGCTTCGGGGTCCGCACCGAGGGCGTGGTCAAGATCTTCACGGGCCGGCCGCGCGCCATGATTCTCAGCGGCATCGCGCTCATGCACCCGGCGACGCACATCGGCGAGGCGGCGACCGTCCGCAGCGCCGGAGGCTTCGGGACGGGGGTCTAGATGTTCACCGTCGAACCGACCGGCGAGATTCTCGGCGCGACCGTGCGCGGGATCGATCTGTCGCGACCCCTGAGCGACGACGATTTCGGATCGATCCTCGTGGCGCTCGGCGCGCATGGCGTCCTGTGCTTCCCCGGCCAGACGCTCGACGCCGCGGCGCTCCGCGACTTCTCGCGGCGGTTCGGTGAGATCCAGGCGACGTCGGGCGAGTTCCACGACCCGGACGTGCCGGAGGTCGGCATCCTCTCGAACGTCATCGAGAACGGCCGGCCCATCGGGCTGGCCGACGCCGGCCAGGACTGGCACACCGACATGTCCTACAACCAGACCATCGGCTTCGTGAACGTGCTGCACGCGGTGAAGGTGCCGCGGCGCGACGGCCGTGTGCTCGGCGGCACCGCGTTCGTCAACACCCGCGCGGCCTACGACGATCTGCCGTCCGAGGTCAAGCGGCGGCTCGAGGGCATGACGGCCACCCACGACTTCAACAAGTTCTGGGAGAACATGCGCCAGCGCCCGGGCAGCCGGCGCGGCCCCCTCACCGACGAGCAGCGCCGCCGCCGCCCGCCGGTCGTCCATCCCGTCTTCCTCACCCATCCGATCACGGGACGGCGGGTGCTCTACTGCAATCCCGGCTACGCCATCCGCATCAACGAGCTGAGCGAAGCCGAGAGCGACACGATGCTCGCCACGCTCATCGAGCATCAGCTCCAGGAGAAGTTCCAGCACGTCCACACGTGGACGGTCGGTGACGTGCTGATGTGGGATCACCTCGGCCTCGGCACCCTTCACAACGCCATCGCCGACTACCGCCCCGACGAGCCGCGCCTGATGAAGCGCTGCCAGGTGATGGCCGACAAGATCTTCGACCCGGAATTCCAGCGCAGGTTCCTCCCCGAGCCGGCCGCGCGGTAGCGGCTGTGGAGGAGTGCCACGGCTTTGCCGCGGCGCGACGACGGGGGGCTTGGGGGGCCCGTGGCTAGGCCCCCCATGTCCGCGATCGGCGGCCTGCTGCCGCCGCTGCTCTCCACCCTCGACCGCGTCGAGTGGGTGCAGCGGCATCTCTTTCCGCCGCTGGCCCCCCAGCTCGTGGAGGAGCTGGCTCCGCGGATCGAGCTGGTGGCGGAGCCGCTCGCCGCCCTCGAGCGCGCCGACTGGCCCGACGATCTGAAGTTCATGCGGGAGCGCCTCGTCGACGTCGGCCGGCGCACGCTGGATCTGATCGCCGCGTTCGTCGAGGCCTCGGGGCCACGGCGCGCTCCGATCGATCTGTACCGCGCGCTCCGCCGCTTCGCGCCGCTGCAGGAAGCGCTCTATCCGCTGGCTCCCCTCTTCGAGGCGGTGAGCCGCTGGTTTCTGGAGCCCGCCCGGCGTGACGACCACGAGCTCGTCGCGCGACTGCGCGCCGGGGCGCTACGCGACGATGGCCCCAAGGTGGGCGTGCGCCACGGCGCCAACGACCGCGACACCCGCGGCGGCTTCTCGCTCTACGTCCCGGAGTCGTGGGACGGGACGACCGCGATGCCGCTGATCGTCGCCCTGCACGGCGGATCGGGACACGGCCGCGACTTCCTGTGGACGTGGCTTCGCGACGCGCGGACGCGCGGTGTGCTCGTGCTCTCGCCGACCGCTCGTGGCCAGACGTGGTCGATCATGGGCGGCGAGGACGTCGACGGCCCCGCGCTCCGTCAGATGGTGGACTTCGTGAAGGAGAACTATCCGGTCGACCACTCGCGCGTGCTCTTGACCGGCATGTCCGACGGCGCGACGTACACGTTCTTCCACGGTCTCCAGGCGGACACGCCGTTCACCCATCTGGCCCCGGCGTGCGGGATCCTGCACCCGGTGCCCCTCGCGTACGGTCTCCCCCACGCGCGCGACCGGCGGATCTACCTCGTCCACGGCGCCCTGGACTGGATGTTCCCCGTCCAGAGCGCGCACATCGGTCGCGACGCCCTCGTCGCCGCCGGCGCCCGCGTCGTCTACCGCGAGCTCGACGACCTGTCCCACGTCTACCCCCGCGACGAGAACCCCCGCATCCTCGACTGGCTGATGGGGAGCACTAGCCCGGAATAGTCGTCTTCACGCCGCGATCTTCATCGAGGCCTCCGGTCCTGGAGGCGAATGTAGGTGACGGGCGGCGTGTGCTTCTTGAAGCGCCGGCGCAGCGCGGTGCTGAGCTTGCGAAACGCGGTGACGGAGAGGGCCACGCCCCTCGCGTCCAGGGCCGCGGCCACGTTGACGGTCTTGCCGATCACGTCGTAACGCTTGTCGCCGGCGGGTCCGAACGGCCCGGAGACCACCGTCCCGAAGTGCGCCTTGACCACGAGCCGGCACTCCCAACCCCGCTGGGCCATCGACTGGTCGACCGCGTCCTTCAAGCTCAGCAGGCTCTCGACGCCGCGGTCGACGTGGGATTCGTCGAAGGCGATGAGCAGGGCGTCTCCCATGCACTTGAGCACGCGGCCGCCGGCGTCCTGTACCGACGCACCGACCTGCTCGTAGAAGGCGTCGAGGGCGTCGGCGATCTCGACGTCGTCCACGCGCTGGCTCTGGACGGCGAAGCGGGTGAGGTCGACGAAGACGATCAGCTGGGACGTCTCGGAACGGGTCTCGGACATGGCGCTCCTCCGTGTCGAATGGTCTGACGTCGGCCCGGGGGTCCGACCGTATCGGGAGTGGAACGCAGGCCCGTCCGTCCTGCAGTGGGGCCAGATTAGCGCGCCCGGGGCTGCCTCATCAAGAAGATGCACGGGGCCGTGGTTGCGCTATCCTGTGGCCCAAGATCAGGTCAGAGGGGGGACGAACGATGGCGTCGAACGGCACCCGCTTCAACGTCGGTGGCGTGCTCCTGCCGCGGCCCTTCAAGATCCGGCGGCTCGGCCACTTCGGGTTCAACGCGGTCCAGATGGACGCCGGCCGCGACTTCTACACCGCCCTGCTCGGCTTCAAGCCGTCGGACACCCTCGACTTCGGCAAGATGCCGTGGGCGCCGAAGGACAAGGATCTGGGCGACACCAACGGGTACTTCATGCGCTACGGGACCGACCACCACGCGTTCGTGCTCTTCAACAAGCGCGTGCTGGATCATCGCCCCGATCGGAAGTTCGCCCCCGAGGTCACCGTCAACCAGATCACCTGGCAGTGCGGCAGCCTCAAAGAGATCATGGACGCCCACACCTACTTCCAGGAGCACGACGTTCCCATCCAGCGGGTGGGGCGCGACATGCCCGGCAGCAACTGGCACGTCTACGTCTACGATCCCGACGGGCACACCATCGAGCTGTACTACGGGATCGAGCAGATCGGCTGGAACCAGATGAGCAAGCCCACGGACATGTACTACCGCGGGTTCCGCGAGAAGCCGGCCCTGCCCCAGGTCTCGGAGATCACCGAAGTGGCGGAGGCCCTCGACAAGGGCATCGACATCGTGTCCGGCCACCGGACGCGCGAGACGCTGGACGAGACGTACGACGTCGAGGGCGTCATGCTGCCCCGCCCGTTCAAGATCACCAAGATCGGGCCGGTGAGCCTGTTCGTCGCCGACGTCGACCGCGCGGAGGCGTTCTACACCCAGCACCTCGGGTTCGTCCGCAGCGAGCAGACGGTGTATCGGGGCGCGCGCTGCGTGTTTCTCCGCTGCGGGACCGAGCATCACAGCGTGGGACTCTTCCCGCGTGAGCTGCGCGGCACCCTCGGGCTCTCGGCGCACTCGACCTGCATGTCCTTCGGCGTCGAGGTGGGCAGCTACGCTCAGCTGCGCGAGGCGGTGGCGTTCCTGAAGTCGCGCGGGGTGACGTTCGTGGACTCGATTCCGCCGGAGCTCTATCCGGGCATCGACTACTCGGCGTTCGCGCTGGATCCGGACGGCCACTGCGTGCAGCTCTACTACTACATGGAGCAGGTCGGCTGGGACGGGCGCGTGCGGCCGGCCGCCGAGCGCCGCCGGGTCAACGGCGCCTGGCCGGAAACGCTGGAGCCGCTTTCGGACACTTACGTCGATCAGGTCTTCCAGGGACCGCTGGGATAAGTAGCGGATGATCAGCCGGCGCGCGCTCATCGGCGCGACCACGGCCGCGGCGCTGGCGGCGCTGCGGCCGAGTCACGCCAGGGCCGAGACCCCGAAGCGCGGAGGCAAGCTGGCCCTCCGGCTGTGGGATCCCCCGCACTGGGACCCGTATCTCACGCCGGCCTTCCGGACGCAGGTGCCCTACAGCTTCACCCATAGTCGGCTCATCAAGCACAAGGCGGGGCCGGCCGTGCTGCCCGGCACGTTCGAGTTCGAGGGCGACCTCGCCGAATCGTGGAGCCAGCCCGACGAGCTGACCTACGTGTTCAAGCTCCACCGGGGCGTGCGCTTCCAGCCCAAGCCGCCCGTGAACGGGCGCGAGCTGACCGCCGCCGACGTGGTGTACTCGATGGAGCGGTTCCGCTCCGTGAAGGGCAATCCCCAGGCGTACCTGCTGGCCATGGTCGACAAGGTCACGGCCCTCGACCGTCACACCGTGCAGTGCACGCTCAAGGAGCCCTACGCGTGGTTCCTCGACATGATCGCCAGCCCCATGACGCTGCCCATCGTGGCCCGCGAGTGCGTCGAGAAGTTCGGCGACCTCAAGAAGGCCGAGGCCACCGTGGGCACCGGCCCGTGGATGCTCGAGCGCTACCGGCCCAACGTCGGCTTCACGCTCGTGCGCCACCCGCACTACTTCCGATCCGGGCTGCCGCTCATCGACCGCATCGAGGTCACCATCGACGAGGACAACGCCTCCCGCCTGGCCGCGTTCCTCGCGGGGAAATACGACCTGGGCTGGGAGAACGGCGGCGCCATCAACCGCACGGACTGGAACGCGATGCGGGAGCCGCTCAAGCGTCACCGGCCCGGGCTGCGCACGGCCGAGCACCCGAGCAACGTCGTGTACCGGGTCTTCATGCGCACCGACAAGGCGCCCTTCTCGGACGTGCGCGTCCGGCGCGCGATCTCGATGGCCATCAACCGCAACGCGCTCATCGACGCGGTGGCCGACGGATCGGGCTGGCTGAACGGGGCCGTCCCGCTCGCGCTGGGCGACTGGGGGCTCGCCGTCGAGCATATGGGGGACGCACAGCCTTACTACCGGCACAACCCGAAGGAAGCGCAAAAGCTGCTCGCCGAGGCCGGGCATCCCGGCGGGTTCGCCACCGTGATGGACTTCAACAACTACGGCTCGTCCTTCATGGACGACGCGATCGCGCTCGTCCTGAGGGACCTGAAATCGGTCGGCATCGACGCCAAGCTGAACCGGAAGGAGTACGGCGCGTACATCGCCACCACGGCCACCGGCAACTACGAGGGCATGTACTACGGCGCGACCCCGTTCCTCGATCCCGACAGCAGTCTGTACACGAACTTCGCGCCGGGGCACCCGCGCAACGTGGCCAAGGTCAACGACCCGGTGTTGACCGACCTGCTGGTCCGCCAGCGGCATACGGCCGACCCGACCGCGCGGCGTGGCCTGATCCACGACATCCAGCGTCACGCGGCCCTCCAGCAGTACATCATCGAGCTCTACTCGCCGGTGACGGTCTTCGTGTGGAACGGAGCCCTCAAGAACTACGGGCCGAATCTCGGGTACGATTATGGCGGCCGTCTGGTGGCGGCCTGGCTCGACCGATGACACCGTCAGGCGAAGGAGGCAGACGACCATGGCGTTGATCAAAGTGAAGGACCTCGCGTTCGTGAGGCTGCGGGCCCCGGAGCTCGACCGGGAGGAGGAGTTCCTCACCCACTTCGGTATGAGCCGGACCGAGCGGACGCCGACCGCGCTCTACATGCGGGGGACGGACCCGAGCCATCACCTGCACGTCACCGAGAAGGGCGATCCCGCGTTCGTGGGCTTCGCCTACTACGCCGAGGGCGAAGAAGATCTGCACCGGGTGGCCAAAGCTCCCGGCGCCAGCGCGGTCGAGAAGATCGACGAGCCGGGCGGCGGCCAGCGCGTGCGGCTGCGCGAGCCCAACGGCTATCAGGTCGAAGTCGTGTGGGGGATCGAGACGCTGCCCACGCTCTCGTATCACTACCAGCACATGAACACGGGCCCGGAGCCGCTGCGCCGCACCGAGCTGATGCGGCTGCGTCCGTCGCCCACGCCGATCAAGCGCATCGGCCACGGGGTCATGGGCACCCCGAAGGTGAAGGAGACCGTGCAGTGGTTCCGTGACACGCTCGGGTTCATCTGCTCGGACGACGTCTACGCGGGCGACAAGCACAACATCATCGGCTCCTTCAACCGCTGCGACCGCGGCGACGAGTACGTCGACCACCACACGCTCTTCTGCGTCATGAACGAGCGGGCGGGGCTGAACCACACCTCGTTCGAGGTGCCGGACGTCGACGCCGTCATCAAGGACCACGAGTACATCGAGCGTCTGGGCAAGTACGAGCACATGTGGGGCGTCGGACGGCACCTGCTCGGCAGCCAGGTCTACGACTACTGGGCCGATCCGTGGGGCCGCGTCCACGAGCGCTGGGCCGACACCGACCGCCTGAACGCGCGCACGCCGGGCAACTTGCTCTCGGCGGAAGAAGCGCTGGTCAGCCAGTGGGGCGAGCGTCCGCCCGACAAGTTCATCCGTCACGTGAGCCAATAGCTCGGAGGGGAGCTTCGCCATGGCTGGGAAGAAGAAGGGAACCGGGTTGTTGATGGTGTGGTGTGACGTGCCGGCGGACAAGGAGGCCGAGTTCAACCGCTGGTACAACGAGGAGCACCTCGGCGAGCGGATGGCGATTCCGGGGTTCCTGAGCGCCGCGCGCTACGAGGCGGTCAAGGGCTCGCCCAAGCACCTGGCGTACTACGAGCTGGAGAGCCCGGCGGTGCTGGAGAGCGCCGCCTACAAGAAGGTGTCGGACAATCCGACGCCGTGGACCAAGCGCATGGGCCCGGGGGCGGTCGCGACCACCTTCATCCGCAACGTCTACACGATGATCCACCCGCAGGCCGCCACGCCCAAGATCGAGGACAGCCCGATGGCGCCCTCGCTCCAGATCGGGCGCATGGACGTGCCGCCCGAGATCGATGCCGACTTCAACAGCTGGTACAACACCATCTACGTCCCGAACTACGAGAAAGTCCCCGGCGTGATCCGCGGCCGTCGCTATCGCGCCCTCTCGGGCACCCCGCAGTACCTCACGCTCTACGAGTTCGAGCACCCGAAGGTCTCGGAGAGCGAGGAGTGGAAGGTCCAGCAGAACGCCTCGCCGGTGAGCAACCGCATCCGCCCGCACATGAAGCACGCCCCCGGCTCCCCCGGCGTCTACGTGAAGACCTTCGAGCTCTGATTCGAAGGGGGGCTTCGGCCCCCCTTCTCCACGCTCCTGAGAAGCTCCCGATCGCGCGAGGCGTGCTAGAGTTTCGCCGATGAAAATCCATCGCGTGCTCGCACTGCTCGCTCTCCTCGCCGTGATCGTCGTCCCCGCGCCGGCCCCGGCCCAGCCGGGCGCGCCGAGCGTGACCCAGTTCAGCCCTCAGGGCGTGGTCAAGGGGGTTCGTCAGGTGGTCGCGCGGTTCTCGGCGCCGATGGTGCCGCTGGGGGATCCGCGGCCGGCCATCGAGGTGTTCGACGTCGACTGTCCCGAGGCGGGGACGGCGCGCTGGGTCGACAGCCGCGAGTGGGCGTACGACTTCGCGCGCGACCTGCCGGCCGGCGTGCGCTGCACGTTCCGCCTACGCGCCGGCGTCACCACCCTCGACGGCACGGCGGTGGGGGGCCGGCGGGAGTTCACGTTCTCGACGGGCGGCCCCGCCGTCCTGCCGTCTTCGGTCCCGCGCGCGGGCACCGAGTGGATCGACGAGACGCAAGCGTTCATGCTCGTCCTCGACGCCCCCGCCGACGAGGCGTCGATCGTGGCCCACACGCACTTCGTGGTCGAGGGCGTGCAGAGTCGGGTCGGAGCCCGGATCCTCACCGGCAAGGACCGCGAGACCATCCTGGCCTCGCGCGGCAAGAATCTGCCCGAAGGCCCCATCGTGATCCTGCAGGCGCGCCAGCGGTTCCCCAACGGCGCGCGGGTCACGCTGGTGTGGGGCAAGGGCATCGTCACCACCACCGGCGTGCCGACGACCGAGGAGCAGAAGCTCGAGTTCCGCGCGCGGCCGGCCTTCGAGGTCCACTTCACCTGCGAGCGCGAGCGCAAGGACGCCGACTGCCTGCCGGTGGGCTCGCTGCGCGTGACCTTCTCGGCGCCGGTGCCGTGGGCTCAGGCCAGCAAGCTCGCCCTCGTGGGTCCGGGGGGGCGCCGGTGGAAGGCCGAGGCGCGCGACACGCGCGACCCCCTGCACTGGGACGTGAGCTTCCACGCGCCGTTCCCCGAGAAGGCCACGCTCCGCGTGGAGATCCCGGCCGATTTCGTCGACGACGCCAACCGCCGGGCCGTCAACGCCGCGCGCTTCCCGCTCACCGTGAAGACCGCGGCGTTCCCGCCGCTGGCCAAGTTCGCCGCGCGCTTCGGCATCCTCGAGCGCGCCGATCCGGTGCTGCCGGTGACCCTGCGCCGCCTCGAGCCCAAGGTGAAGCTGGCGCTGCTGCGCGCGGATCGGCAGCCCAAGGGCGGCATGGCCGATTGGATGGAGAGCGTGAAGGCCACGGTGTTCCGCGTGCCGCCGGAGGCGAGCAGCGAGATCCAGCCGTGGCTGCGCCGGGTGGCCGAGGCCAAGCGCACCGCGTCGGTCTTCGGCGGCGGCGCGGCCGGCGTTCGCACGTCGGAGCTGCCGAAGCCGGGCGGCGCCGACGCCTTCGAGGTGATCGGACTGCCACTGGGCCGTCCCGGCCTCTACATCGTCGAGCTGGAGAGCGCCCGCCTCGGTCAATCGCTGCTGGAAAAGCCCGGGTCCATGTACGTCCCCACGGCCGCGCTCGTGACCAACCTGTCGGTGCATCTCAAGTGGGGGGCCGAGAACGCGCTGGTGTGGGTGACCGCGCTCGACAGCGGCCGTCCCGTGAGCGGCGCCAAGGTGACGATCCAGGACTGCTCGGGGGCGGTGCGCTGGCGCGGCGCCACCGACGGCCAGGGCCTGGCGCGGGTGACCGGGCTGCCCGCGCGCGCCGCGCTACCCCGCTGCGACGACGTCAAGGGCGGCGACGACTGGGAACAATCGAGGGCGCTTCGCGACACCAACGACGGCCTCCTCGTCATCGCCCAGACCCCCGACGACCTCGGGCTCGTTCACACGAGCTGGGACGAGGGCATCCAGCCCTGGCGCTTCAATCTGCCCACCGCGGAGGAGCGCGGTCCGCTGCGCGCGCACTCCATCCTCGACCGCCCGCTGTTCCGGGCCGGCGAGACCGTGCACATGAAGCACGTGATCCGCCGGCCCTCGCTGCAGGGCTTCGAGGCCGTGCCCGAGGCCGGCCGGCCCCGCCAGGTCGTGCTCAAGCACCTGGGCAGCGACGAGAAGTACGAATTCCCGCTCACGTGGAATCCCGCCGGGACCGCCGAGACGACCTGGAAGATTCCCACCGGGGCAAAGCTCGGCTCCTACTCGATCACGCTGGTCGGCCGGCCGCTTCAACGGGCGCGCTGGATGAAAGAGGACACCGACGTCTCCTACGCCTCGGGGATGTTCCGGGTGGAGGAGTTTCGCCTGCCCACCCTCCGCGCGGTGCTGCGCCCGCCCACCGAGCCGCTGGTCGACGCGACCGACGTCGCCCTCGACATCGCCGTCACCTATCTCGCCGGCGGCGGCGCCCGCCGCCTGCCCGTGACGGTGCGGACCCAGGTTCAGCCCCATCCCTTCCCCACCTTCGAGGGCTTCGAGAACTTCACCTTCGCCAACGGCGCCGTGACCGAAGGCGTGACCCGACGGGCGCGCGGAGACGACGACGAGGAGGACGACGAGTCGAGCGAGAGCGCGCCGCCGACGCGCGGCAAGCCCGCGGTGCACCAGCGCGACAGCCTGACCCTCGACGATCAGGGCACCGGCAAGGCCACCGTGCGCAAGCTCCCGCGCGCGGCCGTGCCCCGCGACCTGCTCGTCGAGCTGGAGTATCGCGATCCGTCGGGAGAGACGCAGACCGCGGCCCGGCGCCTGACGCTGTGGCCGTCGACGCGGCTGGTCGGCCTCGTGCCCGAGGGCGGCGAGGTGTTCGGCGAGACGCTGAAGGCTCACGCCGCGGTGATCGATCTCGCGGGCAAGCCGGTTGCCGGCGTGCCGGTCACGGTGGAGGCGTTCGAGCGCAAGCTGTACTCCCATCGCAAGCGGCTGGTCGGCGGGTTCTACGCGTACGAGCACGTCCAGGAGGTCCGTCGCCTCGGCGAGCTGTGCCGCGGGACGACGTCCCCGGGCGGGATGCTGATCTGCGAGGGCAAGGCGCCGGCGACCGGCAGCCTGATCCTCCAGGCCACGGCCCGCGACGAGCAAGGACGCGCCACCGTCGCCAACGCCGACGTCTGGGTCGTCGATCCCGAGCTGGCGTGGTGGTTCGAGGTGCGCGAGCACGACCGGATGGACGTATTGCCGGAGCGTCGCCGCTGGGAGCCCGGCGAGACCGCGCGCCTGCAGGTCCGCATGCCGTTCCGCGAGGCAACCGCGCTGGTGACCGTCGAGCGCGAAGGCGTGCTGGACGCGCGCATCGTCAAGCTGTCGGGCAGCCAGCCGGTGATCGAGCTGCCCGTCCTCGGCACCTACGCCCCCAACGTGTTCGTCTCGGTGCTGGCCGTGCGCGGACGGGTGGCCGGAGTGCAGCCGACCGCGCTCGTCGATCTCGGCCGTCCCGCCTTCAAGCTCGGCCTCGCGGAGATCCGCGTGGGCTGGCGCGCCCACGAGCTGAAAGTGACGGTGACGCCGGAGCGCGACACCTATAAAGTCAGAGAGCGAGCCCGCGTGCGCGTGAAAGTCGTCACCGCCGACGGCAAGCCGCCGGCCCCGGGCAGCGAGGTCGCGCTCGCCGCCGTCGACGAGGCGCTGCTGGAGCTGGCCCCGAACCCGAGCTGGGACCTCCTGCCCGCGATGCTGACCCGTCGCGCGCTCTCGCTCACCACCTCCACCGCGCAGCTCCACGTGGTGGGCAAGCGCCACTTCGGGCTCAAGGCCCTGCCCGCGGGCGGCGGCGGTGGGCGGCAGACCACGCGCGAGCTGTTCGACACGCTCCTCTACTGGAACGCCCGCGTCGCGCTGGACGAGCGCGGCGAAGCGACGGTCGAGATCCCGCTCAACGATTCGCTCACGAGCTTCCGGGTGGTCGCGGTGGCCACCAGCGGCACCGGGCTCTTCGGCACCGGCGCCGGCACCTTCAAGGCGACGCAAGATCTCATGCTGCTGGCGGGGCTGCCGCCGCTCGTGCGCAACGGCGACCGCTTCGCCGCCGAGGTGACGCTGCGCAACGCCACCGCGCGGCCGATGGAGGTCGTGGCGCGCGCCCGCATCGAGGGCCTGGGCGCGGCGCTGGAG
>Ga0193725_1000193_pt1 | contig 19993 bp, 15 predicted proteins | sample H2a2metaG_FD_143058 | JGI IMG/M metagenome (GOLD analysis project Ga0193725, IMG submission 143058) | Soil microbial communities from a riparian zone of the East river system, Colorado, United States - H2a2 | ecosystem: Environmental > Terrestrial > Soil > Riparian zone | place: USA: East River... | reverse complement strand
GACCGAGCCAGCCACTCCCCGGTAGCTCAGTCGGTAGAGCGGGTGACTGTTAATCACTAGGTCGCAGGTTCGAGTCCTGCCCGGGGAGCCAATTTTCGCGGACTTCCGAGACACCCCTACCAACTCCACAGGCTCATGCGCTGATCCTTGCGCTGAATCTTCGAAAAAATGGGCTTCCGAGGTGGGGTCGTCGATTTCGACCCTCAACAAAAACCAGCACTTCCGGTACAGGTCAGACCACAAGTGATTTTTAATCACCTGCTGGTAGTGGCGTGCTCGCACAGTCGGGCGCGATACAAGACCGGACCGAACCGTACGCTTGTGAAACCCTAACCGCCGCGCAGCCAGTGTCGGTAGGCGTCGATCCGCTCGGCACCGTCGGGCAGCGGTAACGGCAGCGGAAGATCGAGAATCGGAACGGTCAGGCGGATGCGGGCTCTTCGACAGACGGCGACGATTTCTTCCCGGTGGTTCAGGTCGATGCGCTCGACCTTGACGGGCAACTCCCAGCACCATCGTCTTAAACGGCACCGACAAGTGCGAGTCCAGCATCGTGTACAGGCCGGTGATCTGTTCGAACTCGCCTTAGCAGTTGACGACAGCTTCGCCAACCAGCGTGTCGAGACGGGTATCGACTCTTGAAGACGCGGCGCTTGGGGCGACGCTTGATCGGCCGGTTCATAGGCGAGCCCCGCGTGAATGGCTTCCGCCGACGCCCGATCGCCGTGGCCGATCGACGAATTGACACCGGCGACGCCGGCCACGTACTGTACGGCCATGCCCCGCAAGGTGGTGATCACCGGCCCGGCTCCATCCCTTGAGGAGACTGCCCGAGAAGTCGGGTTGTCGCCAGGCGAAGCCAGACGGATCGCGGACCTGATGGACGCCATTGTCCAGAGGCGGCTTCGGAGGGTCGGGGGAGTCGTGCGCTACAAGCGCGGCCCGGGGCCGGAACGCCGCATGCGCCCGAAGCGGGCTGCTGGGGTCGTGCGCGCCTGAACGGCGGGCTTTCGTAAATGGCCTCCCGCCGGGCGTCGGCGAAGCGCCGTCGTCGGCCGCCTGACGCGGCGTTTCTCAACATTCCCTACGACGCTCAGCACGAAGAGCTGTTCCTCGCGTTCCTGGCCGGGCTGAGCGGATTCGCACTGATCCCCCACGCGACTCTGGAGATCCCGGGAAGTCAACGCCGGCTGGATCGGATCTTCCGTCTCCTCGGTCGCTGCCGCTATTCGCTCCACGACCTCTCTCGGGTGGAGGTCGATCGCACGCCGCCGGCGACACCTCGGTTCAACATGCCCTTCGAACTCGGTCTCGCCGTGGCGCTCGAGAAAACGCAACGGCCTCGCCACGAGTGGCTCGTATTCGAGACACGGTCTCATCGCGTATGGAAGTCGCTGAGCGATCTTGCTGGCACGGATGAGTACATCCATGGCGGCACGCCGCGTGGAGTGCTCCAGGCATTGACGAATGCGCTCGTGAGACGCCGCCACCAGCCGACCGTCGCCGAATTGGAAGAGGTCTACCGGGATGTGAGCGAGTACGCCCGTGAACTGAAGGTTCGCCTTCGGACGACCACGATTTTCCAGGCGCGGGCGTTCAGAGAGCTCGTGGCGGCCGCTCAGAGGAGCGCGAGCCAACGCGTCGCCGCCGTCCAGCGCCTCCGCCACCGCTCTACTCGGAAGACGTGATCGAGATCGCTGCATGATGCGACAGTTTCACAAGATTTGGATTGATCAGTGCGGCGCCGCCGGTGACATCCGAGACGCGTTCGGCCTCCAGAAGGCTCTGGGCTACCTGATCGGGGAAAAGTTCCTCAACTTCTTGCGCGCCGCCGACCAGGACACCGACTTTGCCGGCGAGGTGCCAAGCTTCGTCGAGGAAATCCAGCGGATCTTCGATCAGGCTGAACTGCGTGCATATCTCGACGGAGTGCGGCGCGTCGGCCCGCTCGCCCACACAGCCAGTGATGAGGCCTACGAGGAAATGCGTGACGCGGGCGCCTTCGACGAGGATCCAGTCGAGTGGGCCGAGAACATCCTCCTCCTCGAACGGGCAAAGAAGCTGCTCCTGACGTGAGAGTGCCACGGACAATACCGCACAAGACGGAGAGCAGGATGCTTCGCCGGGCGGCAGTGAAATGGGCTGATTCTGGGGGCGGTATCTCTTTTGTGCCGTGACACGGTGCTGGTTCGACGGTATTGAAGCCTCCGAGGAGGCCCAGCTTCGTAAGAGGAGCCTCTCATCCAGACAGGCGCGCATCCTCGATCGCCCGGTGCAAAGCCTCGACGCTCGGCATCTGGTGAGCGTTGTGGATGAGACCGAGGATACAGGGAAAGGCGATATTCATGAAACGCGTGAGCACTGCGAGATCCTCCGGCCGCCTGCCGTGGTGTAGAAATCGCGAACGCAGTCCGTAGGCGGCCTTGACAGACTGGATGATCTCCCGCCGCTGTGGTAGTGCGTCAGAGATCAGAAAGGCGATGCGCTCCGCGATATTGCTCTGGAGCGCCTCACTGTCATCGCGTACGAGCATCGACTCGAGAGCGACGAGAATGTAGATGAGCTTGTCTGCTGGATCGGCAGCCAGGCTGCTCCGAGAGTATATCCGGAGCGCGTCGAGCAACTGCTCCTGGTACGGAGTTCGCTCACGCAGTTTTAGCAGATCCCCGACGGTCATCAGATCGCGTCCGAAGACGCCAAGCGCCTCGTCGTCGATAATGTATCGCGCTATCGACGGGCCGGACTGTCCGACACTGACCTGCTCAAGGCGGGAGGGTGTGGTCTCTAAGTAGTGACGCTTGGCCTCACCGTGTGTGCCGAGAGCGACGCATCCTGACACGATTCGCGGCTCGAGATTGGCTCCGTCGAAGACCCGGAGCATTGCGAGTGCGTCGTCGGCCTCGGCATACGCGATCTCCACGGCGCGGTCAAGCTCTGCGTCAACGGTAACCGTAGCTGCGGTGAACCCCTGGTAGGCCTTGCGGTGACGAGTAATCCAGTCGTCGACCTTTGCAGTCCATTCGGCCTCGCTGTACTCTCGACGTTCCTTGCGTTGCAGTGCCTCCGCGTGCCACTCATCGAAGCGCTCTGCGGTCAAAACTTTCAATACGATGTTTGCGAATGCGAGCTCGCGTTCTATCTGCAAGGCGCCCACGGGGACCCAGATCTCTCGCGACTTGATGAGACTGCTGGCTTTTGTGAGGACGTAGCCACACATTCGCGAGTCTTGGGACTCGATGCCGTTGTGTCGAGCTTTCAGCCAGTCAAAGATGAGATCGAGCACAGTGGTGACACTCACGCGGTCTCGGACCTGCGGGGTACGCTGCAAGGATGCCGCGATAGCGCTTGCCTCGGCGAAGGCGGCTCCGTGAAGACCAAGGTGAAACGGCCGGCGGCCCCAGGCCGTGTAGCTCCTTCGCGGTGATGCTGGACGTGGCTGAGGAGGCGCCCCTAAGGATGATCTGGGTGTCAAGGACGGCGGTCAGCATGGGCCGCCCGGAGCCCCTCGGCGATGATGGCGGCAACCTCGTCCTGAGAGAGATCGCTCGCCCGCTGGCGGGCACGTTCGACCAGGGCCCGCAGCTCGTCGTCCGAGAGGTCGCGCAACGAGGCGTCGATCTCGGCGAGGCCGGCCCGGGTCGTCAGCAGGACAGGCAAGACCTCGCGGGCGAGCTCCTGCCGTTCGGGCTCGGACAGAGCCAAGATCTCCCGGGCGAGAGACCGGACTCGAACGGTGTCCATCGCGCTCCATTTCTCCTTGGAGGTCACCCTAGCATGGCACCGACCGACCGAACAGACGCGCGCGGGCTTGCGCTATCTTGCGCTGAAGGATTCACGGACCGCGATAACCTCAAATCCGCTTCTGTCGGCTGAGTACGCTCCTGTCGTGGACCGTCAGCGCAAGCGAGCCCCGGTGAATCAGATGGTTGCGCTGCAAATGCCTGAAAGCACGAGAGGGGCAGCCGGTGCCGCCCCTCCACTGTTAATCACTAGGTCGCAGGTTCGAGTCCTGCCCGGGGAGCCAAATCAAGCCGTTACGCGATCGAACCCTTTCTTACGGAATCGTCGACGAGGACATTTCGGGGGCATCGTCCTGCGACGTACCCACGGACGCGACGCGTGCATTGCCTGTATCCTGACGCCGTGAAGTGCTCGCGCGGCCACGCGAATCGTGCGGGACGTCGGTTCTGCGCCGAGTGCGGCGCGCCGTTGACCGTCGCGTGCGCGGCGTGCGGGTTCGCGAACGAGGCGGACGAGAAGTTCTGCGGGGGCTGCGGCCAACCGATCGTCGTCGAGAAAGCCCTCTCTTCGCGCGCGGCGCTCGAGGGCGAGCGCAAACAGGTCACGATTCTCTTCGCCGACCTCAAGGGGTCGATGGAATTGCTGGCTGATCGCGATCCCGAGGAGGCGAGGAAGATCCTCGACCCCATCCTCGGCCTCATGATGGACGCGGTCCACCGATACGAAGGCACGGTGAACCAGGTGATGGGTGACGGCATCATGGCGCTGTTCGGGGCGCCGATCGCCCACGAGGATCACGCCGTGCGGGCGTGCTACGCGGCCATCGACCTGCAGAGCGCCGCGCGCCGGTACGCCGAGCGACCGCTTCCGGGCGCGGTCTCGCCGCTGGTGCGGGTAGGTCTGAATACCGGCGAGGTGGTGGTGCGGGCCATCGGTTCTGATCTCCACATGGACTATTCCGCGATCGGCCAGGCGACACACCTAGCGGCGCGCATGGAGCAGATCGCGGCGCCGGGGACGATCCTGGCGACCGCTGACGTGATGCGTGCCGCGGGCGACTATGTGATCAGCCGGCCTCTCGGCCCGACGCGGGTGAAGGGCCTCTCCGAGCCGGTGGACGTGTTCGAGATCACTGGCACCGTCGAGGGGCGCGTGCGGTTCGATTCGTCGCTGGCCCGTGGGCTCAGCCCCTTCGTCGGTCGGGACGTGGTCGTGCGGCGGCTCGTCGATGCGGCGGCGCGTGTGGAACGCCAGCGCGGCGAGCTGGTGGCGCTCGTGGGTGAGCCGGGCGTCGGGAAATCACGCCTGGTCTGGGAGTTCCTGCACGACCACGTGTCGCCGGAGTGGCGGATTCTCCAGTCGCGCTCGATCTCGTTCGGGAAGGCGACCCCGTTCCTGCCCGTCGTCGGGCTGCTCCAGCGCGTCTTCGGCATCGACGATCACGCCACCGCCGCGAGCATCACCGAAGCCATCTCGGACGGGATCGCCACCCTCGACGCTTCGCTGACGGCCGACGTCCCGGCCCTGCTCGCGGTCATGGGCGCGTCGGGGGACGATGCAGAGTGGAGACGGCTCGATCCGCCGCAGCATCGAGAGCGGATCCGGACGGCCGTCAAGCGGCTCGTGCTGCAGCTGGCACTCCGCCAACCGCTCGTCATCGTCGTCGAGGACCTGCACTGGATCGACGAGCACACGCAGGAGATTCTCGACGTCCTCGTCGAAACGCTGCCCGAGGCGCGCCTGCTCATGCTGGTCGATTACCGTCCCGAGTATCGCCACGGATGGGGTGGCCGGTCCTGCTACACCGAGCTGCGGCTCGATCCGCTGCCGGCGGAGACGGCCACGGAGCTCGTCGACACCTTCCTCGGGCGGCACGCGAGTGTGGCCGGCGTGAAGCAGAGCATCCTCGCCCGGACGCAAGGCAATCCATTCTTCATCGAAGAGATGGTGCAGCATTTCGTGGAGAACGGCGCGCTCGTGGGTGTCCGGGGCGCGTACGAGTGCGGGCGGGAGCGCACGCGGCGCGACGTGCCGGGGACCGCACGCCGTCCTCGCTGCGCGCATCGATCGTCTCGGCGCGGACGACAAGCGGGTGCTGCAGGCCGCCGCCGTCGTGGGCAAGCGCATCCCGCTCTCCGTGCTCGAGGACATCGGTGACATCGCCGGGACGGCCTTGAGGAATGCGCTGGCCAGGCTGATCAGGACGGAATTCCTCCACGAGGCGGGGCTGTTCCCGGAGATCGAGTACGCGTTCAAGCATGCGCTGACGCACGAGGTCGCCTACGCCGGGCTGCTTCACGATCGAAGGCGGCAGCTCCATGCCGCGGCGCTCGGCGCCATGGAGCGTCTCTACGCGGGGCGGCTCGCGGGCCACGCCGAGGCGCTCGCCGAGCACGCGATCAACGGCGAGGTCTGGGATCGCGCCGTCGACCACCTCCTCGAGACGTCCGGCCAGGCCTTCGTGCAGGGCGCGTTGACGCGCTCAGTCGAAGCCACCGAGCGCGCGCTGGAGCTGTGCGGTCGGCTGCCCGAGAGCGAGGCCAATGCCGCCCGCGCGATCGATGTGCGCCTCGCCATGTATGCCCCGTTGCTGATGCGCGGGGATTTCACCCGGATCCTGCTGCTGATCGGCCAGGCGGAAGCGCTGGCCCGCGGCACCGGCGACAGGCTGAGACTCGGGCGTGTGCTGTGGCGTCTCAGCGGCCCTCGATATGTGCGCGGCGAATACGCCGCGGCGCTGGAGCTGGCGCGGGCCGCCCACGCGATCGGCTGCGACATCGGTGATATGGAGTCGCGATTGAGCGGCGCGCTGCAAGCGGGGATGGTCCACTTCCAGCGGGGTGACAACCGGGCGGCGATCGACATGCTGAAGACGATCACCGACGGCCCGGATGCCGAGGCCGCCAAGCGACGATACAGCAGGCCCGCCCTCCCGGTCGTTTGGGCCATCTGGTGGCTCATGCCGGCGCTCGCTGAGATCGGCGACTTCGACGAGGCGCTGAGATACGGCGATCTCGCGATGGCGGCGGTTGCGGACGGCGCGCCGACATCGCAGGTGCCGACGCACATGATGCGGGCCATCGTCCTGGCGACACGCGGCGATTTCGGCGCCGCTCGTGCCGCGATCGACGAATCGCGGCAGATCGCCGAGTCGAACGCGGTGACGGCGTGGTTGGGGAGCGTTTACACGACCTGGGGTTGGATCGCGGCCGAGACGGGTCACCCCGAGGAGGGCGTGGCCTGCATCGAGCGCGCCCTCAGTCTCCAGGAAGCGATCGGGATCAAGAGTCAGCTGCCCACATCGTACCTTCGCCTGGCGGACGCACATCTCGCCGCGGGGCAGTACGAGGCGGCCACCGTGGCCGCGCGCCGTGCGCGAGATGTCGCGGAGTCCCTCGGCGACGCCGGCCGGCGGGCGCGGGCCATCAGAGCGCTGGCGGACGCGGGTGCCGAAACGGGAGATGACGGCGCCGAGGCCCTCTATCGGGAGCTCCAGCGCGTCGCCCGCGACCTCGACCTGCGACCGCTACAGGCCCATGCCCATCTGGGTCTGAGCCGGCTCTCCCATCGCGCCGGTCGGCCGGGAGAGGCGGCGGATCACCTGGCGACGGCCTTCGCGATGTATCGCGACATGGGCATGACGCATTGGGTGGAGAGGGCGGAGGCGTTGTGTCGCTGAAGCGACTCAGCCCCCTCAGCACCGCCGAGGGGCTTCGTACCGCTTGCTGACGTCACGCTGACGGCCTTGCCGGGATTTGGCGGGGAAACTCCGGGACGTATCGGAACGGGCACAGCGCCGTTAGCGGTTGATTCGGGACGCCAGAAGACACTTCGAGACGCCTGGCGAGTCCGCCTGCTAATCACTAGGTCGCAGGTTCGAGTCCTGCCCGGGGAGCCAAACATTTCGAATACTTACACGACGTCCGGTTTTCACCCTTCTCGTTGCTGACGGTTTTGCTGACAGCGTCGAGGATGTTTCGGGACGCTACGACACAGTGACGACCGATCAACAGAGCGGCTGAATGACACCTGCTGTCCCTCGGCCTCCGAAGTCGCCGAAGCGCGAGCAGCTGACGCCTTCGCGCCGAGGTGAGGGAGCCGGCGGAGCGAATGCAGGCGCCGCCTGGTCGGCCATGTACGAGGTCAGGTCCCCGCACAGCCAACTGGAATCAGCCCTACGTTGCGGCAGTATGATGTCAGAGGATGATTGTCGATTTTCCGGACGCCAAACGCGTAATGATGAAGGCGCTCAACGCCCTGTTGCGCCAGCAGCTAAGAGATAAAGCGCCGATGATGAGTCTCATTAAGCACAAGGGCATCTTTGAGGGTCACCAGAATTCCATCGTTCGCGCGGACGGATCGAGCGAAGTGAGCGACCTCCATGTCGTCGAGGGTGGGTTCTCGATCGCGCAACAGGATGTCGCAACGACAACTTTCGCCGACGTCGCCGAGAAGATGGCAGCGGCGGCCGAGGATATGGCCGGCCAGCTAGAACGCAATGTGTTTAGGACGCTTACGGAAACGATCACGAAGGTCGGGAACGCTATATCGAATCCTCTGCCACCGGGCCGCGAAGTAGTGCTCCAAGCGCTCGAGAAGATATGGATCGATTTCGAAGATGATGACCGTGCGAAACCCGTGAAGCCGACGATAGTCGCACATCCGACGACCGTTGAGGCGATGATGAAACGCGAGGCGACACGGACGGAACCCGAGAATCGGGAGTTCGACAGGCGCGAGGCTGCGATTCTGGATCAGAAGTACAAGGAGTATATGGCGAATCTCGCTTCACGTGCAATTATGGATTGATTCATGGAGCAGTCTCAACAGTTTGATCCATTTCTCCAACGCGCCGTCGAGTACTGGCTCGATTCCTCCAACGAGCTCGGCTATCAGCCTCTCTTTTGTGCTTGGCTTTCAACCATCGGCTATGCCGTCAAGCACTCCTCCAAGGGCGGCGCGCTCGAACAGGGCAAGGACGTCATCGCCACAGACGGTGATGGGGTCGTTCACGCCTATCAGCTGAAGGGCGGGTCGATCAGTCTCGCGCGATGGCGGACGGAAGTGCGGCCCGAGGTTGAAGAGCTGATCGATCTACCTGTTAAGCACCCCGAGGTCGATAAGACCAAAGGACATGTTTCGTATCTTGTGACAAATGGTGAGCTGGAGGATTCAGTTAAGGTCCAGATTGCCGACCTCAATGAAAACAAGTGGCGAGCAACGCCGCTCCACGTCCTGACTCGCGGCGATCTACTCACGCACTTTCAGGCCATGGCGGGCGGCCTCCTTCCGCGCGACGCCGAGACGTATAAGCAGTTGATTGATTTGATATTCCGGGATCGTACCGGCTTACCCGACCTCGAGAGCACCGCCTCCTTTCTCATTAAGGTGCTGCGTCCTGACGACAAGCTATCTAAAGAACAGCGCCGCCGCGACATCGCGGCCGCCGTCCTCTATGCCAACCTCATTGCTGGTCCGTATCGCGGTGCCGCGAACTACATCTCGACTATCCGTGTCATGGTGATCCTTACCAGTCAGATCATGCTCTGCGCCGACCGTCATCGCCTCGACGACCGATACTGGCTCGAAGCGTACCGTACCGTCTGGAATGACATCCTCGCGACCGCTCGACTGCTTGAGTCAGAGGTCAACGACGACGGCTTCAACAAAACCCTGGTGTCACCAATGGACCGCGAGCTGCATTCGTTCAGACGGCATCTCGCCGCCCTGTATGTCTTCGCGCTGAAGGTTGCGGAACTGATCACCGGTGATCCGGCTTGGCGTACGGTTGGGGATGTACCACTGGCCGAACGATATCGTCAGGCTTTCTTGATATGGGGCGAGGCGTCGCTCATTCCATTCATCTTCCTCACACTCCTTCTTCGACGCCTGGATGGCGGTGCGGAGAGCGCATACTATCCGATCCGCGCCGCTCTAAACCAGATCGTCACCGAGAATGGTAGGGGGGCAAAGGACGGCCCAGGGCTTCTGTCTCCTTACTACGATGTCGATTTCGGCGTCCAGGTTAAATTCGGTCTCCTCGATGATCCTTTCGAGGAAGACTACCGCTGTAGCTCGTACCTCGTTAAACCGCTCATCGATATTCTTGCGCGTAATGAGCAGCGGGAGATCGTGACGCAGCAGTGGCGAGAACTTTCATTCATCAGCTCAGATGAGTTTGTGCCGTCTGAAGACTGGCAGCATTATCTGTGGCGATCCCCGCAAGGAGTGAACTCGACCGTCGTTCCACCGCGACAGCAAAGCTGGGCGGCGCTCGTGCAAGACGCCAAGAACGCTGATGGGCGGCTGCTTCCTGCGGCCCTGCGACGTTTCCCTCAGTTCGTACCGTTTTTCCTCGCTACGTTCCCTCACCGTATCGGCCGGCAGATCGTGGGCCTCCTAGACAAGACCTCAGCCGACGCTAGCGAACGGCAGCAGTAGCCACGGCCTCAGTCAGCAGCGAGCGTTCCGCGCAGTGTGGGTGTACAGAAGTTTCATATGGCCAGCGTCGCCCGGCTATCTTGCTCCCCTCGGAATTAGGTCCACCAACACGACCGTGATGAGATCGCGATCGAGGAGGTGGCCATGGCGGACGAGAACCCGGAGTCGCCGCAGCGGTGGACGGCCAAGCGGCGCGCGGCGCTGGTGGTAAGCATCCTCAAAGGCGAGACGTCGGTGCCGGCCGCGGCCCGAAAGCATGCGCTGACGGTCGCGGAGGGTCGAGGAGTGGCGCGAGCGGTTTCTGCTCGGGGCGGAGAACGCATTGCGACACGCCCGCGCGATGAAGAGGCGCTCAAGGACGAGCAGATCAAACGGCTCAATCAGAAGATCGGCGATCTGGCGTTGGACCTCGACATCCTGAAGGAGGCCACGAAGGACCGCCTTTTCCCCCGCGGACGTCCGACGAGCGAAGAGGACGATCCCCGGGGCGTCGGAGCGCCGGGTGCACCCCGGCGCGGCGAGCGATCGGGAGGTGGATCCGGTGGTACAACGAGGGGCGGCCACACCAAGCGCTCGGCTATCGGAGCCCGCAGGAGTTTCGCGCCCACGAGGCGAGCGCCGTCGCGGCCTCAAGATCGACGATCGACGATGGTGCCGCTACGTCGGGCTGCTCGGCCGCGTCGAGTTTTACGTTTCAACAACTCACCCCGGTGGCTTGATTTCAGGAAGCACTACAGAACTTCCGTCTTTGTGTCGTCTGCCCCGGGATCCATCCGACGTGTGAGGTCTCGTGGTGGACGCTAGGTAGTACTCACCTTAAGATGTGAGATGAGTGCCCGTAGTCGGTCAACACAGACTTGACTGTAATCGTGCGGAGCCGAGTAGCCCGCGTTGTGCCAGCAGTGCGTTAGATCACTTGAACTGCTCACCCTTGCCAACTCAACGTCGACGCCGGAGCCTCTCAGTTGGGCCATCACTTCTCCTGGATCACCGCCCTGCGCGCCGACGCCAGGGATAAGCACAAACACACTCGTCTTTGCGAAGATTCGGCAGATACTTCCTAGGGTGACGGTCGGCGTCGCGCCGACAACAGCTCCCAAGCACGGAGTCGTCAAGGACCACTGCACAATCTCATGCGCGACCGCGTGGCTCAGAGGGAGCCGCTCTCCGCCGAACTCGACGATCAAATCCTGTAGGACCCTTGCACCTGGGTTTGGTGTATGCGCCACTACGTAGACGCCTCTCTTTAGTCCTCCTTGTTGCAAGAACGGCTGCACCGAATCACGCCCCATGTATGGGCTGACAGTAACGGCGTCCGCGTCCCACACTAAGAAACCCTCTCGGGCGTAATTCGCCGACGAGCGTTCGATGTCCCCGCGCTTACTATCTAGGATGACTGGAACACCGGGGAACATCTCGCGCACAAGCTCGATCAAAGCGGCAAGCGTGTGTGACCCGGAAAACGCGCCAACGCGAGGGGTATCATGTTGCACAAAGAATCCGGCGTTAAGCTTGAACGCCGCTGGGCAAAGTCGCTCTCGGACCATTCGGTCGAAGATTTCCGCGAAAAAAGATATCGCCCCGTTGATTCCATGGAATCGGTAAGATTCCGGGAGCGCTTCCACGACGGGATCCAATCCCATGCAGGCGATGTTTCCGGCCGCCCGTGCACTGTCTCTGAGCATATGGGGGAAGTGCTGACCCGACACTACACTCTCACTCACCACAGTCGGTGCACAAGATGAGTACAGGTTCGCCGACTGAACTCGTCGGCATCACTTCACGCGCCAGACAATGTCCGCTATTCTCCACGATGTCCGTGTCCCGGATCCTGTTGCTGCAAGTCGGTTTGTCTGAAGCCGGTCACGTGGTCGTGAGATCTATAGACCTGTTGCGCCAACCCCTACTATGCGTCATCACCTGGCGCAGAGATGTACAGGCATTACGATTAGCGCGCCGTCGATCTATCCGCTCGCTGAGTCCACCCGACCGGATCACGCAGGAACGCGATAATATCCAACGCCTGTATGCTCGATAAGAGCCCGAGATGATATGCTGCTTTGGCTATATAGGAGAGATTCGTAATCACCAGCGGCCTAATGGAGTGACGTGAGAAGTTATCTGCGGAAGGAAAAAGCTCGTTGCTTGTTATCGCAACAGCGAGCTCCACCCGCGCCAAGAGTTCATTCCTGATCACTTCCACGGCTCGAATCATAGTGCCGCCCGTCGAAAAGACCTCGTCGAACACTAGTACGCGGCCTAGTTGGTCAGTCGTCGGGTCGACACATTCAACCCATCTGCCTCGCCCGTGCGTCTTCCTTGTCTTTCGCACGAAGCAAAAGGGCTTGCCCAGCGTCTCGGCAAGGAGCACGCCGAACGGAATGCCTGCCGTTTCCACACCCACGATGCAGTCAAACTCCGCTTCGTTGGTCTGCACGAGCCGAGCGAGGCCCGCGATGACGGACCGCCGTTCGGTCGGGTGCATCAGGAGAACCCTGTGGTCTGGATAGCAAGGTGATTGCAGTCCGGAGGTTAATGTGTAGGGAACCAGCCTACCTTCGCATTCGTAGTACTGCAGAACACCTGCTCCTGCCAGTTCCTGCGCGACGGTCTCCGCAAGGCCCGGGTCTGGGCACGGAACCACGAGCCTGCCCTCTTCATGTGGAAACACTATCCTCGTAGGCATGGCCGGGGCTATTTTGAGATGAAGAATCTGATCGTCCGAACAGTCGCAATCGGGATCGCGATCAAAAGCGAATACACCTTTATCAGACCCGCAAAATGCCTCCAGGCCTCAAGTGCTGGAACCAGCTCAAGGCCGAAAGCCGCGACCACGAACCACCCGAACAGCGCCAAGAGTACATTTAAGGTGTAGTCCCAGTCCACGCGCGAGCGCACTGTTCGCTTGGCTCGTATGGTTTTATAGACATCATCGTCATAGTACCTTGTCCTATGATCATCAAGTTCATGCGAGTACTTGGCTGCGCTGTAGCGCGAGTACGGGGTGGCGACAGGGGAGCTCATTCGCATAAAGCCGGCCTGCGCGACACGGATGTGAGGGTAGATTACAATGGGATAGGGCAAGTTATTTTTGATCTGCAATGGGATCGGGGCGTCGTGACCAGGTTGCAAGATGTTCTGACTAAAGTCTACGGATATACCGAGACGTGCGTATGAAGTACGTCCTGATAAGAGACAAATCGTATCATTCGGAATGAGTACTTTTTCGCTGGTGAATCCGAGAATGAACTCATTCCTTCTCAATAAAATCGGTTGATTATCTTCAGCAAAGCACTCCTTGAACCTCTTGACCATCTCTGCCTGATGTCCATCGGCCAAATCGAAGACTCGTCGGAAAATGCGAGGAGAGCGTACGCGATAGTAACGCTTCGCCAACGTCAGATCGACAGACCAACCATGAATCCGCTTCTTGATTGCTTCGGTATCGCCGCCGTAGACCAAGGCAGTCGGGCTATCGAACGACGCGAGAATATCACGATCCGTGAGCAGGCCCGATGCACCAGCAGCTAACGGAGCGCGGCGCGCGATCATCTGCGACGTGATGACATCACTTAGCTTTCGGGCAAGGTCTTCTGGATTGTCGCTTTCTAGGGCGAGATCATACTTATGTTTGCACTGTCTTTCGCGGGTTGCATGCTTAAGCCGCGCGTCGAGAACCTGTTCGGCGGGACCGAACCGCTCCCTGATGCGCTTCGCCATTGCCGCGTCAGTCGAGTAGTCCAAAAAGATCAGGTGGGCGCGTGGATTACGTGCTTTAACGTCCAACGCAATCTCAGAACAGGCTTGTATGATATATTTATCGGCAGTGTCACAAAGAGTATCCACTTCGCCAGGATAGCCGTAGTGATGTCCGTCCCCCAACGGTCTGGCCCAGTACCCATTGGCGAAGTTACCGCTCAGTTCCCTCAATTCAGAGTCGGATCGAAAGTAGTAGTGGACTCCCTCCGATTCCGACGGTCTTGGAGGCCTCGTCGTGAACGGAATGATGGTATGGAAGCCGCGGGCGCAGAAACGCTCAAGGCAAAACGATTTCCCAACTCCGGTAGGCCCCGAAATTATTATGAGCATCTGTGGCACCTCGCCAACATCACATACCCGAAACGGGATGCTGGAATGTCCGCCCGAGTAACCAGCGACATCCGAAGCAGCCCCGTGAGTCCGCCCCTGGCCACCCTCCGCTGCCGGATGGCCGACGCAGGGTCAGCGCTCCGCTTCGCCTCACGCTTCTCCGGGAGAGCGCGTTTAGCGCGCGAAGTGTTCGGCCAGGAACTCGCGTGGTGTCTTCGCGCTCGACGGAGATTCTCGGTGGCTGGACGAAGAATGTCAATAGGAATCGGCATTTAAGGTTCCGTTCGCTTCGTCGAGAGGAGAGCGGGAGCCAGGATAACGGGTCCCGCGCTTCCGCAGCGCTCAGACCTCGACCCCGCAGGACAGTGTGATTACCCAAAACCTTTCCCCCACGTAGCGCGATGATTCTCAACAGCGTTCCCCCACGGTAGGCGTTTCGCGGCTTGAATCCTGATGATCGGAAACACTTTGACTAGTATCCGCGGATCGCGGCTCCTCGTGATCCGGCCGGCCGGGGTGACGAGGGTGCCCTGTCGCCTGAGGAGTTGCCGTCGCCGCCCCTCCACGGTTAATCACTAGGTCGCAGGTTCGAGTCCTGCCCGGGGAGCCAACCTTTTCGACGCTTCGATACCGTCTCGTTTCTGGGGTCCTGACTACGCTCCTTGACTTCGAGTCGTACACGGCGTACGCCGGCAACAACCGAGGGGAGGAGACCATGAATCGCCACGTCCTCGTCCGTGCAGCGCTGGCCGCTACCTGGTTCGTCGCCGCCGTGCCCGCCACGGCCCGCACGGATGGCATGGTGCCGCCACCGGATTCGGACGGTGCGCTCCGGCTCGAGATGCTGTCGGGCCCGGCGCAATACGTCAGCGGCGGAGCCGCACGGGTCCGGGTCGTCGTCCCCGCGTCAGTGCCGCTCGGCCAGGCCAGGGTCGAGCTGAACGGGGTGGACGTGACCTCCTCCTTCGCCGCCGACGACCAGGCGCCGCATGCGCTCGAGGGCGTGCTGAGGGGACTGCCGCTCGGCCCGAGCACGGTCAAGGCAAGCGTGGCGAGCGCTGGCACCGCGCTGACGCTCGTGAACCATCCGATCACCGGCCCGATGTTCGCGGGCCCCAAGCAGCCCGACTTCTTCTGCTCGACGCCGTCGCACCTCGCCGGGTTCGACCTCACGGGGCCGTTCCTCGACGCGGACTGCTCACTGCCGACGCGCGTCGACTACTACTATCGCGCCTCCAACGGAGGGTGGAAGCCGTACGACGCGGCAGCACCCCGTCCTTCCGACATGACCACGACGACGACGAGCACCGGCGACACGGTCGACTTCGTCATCCGCTGGGAGCGCGGCACGATCAACCGCTTCATCTACACGATCGCCGTTCTCGACCCGACGCGAACCGGGCCGTCGTCGCTGCCGTACTGGAACCGCAAGCTCATCTACTACTTCGGCGGCGGCGTCGCCATCGGCCACTACCAGGGCTCGAACACCCGGGACGAGTCGCGGCACCCGTACGGGCTCGGCCAGGGCTATGCGATCGCGTGGTCGACGGGCACGAAGACGGACACCCACTACAACCTGGTCCTCGGCGGCGAGACGGCGCTGATGGTGAAGTCCCGCTTCGTCACCGAGTACGCCGATCCGCAGTACACGGTCGGCCTCGGCGGGTCCGGCGGCGGGGTCCAGCAGTACATCTACGGCCAGAACCATTCCGGTCTGCTCGACGGTGCGATCCCGCAGTACTCCTTCCCGGACATGGTCTCGCAGATCATCCATGTCGGCGACTGCGAGCTGCTCGAGCGCTGGATGGATCTGAGGGTGCTCGCGGATTCGGGCTCGAAGTGGCGCGTCTGGACGAACCGGTCGTGGCTCGAGGGGCTCGCCTCCTCGAACACGGTCACGAACCAATACCGGCTGCTGACGCCGTGGCTCGCCGCGCCCGGCTCGACGGAGTGCGTCAACGGCTGGCGAGGCCTCTCCCCGCTGGGGCTCAACCCGCACTTCGGCACCGCGCCCGGGATCACGCCTCAGCAGCAGGCGCAGGTCGAGTGGACACACTGGAATGACGTCGTCAACGTCTACGGCCGCGACGCCAGCGGCTTCGCCCGCCGGACGCTGGACAACGTCGGCGTCCAGTACGGCCTGCAGGCGCTGGTCGACGGGCACATCTCTCCGGCCGAATTCCTCGATCTCAACGCCACGATCGGCAGCTGGAAGGCATCGAAGGACATGGCGCAGGAGGGGTGCCCATACATCACGAGCGCATGCCCCTTCGACATCGACGTCTGGAGCGCGCGGAACATGACTGGCCCCGTCCCCATCGCTCCCCGCGCGGAGGGCAGCCTCGAGGCGATGCGCGCGGCCTACCGATGGGGACTCGTCTTCGACGGCAAGATCGACATCCCGGTCATCGACTGGCGCCACTACCTCGACGGTGAGCTGGACATGCACAACGCGCGGCAGTCGTTCGCCGCTCGGTCGCGCATGCTCACGCGCGACGGCGACGCGTCGAACCAGGTGATCTGGTTCACCGACGCACGGCCCGCACGCGCGTTCGACCAGACACCGATGGCGCTCGGGGCGATGGATCAGTGGCTCGAGAACCTCCGGGCGAATCCGCAGCTCGGTGTCGCCGGCAACAAGCCCACCGAGGCGGTCGACAGCTGCTTCGCCACGAACGGGACACTCATCTACCGCGGAACGGACGCCTGGCGCGGCATCATCGACCCAGGCGCACCGGGCCCGTGCACCCAGCTCTTCGAGATCCACGGGACTTCGCGCACGGTCGCCGGCGCCCCGTTCGACGAGGCGCTCTTCAAGTGCCGGCGCCAATCCGTCGAGGCGGCGATCGCCCGCGGTCTCTACGGTTCGTGGCGGCCGGGCGTCCTGGAAGTCGCGCTGCTAAAGGAAGTCTTCCCGAGCGGTGTCTGCGACTACTCACAGGGTGACGCGGGGAGGCCCGATGGTCTCCCTCTGAGTCTCTCAGCCAGCGTCAACCAGCAGACGTTCACGGTCGGGCAATCGCTGAGTGCCGGCGGCGCCGTCAATGATCCGGGACTCCCCGCCGCCGCCGATTTCTACGTCGGCATCCTGAGGCCGGATGGCTCGATTCAGTTCTTCACCAACGCGGGCATCGTGCTCGGCAACGTCGCCGACGCCACGTCGTTCCGTCCCCTCGCGGTCGCGGTGCCGCTGGGGACGCCCTTTTCGGTCAACGCGCCGAGCTTCTATACACACCAATGGTCGGCTGGCGACCTGCACGGCGGCTATGTCTTCTTCGTCGCCGCGGTGAAGACGGGCGCTCTGGCCGGCGGCACCGTCCCGAGCGACCAGATCCTCGGGCTCGCCACCGCCTCCTTCTCGTTCCAATGAGGGAAATGTAAGGCGACGGGCGGCGGACACGGCACTACCGCGGCGGGATGCTCATCTCGAACTTGAAAAAATCGTCCGGATCCCACTGTTGCTTCACCGGGACGAGGACCTGCGGCAGCTTGTTCTTGTAGTACTCCGCGAGCGGGATGTCACGATCGACGAAGTTGATGAACGCGCCGTCGGTATACGGCGCCATGGTCTTGCGGAAGCTCTCGATCCAGGCGATGCACCGCTTGTCGAGACGCGGGGCGTCCGGCCGCCACCACGCCTGGTACTGCAACAGCACGGCGCGATCGCGAAACGCGTAGGCGCTGGCCAGCGGCTCGTCGAAGGCGGCGCCACCGAGGCAGTGCAGGCTCACGTACTGGCGGGCGAGTTCGGGCGGCTCGGGCGCGGTTCTCCGGATCACATTGGTCAGCGCCGGAACGAGGTTCGGGTTCACCTGCCGGCGAACGAAGCCCGAGGAGATCTTGTGCCGAAGTGAAACCCCCGCACAGGTGCTGGTCAGATCCGGCGAAGCGCCGGCCGCGGCGCCGGAGAGCGTCGGACCCGGTTGGTATCCGGGGTGCGTCCCCAGGTGTTCGCGCAACCGCTCCCGCTCGCGTCGGTCGAGCCGCAGGGCGCCTTTCCCCTTGCGTGGCCGAAAAGGACTCAGTGTGTACTTGATCTCGCGCGGCACCGCTTGTCCCTTCAGGAGCCTGTCCAGCGTGCGCTGCGCGTTGGGAATGCTGCCGAGATATCGTCCGCTGAGGAGCAGGCGATCGTTGGTGCCGGACGGCGCCACGAGCAGACGCATGAAGGTGGTCAGATCGTGGTCCTCGTCGCGCGGGAACACGCTCATCCAGCGCTTCAGGAGCTGATCGAGGCTGTCCCCGGGGAGCTGGGCATCGCCCCACGTGACGGACACGTCGACGTACCCGTACGTCATCGGATGGAGCCGGAAGCAGAATCGCGTGATCACGCCGAAGTTGCCGCCGCCGCCGCCGCGCAGCGCTTCGAGCAGGCGCTGGTCCTCGGGGTGTCCCGGCCTGGGGATCTCGTGAATCTCGCCGGCCGCGGTGACGATCTCGACGCCGATGAGGCTGTCGCAGGTCAGACCGAACTGGCGCAATCCGAAGCCCCAGCCGCCCCCCTGGGTCAGCCCGCCGACGTGCACGTCGCCGCACGCGCCCCCCGGAAAGTAGTAGCCGCGCCGCCACAGCTCGACGTATACGTCCGCCAGCGCCGCCCCGGCACCGATCCAGACGCGCCCCGGCCTCCCTTCCTCGAATTGAAACGAGTCGATGGAGGAGACGTCGATGAGGAGCACGCCGTTGGCGCTGCACATGCCCTCGTGCTGATGGCCGCCGGATCGAATCCGAACGCCGCTGGCGCCCGCAGCGGCGATCGCCTTCTTGACGTCCGCGGCGTTGGCGCAGTAGTAGATCGCCGACGGGCGGTAGTCGAAGCGCGCGTTGGAGATGACGCGGTCCTTGTTGTAGCCGGGATCGCCGGGACGAACGATTCTCATGGTTCCTCTCCGCGTTCCGTGACGCCTACTTGCCCTTGAGCCGCACGTCCTCGTACGGGGCGGAGAACGAGTAGCCGGTGATCAGCCCGAGACCCGATTCCTGCACTCTCGGCCCGTAGCCGCTCATCAAGCCGACCTGGACGACGGGCGCGACCATCGCCTTGTCGTGGATCAGCTGCTGGATGCGGTGTACCACGGTCTCGCGCCGCTTCCGGTCGAGCTCGGTGCCCTGCTCGCGGAAGAGCCCGTCGATGTCCGGGTAGCTGCCGTACACGTACGCGCCTCCTCCCGCGATGAAGGCTTCGATCCGCGTCGCGGCGTTGCCGAAGGCGGCGCTTCCCGTGACCACGAGGTTCTTGTACTTCTTGTCGCTATAGCCCTTCTGGAACGCGGCGCGCTCGAGCGGCCGCAGCTTCGCGCGAATGCCGACAGCGTGGAGCGAGTTGACGACGGACTCGCCGAAGCCGACGACCCCCGCGTCGACGGTGCAGTCACCCGCGTCGACCCCGTTCGGATATCCGGCCTCGGTCAGGAGCTGCTTCGCCCGCGCGGGATCGTATTGCGGGGGAGGCGGCGCCCAGAACAAGTCGAAAGTGTTCGGAATGATCGAGTTCGTGAGCAGCGAGTGCCCGAGCGTCTCGGCCTGGTTGATCGTGGGCCGATCGATCGCGAGGTTGGCGGCGAGGCGCACGCGCCGGTCGTGCCATGGAGATTTTGGATCCCACTGGTCGAGGAGCGCGACCCAGAGCATCACGCTGGACACCACGGGCCGCAGCGTGAGTCCACGCGTCCGGCGAAGGTCCTCGGCGAGCGACGCCGTCATCCAGTACGTGACGTCGATC
>Ga0193725_1000191_pt1 | contig 20068 bp, 18 predicted proteins | sample H2a2metaG_FD_143058 | JGI IMG/M metagenome (GOLD analysis project Ga0193725, IMG submission 143058) | Soil microbial communities from a riparian zone of the East river system, Colorado, United States - H2a2 | ecosystem: Environmental > Terrestrial > Soil > Riparian zone | place: USA: East River... | reverse complement strand
AGGCTCTCCAGCCATGACCCTGGGCGGACAGACGCCGTGTCAAACCGTGGGGCGCGGACAGATGACGTGTCAAAACCCGAGCGGACAGATCACTTGCTAACAACACCTGAACCGCACCCGCGACGCGGGGAGAGTTTTCTTGACTCGGAGCGGTGGCTGGTCGATCATGCCGTGCGTGCCGGATCGCGGAACCAACGAAGGAGGCATGGGAGTGCTGGAGCTCGAAACACGCATTGAGCGGCGCGTCGCACGCATCGGCGTCGTCGGTCTCGGCTATGTCGGTTTGCCCCTCGCCGTCGAGTTCGCCAAGGCCGGCTTCGGTGTGGTCGGACTGGACGTCGATCGACGCAAGGTCGAACGCATCCGCCAGGGCGAGAACTACATTCCGGACATCGAGGACAGTGATCTGCAGAACGCCGTCCGGAAGGGGCAGCTGTCGGCCACCGATGACTGGGACGTCGTGGCCGATCTGGACGTCCTCATCGTCTGCGTGCCGACCCCCTTCAACCGCAACAAGGAGCCCGATCTCTCCGCCGTCGTCGAGGCGGTCCAGGCCATCGGCAAACGCCTGCGACGCGGCCAGCTCGTGGTCCTCGAGAGCACGACGTACCCGGGCACGACCGAGGAGATCCTCCAGCCCGTGCTCTCCGAGAGCGGCCTCCGCGTGGGCGTCGACTTCGCCCTAGCCTACTCCCCGGAACGCGTCGATCCCGGCAACCGGCTCTATCAGATCCCCAACACGCCTAAGGTCGTGGGGGGCGTGACCCCGACGTGCGGCCGGCTGGCCGCCGCCCTCTATCGCACCATCGTGGTGAAGATCGTGCCGGTGTCCTCGTCCCGGATCGCAGAGATGGTCAAGCTGCTGGAGAACATCTTCCGCAACGTCAACATCGCGTTGGTCAACGAGCTGATGATCCTGTGCGACCGCATGGGCATCGACATCTGGGAAGTGGTCGAGGCCGCGGCCACCAAGCCCTTCGGGTTCATGAGCTTCCAGCCGGGTCCCGGGGTTGGCGGTCACTGCATTCCCGTCGACCCGGTGTATCTGTCCTGGAAGGCGCGCGAGTACGACTTCTATACGAACTTCATCGACCTGGCCGCCGAGGTCAACGGCAACATGCCGTACTTCGTGGCGCAGAAGACGACCCGCGCGCTGGCCGCCCGGGGATGCGCGCTGTCGAGAGCGAACATCCTGGTGCTCGGGACGGCGTTCAAGCGCGACGTGGGTGACGTGCGGAACTCGTCGGCCCTACGGCTGATGGAACTCCTCGCGCAGGACGGCGCGATGATCTCCTACCATGACCCCTACGTCCCGGAACTGCGGTTGCGGGGCCACACCATGCGATCGGTCGAGCTCACCCCCGCCGTTCTCGGCGCCGCCGATTGCGTGCTGATCCACACAGACCACACGGTCTTCCGGTGGGAGTCGATCGTCCCGCACTGCCGCCTCGTCGTCGACACCCGCAACGCCACGCACGGCGTGCCCAACACCGCCGGCGTCGTCGTCAAGCTGTAGGTCTCGGCGATGAGAGCGCTGGTCACCGGGGGGGCGGGCTTCATCGGCTCCCACCTCACCGAACGCCTGCTCGCCGAAGGGCATGCGGTCACGGTCATCGACGACCTCTCCACGGGGCGCTCCGAGAACCTGGCCGCCGTCTCCGGTTCCCCCTCTCTCCGCACGCACTGGGCCTCGATCCTGGAGGACGAGGGGCTCCAGGAGCTGGTCGACGAGTGCGACGTCGTGTATCACCTTGCCGCGGCGGTCGGCGTCCGCCTGATCCTCGAGCGTCCGGTGGAGACCATCGAGACCAACATCCTGGGGACGGACCGGATCCTGCGCGCGGCCGCGAAGGGCCAGAAGATGGTGGTCATCGCCTCGACGTCGGAAGTCTACGGAAAGAACGATCAGGTTCCGCTCAAGGAAGACGACGACGGCATCTTCGGGCCCACCACGAAGAGCCGGTGGAGCTACGCCTGCTCGAAGGCGATCGACGAGTTCCTCGGCCTCGCCTACGTCCGAGCGCGGGGCCTTCCGGTCGTGATCGTCCGGTACTTCAACACGATCGGGCCCCGCCAGACCGGACAGTACGGCATGGTGGTGCCTCGCTTCGTCCAACAGGCGCTGGCCGGCCAGCCCATCACCGTGTATGGCGACGGCGAGCAGTCACGGAGCTTCACCGACGTTGACGACGCCGTCCGCGCCACCATCGCGGTATCCCGCCACCCGCGGGCGGTGGGACAGGTCTTCAACGTCGGCTCCGGGAGCGAGATCACCATCAACCAGCTCGCGGATCGGGTGAAGGTCCTGACCGGGAGCCGCTCGGAGGTCGTCCACATCCCCTACGAGCAGGCCTACGAAGGCGGGTTCGAGGATCCGCGTCGTCGCGTCCCCAACGTCTCGAAGATCCGGGCCCTCGTCGACTTCGTGGCCGCGGTGGACACCACCGCTTCGCTCGAAAAAGTCATCCGTTTCTATCGCCGATAGCGGCGAGAACGACCGGTACTCGCCCTCGCCGGACGGTTGACAAGACAAGCCTTGCCCACCTAGACTGGCGCTCCGGATTCATCGACCCGATTGGGTTGGGAAGACGTAGTGGGAAAGAAGAAGGAGGTGTCGGTTCAACGCCGCAGTAAACGCAGCATTCACGTCACAGACTTCGCTGAGGAGGCAAGACCCATGAAGTATCTTCGCATCGCCCTGGGCATCGTGGCCGTCGCCCTTGTCGCACTTATCCTGGTACCGGACGCGCAAGCGCAAGCGACCCGAACGTGGGTGTCCGGTGTCGGCGACGACGTCAACCCGTGCAGCCGCACGGCCCCGTGCAAGACGTTCGCGGGCGCCATTTCCAAGACCGCTGCGCACGGCGAGATTTCCGTCCTCGATCCCGGCGGCTTCGGCGCGCTCAACATCACCAAGTCGATCACGCTCAACGGTGACGGCACCCTGGCCGGCATCCTGGCCGCCGGCACCACCGGCATCATCGTCAACCCGCCGCTCGCGACCGACAAGGTCATGATCCGCAGCATCACGATCAACGGCGCCAACTCGGGGACCAACGGGATTCGCTTCATCGGCCAGGGCACGCTGACGGTCGAGAACGTGGCGATCTACAGTTTCAACGGGGCCCCGGGTCGCGCCCTCGACGTGACGGGCGCCGGCGAAATGATCCTCAACAACGTCACCATCACGGACTGCCAGGCCGGCGTCCGCATCGCGTCCTCGGGGTCCCACACCGCGACGCTCGACAACGTGCGGATCCAGGACATCAATGGTCATGCCTTCGAAGCCGCGTCGGGTAGCGTCTTCGCCCTGATCACGCGGTCGAGGTTCACCAACAATGGCGCCGACGCCGTTCGGGCCGGCGTGAGCTCCTCGACCATCATGGTCGAGGACAGCTCGCTCTCGTTCAACAGCGGCACGGGCGCGAATGCCGCGGTGTCAGGTTCCAAGATCCGGATCAAGGGCAACAACATCAACGTCAACAACGTCGGCATCGCCATCGCCGGCGGAGCGGTCGTAGAGTCGACCGGCACCAATACCGTCATCGGGAACGTCAGCAACACCGCCCCGAACGGCACCTACACCCAGCAGTAGCCTGCTCGCCTAGCCTCACACGACGCCGGGCCCCTCGGGGTCCGGCGTCGTCGTTTCAACCAGCGGACGCGATTACTGGAGTGAACGGAAGTAGTCGACCGTCCGCGCGAGACCCTCGTTGAAACCCACCAGGGGAGTGTGGCCGAGCAGCCGTCGGCCCTTGGAGACGTCGGCCAGGGTGTGCGCGATGTCCCCGACCCGGACGGGCGTGTGCCGTCGTTCGAGGGTCCGACCCAGGATCTTTTCCAGGCGCTCGATGATCTCGAGCAGGCTGGTGCGCTCGCCGCAGCCGACGTTGAAGACCTCGCCGCCGACGTCGGGAGCCAGGCCCGCGCGGATGTTGGCGTCGACCACGTCGTCGATGTAGGTGAAGTCACGCGATTGCCGGCCGTCGGCGTGAACCTCGAGCGGCTCGCCCCGGAGTCCCCACAGAATGAACCTCGGGATGACGGCGGCATACTCGGACTCCGGATCCTGGCGGGGACCGAAGACGTTGAAGTACCGGAGCCCGACGGTCTCCACCCCGTAGAGGCGGTGCCACACGTATCCGTAGTGCTCGCCGGCCAGCTTGGAGGCGGCGTACGGCGAAATCGGCGCCGGCGGCTGGTCTTCACGCTTGGGAAGGTCCGGCCGATCACCGTAGACGGAGGACGATGACGCGTAGACGACACGGCGCACACCGGCCCGTCGCGCGGCCTCGAAGACGTGGAGGGTTCCGGTCACGTTGTGCTCATGGGTGCCGAGCGGGTCAACCACTGACCGGGGCACCGAGCGCATGGCGGCCTGATGGAAGATCGTGGTGGCGCCTCGGGCCGCCCCTTCCACCGTGGCGAGGTCGCGCACGTCGCCCTGAATGACCTCGAGGTCGGCGCCGGGGGGCCCGGTGCCCGGAAGGTTGGACGGCGATCCCGTGCTGAAGTTGTCGAGCACGCGCACGCAACCGCCCTCGGCGAGGAGACGCGCCGTCAGGTGCGAACCGATGAAACCGGCGCCGCCGGTGACGAGATAGACCATTTTCACTCCGGCAGATTATAACAGCTTGACCGCGGGCCCGAGCCTTCGTCGCGCGAAATCGAGCATGCCCCTCGCGAGCGCCGTCACGTCGCGCGGCCGGCCCCGGACCAGGGCGAGCGCGACGAAGAACCCGATCCACCGCGCCAGAAAGTTGGCGCCGAAGCTGAACCAGGCGTACCACGGCGCGTGCTTGCGCATGACCTCCAGGAGATTGCGCGTGCTGTAGTACACCCGGAGGGCCGTTCGGTCCGGCTCATCGCTGACGTCGTGATAGACGAGCGAGCCCGGCACGAAGAGCACGCGAAACCCCGCCCGCCGCGCCCGCAGCGACAGGTCGAGATCCTCGCAGTAGGCGAACAGCTCGCCGTCGAACGATCCCACCCGCCGGATCACGGCCGGACGAATCAGCATCGCGCAGCCCGTCGCGTAGTCGACCTCCCGCGGCGGACGGTCGCGGGCCAGCACGCGTCCGCGGTGGCCCTGCTTGGGGATCCCCGCCCACAGCGAGAACGTTCCGCCCTGATACCAGGCTTCGCGGGGACGATCGAGGTGAACGATCTGCGGAGACAGGAGTCCGGCGTCGTCGTGCTGGTTCGCCGCCGCCACGAGGGGTGCGAGGAAATCGGGATCGGCGACCGCGTCGTTGTTCAGCAACAGGACGAAGTCGACGCCTTGCTCGAGCGCCGCCGACATGCCGAGCGTGCAGCCCCCGGCGAATCCGAGGTTCCGCGGCGGCCGGAGAATCCGCACCGGCAGCGGCGCCGCGCGCGCGACCACCGTCTCGTCGAGGGCCGTGGTGTTGTCGACGACGAACACGGTGGCGGGGCCTGGCCAGGCGGCGGCGCGCAACGACTCCAGGCACCGTACGGTGATCGCGGGGGCGCCCCAGTGCAGGATGACGACGGCCACGTGAGGCCCGGCGATCACGTCCCGGCCTCGCCCTGCGTCGTCGCGGACCATGGCACCGTGGCCCTTAGTATAGTGCGGGACGGAGGTCCCGCTCCCCAGTGGACGACACGCGCCCGCGGCCCAACGTGGTGGTGGTGATGCCGGCTTACAACGCCGGGCGCACCCTCCGAATGACCTACGAGGAGCTCCCGAAGGACACCGTCAGCCTGGTGATCCTGGTGGACGACGGCTCCACCGACGCCACCCTCGAGGTGGCCCGGCAGCTTGGCTTGCAGATCTTCGTCCACGATCGGAACTACGGCTACGGCGCCAACCAGAAGACGTGCTATACGGAGGCGCTGCGGGCCGGCGCCGAGATCGTGGTGATGGTCCACCCCGACTATCAGTACGACCCGCGCCTGCTCCCGCAGATCATCGCGCCCATCATCGAGGGCCAGGCCGACGTCGTGCTCGGCTCGCGGATCAAAGGCGGGGCGGCCTTGCAAGGCGGCATGCCCTGGTGGAAGTACGTCGCCAACCGGGTGCTGACGTTTCTGGAGAACCGCGCCTTCGGGCTTCGCCTCTCCGAGTACCACACCGGCTATCGCGCCTTCACCCGCGAAGTGCTGGAGACCGTGAACTTCACGGCCAACTCCGACGGCTTCGTCTTCGACCAGGAGATCATCGCGCAGGTGGTGGCCGCGGGGTTCCGGATCGCCGAGATCAGCGTGCCCACCCGCTACTTCCCGGAAGCCTCGGCCGCGAGCTTCCCCGCGTCGGTGGTCTACGGCCTGCGTATCCTCGCCGTGCTCTTCTGGTACACGCTGCACGCGTGGGGTCTGCGGCGCTCCCGCCGCTTCGACAGCCTCCGCGCCCGCTACCGCCGCGTGTCCTAGAATGCGCTAGCGCCCGCGCCAGAGGCCGATCGCCACCAGCACGACGCCGACGACAAGACCGGCCCCCTGCTTGTAGCCGAACCCGGGATCGCCCCCCACCCCGATGGCGTCGGCGAGGAGCGAGACGAGCGCCAGAATGACGCCGATCACTACCATGATGAGGGCCGATCGTCGCCGCGTCATGCCAACACCCCTCCCCGTTCAAAGTTCGGTGTCCGGCGATGGTACCATCCGCCACGGTGAGAGTCGGTATCGATACTCACGCCGCCGAAGGCGACCCCTCGGGCAACGGCACCTACATCCGTGGTCTCACGCGCGCCCTCGCTCGCCTGGACGACGACGTCGCCTACGTCTTCTACGCGCTCGATCCCGGCCACGAGTTCTACGCCCAGTTTCGTGGCCATCCGCGCGTGGTGGTCCGTCGCCTGTGGCCCCGCCACGCGCTGGCCCGCATTCCACTGGCCCTGGCCGTCGCCTCCCGGCGCGATCGGTTGGACGCGCTGCACGTGCAGTACGTTGGGCCGCCGCGCCACCAGGGGGCCCTCGTCGTGACCATTCACGACCTGGCCTTTCTGCGCATCCCCGCGTCGTTTTCCCGCCTGCAATCGATCCGGCTCCGATGGCAGGTTCGCGCCAACGCGCGGCGCGCCGCCGCGGTGATCACCGACTCCGAGCACTCCAAGCGCGACATCCGCGACGCCTACGGACTCGCCGAGAGCCGGATCGCCGCCATCCCGCTCGCCGCCGACGCCCCCCTCGCCCCCGCGCCCGACGCGACGGCCCGCGAAACGGTTCGGCGGAAGTTCGGAATCACCCATCGTTATGTGCTGTCGGTCGGCCGCCTCAACGCCCGCAAGAACCTCTTGGGACTCCTGCGCGCCTTCGAACGGGTCCGGCCCGGTCTGGCCGAGCCGGCGCAGCTCGTCCTCGCCGGGCCCCGTGATTTTCGGGCGGACGCGCTGGACCGCGCGATCACGGCCTCGCCGTGCGCGAACGACGTCCTGCGCGTGGGCGCGGTGAGCCGGGAGGACTTGCCGGGGCTCCTGTCGGGCGCGGCCGTCTTCGCGTACCCGTCCCTGTTCGAGGGCTTCGGTCTGCCGCCGCTCGAAGCCATGGCGTGCGGGGTGCCGGTGATCTGCTCGAACACCACCTCGCTGCCCGAGGTGGTCGGCGACGCCGCGTTGACGTTCGACCCGCTCCGGACCGACGAGATCGGCGCCGCCCTGCGGCACGTGCTCACCGACGGGGCCGTGGCGGCCGATCTCATCGCGCGCGGCCGGGCCCGCGCCGCGCGCTTCAGCTGGCGGACCACCGCCGAGCTCACGCTCCAGGCATACCGCCGCGCGATCCGGTCCGCCCATTCCCGAGCCTGAGCCGGCGTCTCCGGCTTCGACGTCGCCGGCCCGCACCCGCCCGCGCGACGCTCACAGCAGCGCCGCGATCGCCTCGCCCACGTCGACCGTCGTCGCCTTGCCCCCAAGATCGCGGGTCAGCGTCTTGCCGTCCTTCACCACGCGCTCGATCGCCGCCACCACCCCGCGCGCGGCTGCGGCCTCGCCCACGTGCTCGAGCATCATCGCGCCCGTCCAGATCTGGGCGATGGGATTGGCGACGCCCTTGCCCGCGATGTCCGGGGCCGACCCGTGCACCGGCTCGAACATCGACGGGTACTCCTTTTCGGGGTTGATGTTGCCGCCGGGCGCGAGCCCGATCGAGCCCGCGATGGCCGGGCCGAGGTCCGAGAGGATGTCGCCGAAGAGGTTCGAGCCCACCACCACGTCGAACCAGTCCGGGTGCTGGACGAAGTGCGCGGTGAGGATGTCGATGTGGAACTGGTCGGTCCTGATCTGGGAATACTCCTTCGCGATCGCCGCGAAGCGCTCGTCCCAAAACGGCATGCTGTGGATGATGCCGTTGGACTTGGTGGCCGAGGTCACGTGGCGCTTGGGCCGCTGCATGGCCAGCTCGAACGCGTAGCGCATGATGCGGTCGCAGCCCTTGCGGGTGAAGATCGCCTGCTGGACGGCCATCTCCTCGGCCGCCCCGCGGTAGAGCCGCCCGCCGATCTCGGAATACTCGCCCTCGTTGTTCTCGCGCACGATCATCATGTCGATGTCGGCGGGGCCCCGGCCGGCCAGCGGGGTGCGCGCCCCCTCCAGCAACCGCACCGGGCGCAGGTTCACGTACTGCCGGAAGCCGCGACGGATGGGGATGAGCAGGCCCCACAGCGAGACGTGATCGGGCACGCCGGGGAACCCCACCGCGCCGAGGAAAATGGCCTCGAACTCCGCGAGCTGCTCCAGCCCGTCCTCGGGCATCATGCGCCCGGTCCGAGCGTACACCTCGCAGCTCCAGTCGAAGGAAGTCCACTCCAGCTCGAACCCGAACCGGCGCGCCGCCGCGTCGAGCACGCGCTGGCCTTCGGGCACGACTTCCTTGCCGATCCCGTCGCCGGGAATGGCGGCGATCCGATGCTTCATCGAGTTGCCTCCATCGTTGAATGAGTTGCGACTCGCTACACTACAATATGCCTACCGCGAGGGAACGAGGAGGCCCGACGGTCCACGATCACGGCCACGAGAACGAGCACGGATCCAGTTACCGAGACCCAGCTCCGGCTGAGGGCGCTGGAGTCGTGACGGCCACCTCGACCCGGCGTGACGAGTCTCGCGTCACCCTGCACTATTTCTGAGGGGACAGGCGCCATCGGCGGCTAGGCTCGGAGGGTACGCCGATGCGCACTCTCCGAGTTGTGACGGTCGTCGTCGCCTTCGCCGCTCTCGGAGCCTGGGCGGTTCCGACGGGCGTGGTCTCGGCCCATCAGGAGCCGCCGGACGCCGCCGCGCAACATCTGTTCAACGACCTCGGCGCCGACACGACGCCGGCGGACCCTTCCTGGCCCCTCTCGAATCGACTGAGCCTGCGGAGCCGCTATGTGCGGATCGACTTCGCCGCGCTGCGCCAGCCCAAGGTCGTTCTCGACCTCTTCAATGGTGGAACGCTGGGCCCGCTGACCGCGGTCTGGGACAGCGTGGAACACGTCTCCAGCGACTCACGTGCCTTCGCAGGGCATCTCGAAGGACTCGACCACAGCGGCGTGACCTTCACCGTCGACGAGACCGCCGGCGTCGCTCAGGGAAGCATCACGTTTCCCGGCGGCCTCTACCGCGTTCGCTTTGTTGCTCCGGGCGTCCACGTCATCGAGCACCTCGACTCCGGCGCCTTCCCCGAAGACATCGTGGTGCCGGTGCCCAATCTCCCATCGGACCCGGAGGACGCCGACGTCGGCGCCGACGACGCGTCGACGATCGACGTCCTCGTCGTGTACAGCCCGGCGGCGCGGACGGCGGCCGGGGGCGCCGCGGCCATGAACGCCCTCGTGGATCTGGCCATCGTCGAGACCAACGCATCCTACGCCGGCAGCGGCATCACTCAGCGACTTCGTCTGGTCTACAAGGGCGAGATCGCCTACACGGAGTCCGGCGACTTCTTGACGGACTTGAACCGGCTCACCGGATCGGGCGACGGATACATGGACGACGTGCATGGGCTCAGAAACACCTACGGGGCCGACCTCGTGTCCCTCATCGTCGAGAGCTCGCAGTTCTGCGGCATCGCCTGGCTGCTGTCGCCGGTGACGAGCGCGTTCGCGGGGAACGCGTTCAGCGTGGTCGCGCGCACCTGCGCGACGGGCTACTACAGTTTCGGGCACGAGCTGGGCCACAACATGGGCGCGCGCCACGACTGGTTCGTGGACCCCACCAACAATTCCGCATTCACCTACAACCACGGCTTCGTGGCGACCACCAAGACGTGGCGCACCATGATGGCGTACGGCGACGATTGCGGCGGCTGCACGAGAATCCAGCGGTGGTCGAACCCCGATCTCGCCTTCGCGGGGGTGGCCACAGGGGTGGCGGAGGGATTGTTCCACGCCGCTGACAATCGCAAGGTGTTGAACACCACGGCCCCCACGGTCGCCAATTTCCGGCAGTCGGTCAGCGTGGCCGCGCCGGTGGCACCTACCGTCACGTCGCCGGCGCCCGGTTCGACGCTGAACACGAATGCGGTGACGTTCATCGGGGGCCATACCGCGTCGGACCTCCAGCACACGCTGGCCATCGGCACCAGCCCGGGCGGCAACACGCTCTGGAACCAGGATCTCGGCACCGGTCACAGCGCCACCGTCACCGGTCTGCCGAACACCGGCACTATCTACGTCCGCTACTCGACTCGCTTCAGCGACGGTCGGCAATTCACCGATCAGTCATACACGATGAGCGTCGTGGTGAACGTGGCGCCATCGATCACCTCGCCCGCGCCGAGCTCGACCCTCACCACGACGTCCGTCAGCTTCACGGGCGGGCACGCCGCCGGGGACCTCCAGCATGCCCTCACCGTCGGCACCAGCCCGGGCGGCAGCAACCTCTGGAACCAGGATCTCGGCACCGCTCACACCACCACCGTCACCGGCCTCCCCAACAGCGGCACCATCTACGTTCGGTACTCGACTCGCTTCAGCGACGGCTGGCAGTTCACCGATCAGACCTACACGATGAGCGTCGTGGTGAACGTGCCGCAACCGATCACCTCGCCCGCGCCGAACTCGATTCTCACCACGACGTCCGTGAGCTTCACGGGCGGCCACACGTCCGCCGAGCTCCAGCACGCCCTCACCGTCGGCACCAGCCCGGGCGGCAGCAACCTCTGGAACCAGGATCTCGGCACCGCTCACACCACCACCGTCACCGGTCTGCCCAAGACCGGCACCATCTACGTCCGCTACTCGACCCGCTTCAGCAACGGCTGGCTCTACACCGACCAGACCTACACGATGAGCATCCCCGTGAACGTGCCGCCACCGATCGCCTCTCCCGCGCCGGGATCGATCCTCACCACCAACTCGGTGAGCTTCACCGGCGGGCACACATCCGCCGAGCTCCAGCACGCCCTCACCGTCGGCACCACCCCCGGCGGCAACAATCTCTGGAATCAGGACCTCGGCGCCGCTCACACCACCACCGTCACCGGCCTGCCCAACACCGGCACCATCTACGTCCGGTACTCGACCCGCTTCAGCGACGGTTGGCTCTACACCGATCAGTCCTATACGATGAGCGGCCCCACCCACGGCACGCGACCGATCACGTCACCGAAGCCGGCGCGGCGGTCGTCACCCGGTCGGTGACGGCCGCCGTGGGACGATCGGTCGTCAGCGGCTGAACGCCAGCACCAGCAGGCCCGCGAAGATCACCACCGCGCCGGCGATCCGTCGCGACGAGTGACGCTCGTGCAGCAGCAGCACACCGGCCAGCGCGCTCACCACGATGCTCACCTCGCGGCCGGCCACCACGTAGCTCACCGGAGCCAGGGTCAGCGCGGTGAGGACGGCCAGATACGACGCCAGCATCAGCACGCCGATGGCAGCCGCGCGCCCCCGCGGCGCGCCCGCGCGCGGCCACTCGAGACGGCCGCGTGCCCGGAGCACGAGGAGGAGCAGGAGCGCATCGAGGGTCTGGACGAGGAACGCCCACAGCAGCACCGGCACCGTGCCCACGCCGACCTTGTTGACCAGCGAGTAGCCGGCGATCATCACCCCGGTCAGCGCGGCGAACGCGGCGGCGCGACGAGCGCCGGCCGTCGCCGCCGAGCGGAAGAGCTCGGCGTGAGTGACGAGGATGCCGGCCACGATGAGCGCGATGCCGCCCAGGCCGGACGGGCTGGGTCGTTCGCCGAGGACGAGTGCCGCCAGCGGAACGACCACGAGTGGCGCGCTGCCGCGCGCGATCGGATACACGAGAGAGAGATCGCCGGCTTCGTAGGCCGCGGTCAGCGTGAGGAGATACGCGGTCTCGAACGCGCCGGAGAGCAGGACGAGCGCCCAGGCCCCGGCCGACACCTCGCCCAGGCCGTGAACCAGCAGGACGGGAGCGCTCAGCACCACGGAGGCCGCCAGGGCGATCAGCGAGGCCTCGAGCCGGCGGGGCTCCGACTTCAGCGCGAGGTTCCACGTGCTGTGGAACACGGCCGCGCCCAGGACGAGAGCGAGGGCGAGCGGTGACACGACCCGGAAAAGCGAAGCGCCCCGGATCAGCCGGGGCGCTTCGAACGTCTGGGGGCCGGGGCCACGCAGGGCCCCGGCGCATCCCTCTGCGTCTAGTTCATCCCCGGAACGAACGCGTCGCGCCCGGGACGGTACGTCGCCTGCCGCTGCGCGGGGTTCCGGTTGACGAGCGGACGCGCGTACATCGGGTGCGTGAAGCTGCGCACCTCGTGCTCGATCACGAACAGGCACTTGTTGGTGTCGGGATCGACGATGTTGCTGAAGCGGTACTGCACGGGGTTGCTCTCCTCGGTCACCAGCCCGCGCTCCTTGAGCTGGGCGTGCGGCCCCGAGAAGTCCGTGATGTAGACCGCGATGTGATGGCCGTCGAACTTCGGCAGCTCGTTGGTGGTCTCGCGGAAGATCAGCTCCTGCCCGACTCCGACCTGCACGTGCGCCTCGGCCAGCGATCCCACCGGCGTCACCACCGCGGCGGCGCCCATGATCTGCCGATAGAAGCGCGCGATGCCGTCGGCATGCCCGGCGGGGACACAGAACTCGACGTACGGAACGCCGAGCGTCATGTCGCCCCACTCCGGTCCGGCCGCGTGGCAGCGCAGCTTGTTGCCCCACGGGCAGGTGACCACGACCGCCTTGTCCTCCAGCGAGCATCCGAACTTGGTGCCGGTCAGCTTCTCCCGCACGGTGGCCAGCCGGTTGGTCAGCGCCTCGAGGTCGGGGACGACGATGCCGATGTGGGCGCGGAACACCTGGGGATAGCCGGTGGGCATGTGGAACTGTTGCTTGCCGATGTTGACCCACATGTTCTCGGTGCCGGCCATGAGGTAGGGATCCCGGGTGAATCCCATGCCGGTCAGCCAGAAATCCGTGGCCGTGAGCTGGCTCGGAATGCGCACGTTGCAGTGCTCGAGTGCCACGATGTTGCCCACGTTCTCCGCGTTGCGATCGTACTTGTCCGCCTGCATCGTCTCGTCCCCTCCCGTTAGTGTTGGTCCGTCACTTGACGATTTCCAGCAGCTCCACTTCGAAGACCAGCGTGGCCCCCGGCTTGATGCGCGGGGGGGCGCCACGCTCGCCGTACGCCAGGTCGGACGGGCACACCAGCCGGCTCTTGCCCCCGACCTTCATCATCTGCACGCCCTCGGTCCAGCAGCGAATCACCTGGTTCAGCGGAAACGTCACCGGCTCGCCCCGCTGGAACGAGCTGTCGAACACGGTGCCGTCCGTCAACGTGCCCTGGTAGTGCACCTTCACCTTGTCGGTCGCCTTCGGCGATTCACCCGCGCCCGGCTTGAGCATGGTGATGACGAAGCCGGCCGGCGTCTTGGTGGCGCCCTTCTCGGCGGCGGCCTTGTCCAGGAACGCCTGCCCCGACTTTTTCTCGGCGGCGGCGACCACGGCCAGCCGGGCCTGCTGCAGCTCCTGGATCTTGCCCATGTAAGGCTGGACCTCGACCTTCAGCGGCTTCTTCAAAAGGGCATCGGTCATGCCCGCCTTCACCATTTCCAGCTCCGCTTCGGTCAGGGTGAACACGGTGAGGCCTTGCGAGACGGCGATACCGAGGGCGTAGAGCGTCTTCTGGTCCTCGGTCGTCGGCTCGGGTCCGGCCGCCGCCGCGAAGCTCGCGGCGACCAGCACGGCGAGCAACGACGAGGTCACGACTGTCCGCATGGGGCTCCCTTCCGTCCGCACGTTTCGAGGTAGCATACCGCTATTCTCGCTTCGAGGAGACCATGAAGATCCGGAGCATCGAGACCACAATATTGAGTGTTCCCACGCCCAAACCCATCGCCCTGGAGTATCCCGAGCATCGCCTGGTGGTGGCCTCGATCGAGACCGACGAGGGACCGAGCGGGCTCGGCTACAGCCTCGTGTTCGGCGCCGCCGGCGCGGAGTCGATCCAGGTCTACCTGGAGACCCGGCTCAAGGCGCTGCTCGTCGGCGAAGACCCGCTGATGATCGGGCGGCTGTGGGACCGCATGTACCGCCACGATCGCGGCATTCGCCGGCAGGGCGTGGCCGCCTACGCGATCAGCGCGATCGACATCGGGCTGTGGGACCTCGCGGGCAAGGTCGCGGGCCTGCCGCTCTACAAGCTCTGGGGCGGCGTGCGCGATCGAGTGCCGGTCTACGGCAGCGGCGGGTGGCCGAAATATCCGCTGGAGGCCGTGATCGAGGAGGCCCAGCGCTACGCGGCCCTCGGCTGCCGCTACTACAAGATGAAGATCCACGACCCCGATCCGCGCGTGAACCGCCGACGTGTGGAAGCGGTCAAGAAAGCGCTTCCCGAAGGCGTGCGGCTGATGGTCGACGTCAACCAGCGTCTCGACGTGCTCGGCAACATCCAGCAAGCGCGCCTGCTCGAGGATCTGGACCTGGTCTGGTACGAGGAGCCCGTGACCGCCGACGACCTCGCGGGCTGCGCGGAGGTCGCGCGGTCGATCGCGATTCCCGTGGCCACCGGCGAGAACAACTACACGCGCTTCGAGTTCCGCGAGCTGATCGAGCGTCGCGCGGCCCGCTACCTGATGCCCGACGTCTGCCGCGCCAACGGCTTCAGCGAGACGCTGCGCATCGGCCAGCTCGCCGCCGCGCACCAGGTCGCGGTGTCGCCGCACGTGGTGTACGAGCTGTCGATCCACGTCGTGGGCGCGCTCGCCAACGGATTTCTCGTCGAGCTGATGGACTGGATGCCCGACGACCTCTTCATCGGTCTTCCTCGCTGCGCGGACGGCCATCTGCCGATCTCGGACGCGCCCGGCCACGGACTCGCGCTCGTCCCCGGAGCCGCGCAGAAGTATCGCTTCACGCCGTAACTCGGCGACGGTCGCTGGTGTGCGCCTTGCAATTGGTCATGGGCAGGAGGTGCACCCATGCACAAATACATCACCATAGCGGCCGCACTCGCGGTCGGGACGATGTGGTCGATTGGACCAGCGTCCGCGCAGACCACCACCACCGACCGGGTGGAGCAAAAAGCGGAGCGGGCGGCCGACAAGACCGAACGCGCCGCCGACAAGGCCGCCGACAAGGCGGAGAGCACCAAAGAAACGATCAAAGACAAGGCCGAGAACGCGAAAGACACCATCAAGGACAAGGCTGTGCGCGCCAAGGACAACATGAAGGAAAAGTTTGCGCACGCCAAGGACAAGATGCGGTCCGCCAACGACCGCATGGTCATGGCGGACACGCGGGCCGCGCAGCAAGCGCTGAAGACTCAGGGCTTCGATCCCGGTCCGATCGACGGCCGCATGGGCCCGCGCACGAGGGCCGCGCTCAACGACTATCAGCGCAAGAACGACGTGCCGGTGACCGGCATGCTCGATGACGCGACGATGGCCAAGCTGGAGGTTCGCAGCACTCGCGGCACGGACGTCCCCGCCGCGTCTCCGGCCAACCGACCCGACCCCAAGAAGCAGACGCAGTAGCTTTCCTCGGAGGGGCGTCGCCGGCGCGGCCGGCGACGCCCCTCCGAATCACCCCTCTTCGTCCTGTCGTTCCAAGATGCGGTAGAGCGTGCGGCGATCGATGCCGAGGAGATCGGCGGCGCGGACCTTGTTGCCGCCGGTTTCTTCGAGCACGGCGGAGACGTACCAGCGCTTCACTTCTTCGAGCGTCATGCGCGGCGCGGGGAGCTCGGGGGCGCGCGCGGTCTCGGCGCGAATCTCGGGCGGCAGGTCCTCGGGCAGGATCACCGCCGAGCGCGCCAGCGCCACCGCGCGCTCGACCGCGTGCTCCAGCTCGCGCACGTTGCCCGGCCACCGATACCCCGACAGCAGCGCCAGCGCCTCGGGGGTGAAGCCCTCCAGCGACTTCCCCGCCGCCGCCGCGTAGCGCTGCATGAAGTCGTGGGCCAGGAGCGGAATGTCGGCGCCCCGCTCGCGCAGCGGCGGCATCGCGATCGTCACGCCGTTGAGCCGATAGTAGAGATCCTCCCGGAACGTCCCGTCCTCGACGCGCTTGCGCAGATCCCGGTTGGTGGCCGCGATGAGCCTCAGGTTCACGGGGATCGGCTCGTTGCCGCCGACCCGACGGAGCACGCGCTCCTGGAGCACGCGCAGGAGCTTGGCCTGGAGTCCCAGCGGCAGCTCGCCGATCTCGTCGAGGAAGCAGGTGCTGCCGTCCGCGGTCTCCAGCAGTCCGCGCCGGATTCCCACCGCGCCGGTGAAGGCGCCGCGCTCGTGGCCGAACAGCTCGGACTCGAACAGGGTCTCCGGCAGCGCCGCGCAGTCGATGGCCGCGAACGGGCGCTCGGCGCGGGGGCTCGCGTAGTGGATGGCCCGCGCCACCAGCTCCTTGCCGGTGCCCGTCTCGCCCTGGATGAGCACCGTCGTCTCGAGAGCGGCCACGCGCGCGACTAATCTATAGATATCCACCATCTCCGGCGACTGCCCGATGAGCCGCTCCACGCCGTAGCGCCCGCGCAGCTCCTGGCGGAACTCGCGGTTCTCGCGCACCAGCCGCTGGGTCTCCAGGACGCGTCGCACCGCGAGCTTGATCTCGTCGACGCGGAAGGGCTTGGAGAGATAGTCGTAGGCGCCCTGGCGGATGGCCTCGATGGTGGTCTCGATGGCCGCGAACGCGGTGAGGATGAACACGGGCGGCGCCGGGTCGAGGGCGCGGATGCGCGCGAGCACGGCGAGGCCGTCGACGTCGGGCATGCGCAGGTCGATCAGCGCGACGTCGAAGACTTCGCTCTCGGCCGCGCTGATGGCCTCCGCCCCGCCCGCGGCCGCGCGCACCCGGTACCCCTCGCGGGTGAGGACCTCGACCAGCAGCTCGCGGGCCACCGCGTCGTCGTCGGCGACGAGGATGGACGCCGCCGCCATCATGCGCCGTCTCGTCCGAGCGGCAACACGACCCGGAAGGTGCTGCCCTTCCCTTCCGCGCCCTCCAGCTCGATGCGTCCGCGGTGGTCGCGCACGATCTCCGCCGAGATGAACAGGCCGAGCCCGGTGCCCCGCCCCGGCTCCTTGGTGGAGAAGAAGGGGTCGAAGATCCGCTTGCGGTCGGCCTCCCCGATCCCGCAGCCGGTGTCGCTCACTTCCAGCGTCACTTCGCCGGCGAGCCCGCGCGTCGCCACGTCGATGCGGCCGCCGCGCGGCGTCGCGTCCATGGCGTTGGTCAAGAGGTTCAGCACGACCTGCTGGAGCTGATCGCCGTGGCCGACGAGCCGGGGCAGTTCGGCGTCGGCGTCGACGTGCAACGACACCCCCGCCGCGGAGGCGACCGGCCGCACCAGCTCCGAGGTCTCCCGCACGATCCGGTTGAGATCGACGGACACCTTTTGCTCTGGCGGGCGCCGGGTCAGGTCGAGGAGCTGGGAGATGATCTCGGTCACCCGTCGCAGCTGGCTGCCGATGATGGTGAGTCGCCGCTCGGCCCCGTCGGTCACGCCGTCGCGCGCCAGGTCCTCGCGGAGCAGCTCGAGGTGTCCCATCACCGAGTGCAGCGGCGTGCCCACCTCGTGAGCGACCTCGGCCATGATCCGTCCCGACAGGGCCAGGCGCTCGGCGTGACTCAGGTTGCGCTGGGTGGCGAAGAGCAGCTCGTGCAGCCGCTCGACCTCGTGGTAGCGGCGCTCCAGCTCCTCGGTGGCGGCGGTGATCTTCGACCGCAGCTCTTCGTTGAAGGCCTGGGTGCGCACGATCATGGCGTCGAAGTGACCCCCGAGCACGCCGAACTCGTCGGCCGATTTCAGATTGACGGCCGCCGGCTCCTTGCGAGCGACCGCGTCGATGGCCCGCATGAACCGGCCGATCGGACGCTTCACGATCCAGTGCACGGCGATCCCCATCAGCAGGCCCATGACCAGCACCGACGCGGCCGTGAGCAGCAGCACCAGCGTGCGGGCGCGCCCCTCGCGCGCGTCGAATCGCCCCAGCGAGAACTTGGCCGCGACCCCGGCGACCACGACGCCGTCGAGCGTGATGGGCGCCATGACTTCCCAGTGGCGCTCGCCGCCGGCGCTCTTCACGAGCCGCGAGACGATCCGCCCGCGCTGCACCCGATCGGTGTCGCCGGGCGTGAACGGCAGCCGGCTCTGCGGCCGGCTGGTGGCGATCAGGAGGCTCGCGTCCTCGGAGGCGAAGCGCACGATGTCGAGCTGGAGCACGCTCCGGCGCACCTTCATGATCTGCTGGATCTTGCGATCGAGCAGCGGCCCCGGGGTGAGGTCATGATGGTCGCCGATGGTGGCGGCCAGCTCGCGGGCGAAGAAGACGGCCCGTTCCCGGAGATCCTCCTCCACCCACGTGCGCGACAGGTGCAGCCCGAGCAGGGTGAAGCCGAACGAGACCACCACGAGGATCAGGAGGCTGATCAGGACGAGCTTGGCCCGGACCCCGATGCGCATGCCCTTCAGTCCATTCTATTTCCGGAGTCCGAGCTTGTCGGCGACTTTCGCCACGACCGCGGCTTCCTGCGCGAGGAGCCGGGCCGTCTCCTCGCCGGTGTGATAGAAGCCCTGCATCCCGGCCTTGTCGAGCGCGCCGACCACCGCGGGATCCTTCGCGGCCTGGTTGAAGGCGCGGGTCAGCGCGTCGACCACGGGCTTGGGCGTGCGGGCCGGCACGTAGATCCCCATCCAGATGTTCAGCGACGCCTCCGGGAACCCCTTCTCGGCCATCGTCGGCACCTGGGGAAAATCGGCCAGGCGCTTGGGTGCCGTCGTCACCAGCGGGATCAGGTCGCCCGAGCGGATCAGCGGGGCCAGCGAGCCGAACCCGCTGGTGGCGACGTTGACGTGCCCGCCCAGGATCGCGTTCTTGACCGGGCCCGTGCCCTGGAACGGCACGTGGGTGACGTCGACGCCGAAGGCCTGCTTGAACAGCTCCATGGTGAAGAAGGACACGGTGCCCAGGCCGGCTGATCCATAGGTGAGCTTACCGGGGTTCTTCTTCGCATGCTCCACGAACTCCTCGAGGGTCCGGGCCGGCCCCCCGGACCGAACGGTGATGACCCCGAGGTCCGCCGCGTAGGCGCCGATGGGGATGAAGTCGCCCGTCTTGTAGGTGACGTCCTTGAGGACCACGGGGCTGATCGTGAAGGCGGCGTTGGTGGAGTTGTAGATCACCGAGCCGTCGGGCCGGGCCCTGGCCACGTAGTCGGCGCCGACCGATCCGCCGCCGCCGGTCTTGTTCACCACCGCGATGGGCACGCCGAGGAGCTGCGACAGCTTCGGGGCCAGGATGCGCGCGGAGGCGTCGGCGGGACCGCCGGCCGGGAACGAGACGATCATCTCGACGTCGCGCACGGGATAGTCGGCGGACCACGCACGGCCGCCGCCGAGCGACAGGAGGGCCACGAGCACAACCACCTTACGCATGCGAGTCTCCTTTCGCGAACGGAGGCATCACGTCGCGGGCGAACCAGTCCATCTGCTCCAGCATCTCGCCGACGGTGTCGTGGGGAAACTGGAGCGCGCACAGGTGATCGACGCCGGCCTCGCGCAGGAACGCGATCGTCTCTCCCACGCTCTCGGGGCTGCCGATGAGATTGTTGGCCTCGGCCAGCGCGGGATCGCGTCCGGAGTGGGCGAGCGATCGGCGGTGCTGCACCATCCCGGTCGCTCGGTAGCGGGCCGCGGCCGCTTCCGCCGTGCGGCCGAGA
>Ga0193725_1000189_pt1 | contig 20456 bp, 14 predicted proteins | sample H2a2metaG_FD_143058 | JGI IMG/M metagenome (GOLD analysis project Ga0193725, IMG submission 143058) | Soil microbial communities from a riparian zone of the East river system, Colorado, United States - H2a2 | ecosystem: Environmental > Terrestrial > Soil > Riparian zone | place: USA: East River... | reverse complement strand
TCATTTCGATCAACTGCGCGGCCATCACCAGAAAATCACCGGCCACGGTCAGGTCGAGCTCCTGCATGAGATTCAAATAGCGCAGGTATTCATCCGTGATGCGCGCGATAGGGATATCGTAGATGTTTACCTGCTCCTGGCGAATCAGGTACAGCAGGAGATCCAGCGGGCCTTCAAAGTCACCCAGGGTGATCTTCAGTTGATCGCTGTCGTGATCTGGAGCTATCTCAGGCTTGGCGTTGGCAACACTGATGGTCGGCGCCGTTTCGGCCGGAATCTCCGCGGTCGCCGCTGTTGTCTCTGGCTGTGAAGTATCTTCCATCGTTACGGTAACCAGTTCAGAGTTCAAGCCTCCGCTGGGCCGGCAAGCCTGCATCTAAAGAGCGAACTCTCAACTCTTCGCGCCGATCAAACCCATATTCACCTTTGCCTGAACGAGCGTGACGCCGGCAATTCCCTCGGCGCGCGCGGCACCCTGCTCCAAAATTTCATCCAGTTTACCATCATCGATGGCCCGGACGCGCTCCTGGAACGGCCGCAGGAAATCGATCGTCACCTCAGCCAGTTCTTCCTTGAGTTTCGCATAGCCATGGCCGTCAAAATGATCTTCGATCTCTGGCGGCGTTTTTTCAGTCAGCAAATGATAAATCGTGAGCAAGTTGTTTATTGCCGGCCGCGTTGCGTCAAAGCGAATCTCAGTACCTGAATCGGTGACGGCGCGCTTGAATTTACGCCGCACGGCGTCCGCGTCATCCAGAAGCATGATGCAGCCCGCTTCGCTTTCCTCGTCGGACTTGTACATCTTCTTCGCCGGATCGGCCAGGGACATGATGCGGGCGCCAACTTTGGGGATGAATGGTTCGGGCACGCGAAAAGTCTCGCCATAGTCACGATTGAACCGAATCGCGATATCGCGAGTCAGTTCCAGATGCTGCTTCTGGTCCTCGCCGACCGGAACCAGGTCGGTCTGATAAAGCAGAATATCCGCGGCCATCAGCACCGGATAATCGAAATACCCAACGCCAACATTCTCCCCTTGTTTGCGCGCCTTGTCTTTGAATTGCGTCATCCGTTCGAGTTCCGACATGCGAGTGACACAGTTAAGCAGCCAGGCTAGCTCAGCATGTTCCGCGACGTCGGATTGCACAAAGACCGTCGATACTTCGGGGTCGATTCCGACGGCGAGATAGATCCGAGCCAAGTCCCGGGTCTTGGCCGCCAAAACCCCCGGATCCTGCGGCACCGTGATCGCGTGAAGATTGACGATGCAAAAGAAACTCTCGTACTCGCGTTGCAGGGCGACCCAGTTCCGCAAGGCGCCTAGATAATTGCCCAGATGCACATTGCCGGTTGGCTGGGCACCGCTAAAGATTCGTTTAGGCATATCTCGTCTGGAAGCCGGCACGTCACTGCCGAACGCCGAGAAGTAACAGGTAGTACACTAAATTCATTATCGGATTAATGATTGCCCCAAAAACGCCAATATAGATTAAGAGCATCAGGATGATGAAGCCGTACTGCTCAAGTACCGCCAGAATCGGTTGCATGTTCGCGGGCAGGAAAGTCTCGAGGATCTTGCTGCCGTCCAGCGGCGGAAAAGGAAGCAGGTTGAAGACGGCCAGAGAAATGTTCATGGTCAGCATGTACTGGAGAAATATGCCAATGGGCTCTTGCAGTGATTCGGGGATCGACTGGGCGGCACCGGTCATCAAGATCACTTTGAAAACAATGAAAGTACAGGTGGCTATGAACAAGTTAGCCATAATTCCCGCCGCGGAGACCATCACGTTGGCCAGGTCTTTGTTGCGCCAGCGCAGCGGATTGACCGGTGTTGGCTTGCCCCAGCCGATCAGAGGAATCCTGGCGATGGGACCACCCATACTGCCAATCACAAAACCGGCGATCGGTATCAAGAGCGTGCCGATCGGATCAATGTGCGCGGCCGGATTGAGCGTGATACGACCCAGGAGCCGGGCAGTGTCGTCACCAAAACGATTAGACATCCAGGCGTGCGCCGCTTCGTGTGCCGAAATAGCGAGGAGCAGCACCACCATGTAGATGACGAGATGAGCTATTAGTCCGGAAGTAATCAAGGCAAAGTCTCGAGAGAACTCAAAGTAACATCAGGCATAACGAGAGTCAAAACCGTCGACATAACCCACCTAATCAACCAACGTACCATAGATTCCCAACGGTAAACTGTAAACCGCTTCATTTGTCGCCAGAACCATCTCGCCTTTGGCGCTAAACGCCAATCCAACCAGGTTCATTCCGGCCACGACAATCTCTGCCCGGGCGGCATCGGTTGAAATGCGCACGATGCCGCGACGGCCCCTCAGCGAAGCAGCTACGTACAGATTCCCCTCGCGATCAAAAGCCAGACCCTGCGGACGGCCGAGCCCGCGATAAAACTCCGCCGGTTCTCCGTCTTCGTTAATTCGCGTAATAGCATCAAAGCTCGAAACCGTCGGACCGGTTACGTAAAGAGCATCGTCAGGGCCGAAAGCCAAATGATAGGCCGACACCGAAGGCTCGAGCTGGACCCAGGCATGTGCCTCACCTATCTCATTCACGCGGTAGATTGCGCCGCTGCGGTCACCAACGAACATGTCTCCTTCGCGATTGAATGCGAGGCCTGTCGCAATACCCAGGTCACTGGCGAACACGACCACTTCCTTCAAAGGGGTGACGCGATAGACCGTGCCGTCCAGGCGGCTGGTCACAAACATCCGACCGCCGCTATCAAAAGCGACGCTGGTAGGATTTGTGATATCCCCGGAGAACTCCTCGAGGCTCCCATCAGAGCCAATGCGGTAAAGCGAAACGGGCACGTGCTCACCACGCGAGCCAGAGCGCGTAACGAACAGCGAGCCATCCGCAGGATCAAATGCCGGGCTGGTGACGGGATGTATGCCTTCGGCGAGCCTCCTGGCAACCACAAACCGCGCCGGTTTACTTCTTTCGTGTCCGTCCTCGGCTACTGACACGTCAACTTCTGCGCCAGTATTGAGATCAGGAACCAGAACCAGGGCGCGTGCAGGCGTCGCCGCAACCACGTGAGCCGGCTGATCGCTAAACCACACATTCAAGGTCGACGCGTCGTTCCGGAGGAAATCCGCGCATTCGACCGCCACTTCTCCGCCCGGAATGCCGGCCGCTGGATCAATTCGCTCAATTTGTCTCGTGTCGCGCATTGCTTTCAAAATCAAAGTTTACATGGTAACGACCAGATGCGCGATCCTACGCCGCCCCTTGCGATAGGCGGCAGACGGATCATTTTCCATTTTCCATTTGAAATTCCTCATTTCTCATTTCTCATTTTCTATTTCAGCTACGCGCCTTCTCGCGACAGAAAAGGCCCAATGAGAGATGTCAAATGACAAATGGAAAATGATCCGTAACAACTCGTCTGCGCCCTGTCATATCGGCGCACCCGAAAGGCCATGTTATAATTTTCGCAGTCGATTTAATGAGAAGTCTTCACGGCAACACACAGGGTCTGAAGCCAAACCAACTGCGCCGGATTGAAAAGCTCTACCAGCGCCGCATTCCTCCGCATCTGATTGTGACACCCGAATTTGCTCGTCAGATCAGCGAGCTTTCTCATGAAACGCGGCGGCAGATTGGCGCGCTGATTGATCGCAAAGGGTACGTCGAATTTGTGATTGTGGGAGATGCGCGCCGGATCGAGTTACCGGATTTCAAGCGTGTCCGCGTCGCCGGGGACCGCTTTCGCGGCCTGCGCTGCGTGCATACTCACCTGCGCGGCGAGGAACTTACCCGGGACGACCTTACCGACCTGGCCCTCTTGAGGCTTGATTTGATGGCCGCCATTGATGTCGACGAAGTCACTGGTTTGCCAGGCGTCGTACGTTCCGCGCACTTGCTACCTTCCAACGCGTCGGAATCCGGCGCCAATGGCAACACGAGGCATTTCGCTTTCCTCAACCCGGCCGTGGCCTCTCAGCTGGACGTTGATTTCGTTGGATTGATCGAGGCGCTGGAAAGCGAAATGGCCCGCAACCGTCGCACTTCCCGCCGCTCATCCGGTGCTGACAGGGCGATCCTGGTCAATGTCTCGACAGGCCCTCGCGCTGATGCCGAAGATTCGATGGCCGAACTACGCGAGTTGGCGCAATCCGCGGGGGTCGTCGTGCGGGACGAAATGATTCAAAGACGGCCCACAATTGATCCCCGCACAGTGCTGGGGAAAGGCAAGCTGGAAGAACTGCTGATCAACGCCATGCAACTCGGTGCTGACGCAATCATTTTCGATCGCGAGCTGCAGGCGGCCCAGGTGCGATCGATTTCTGAAGCAACGGACCTGAAAGTCATCGACCGGTCGCAACTCATCCTGGACATCTTCGCCCAGCGCGCGCAATCGCACGAAGGAAAAATTCAGGTTGAGCTGGCGCAACTAAAATATATTCTGCCGCGTTTGGTCCTGGGACAGAATTCGGCTTTTTCGCGCTTAGCCGGCGGCATTGGAGGTCGAGGCCCCGGGGAGACCAAACTCGAGACTGATCGACGACGCGTGCGCGACCGCATTCATCGTCTCGAAGTTGAGCTGGCTTCACAGCGCAAACGTCGCGAGCAGCGTCGGAAGGAACGACTCCGTCAACAAGTCCCAACCATTTCCATTGTCGGATACACGAATGCCGGCAAATCGACCTTGCTGAACGCGCTCACGTCCAGTCATGTGCTCGCTGAGGAGCGAATGTTCGCGACGCTGGATCCCACGACACGACGATTGCGCCTGCCGCGGGAACAGGAAGTTATTATTAATGATACGGTCGGTTTCATTCGCGACCTGCCGCCGGATTTGCTGTCCGCGTTCAGATCGACCCTCGAAGAAATTGCCGGCAGCCGCTTGCTCTTGCACGTAGTCGATGCCGGGAATCCGCGCTGGCAACAACAGATCAGTTCAGTCGATCGAATCCTCACAGAGCTCGAGTTCGATCGAATTCCACGACTCCTGGTTTTTAACAAAGCTGATACGTTGGACTCTGCCACGGTTGATTCAATGGTGAGACATACTTCGATTCAGAATGGGGGCGAGTGCATCGCGATCTCTGCATTACGTCCGGAGACCCTTGGCCCGCTGTTACAAAACATTGGACAGACACTCGGACGTGCGGTAGAGAAATATCGAGCGCCCCAACTAACGACGAACGTGGTTCAATGAGCCCCCGCCCACGATTCACTTCCAGATTGACAAGAGCGCGCAATGCCGCGCTTGGCGTTGTTCTCCGGCCGTTTCAATGGTTTTCTCCAGCCACGCAGTTAGTCCTCGGCTTCATCTTCATGGTCGTCGTCACGACCTTGCTGCTCTGCAAGTGGCCCCTGACCTTGAAGTCGCTCGGTTTGCTCGTCCTCGTGCTGGCAAGTTATTTGGTCCTCTGGCGATTCGTCGAGTCTCGCGAAGCTGTGGTCGATCTCTCTATTTCGCAGCGCCGAGCATTTGCGCTGGTCGGTTCGGCCATCGTATTTGAAACAGGCGTAATGCGTCTCGGGTTTATCGTGGCGGCGGGACTGGCAGCGCAAAGTACGCAAGCGCCGCTTAGCGATCCCGCGGTTTGGGGCTTTGCCATACCGTTCGCGGCGGCCTCGCTGCTGGTAACTCTGCTTCTTGACCGGCAGCTCGGTCTAATCGCGGGAGTGATTGCGTCCGTGTTCGCGGGGCTGCTCGCACCTAACGGAGTGCAGGCCACGTTATATGCGTTCATTTCATGCTCAGCGGCAGTTTACGGAATCAAGCGATATCGCGAACGCCAGTCCGTCACGCTGGCAGGCCTAGTCGCGGCGGGGGTTAACTGCATCACCGCCCTGGCCCTGGTTACCTGGGCGCCTGGGCCCCTGACATTGACTGCGGCCTCAGTGGCAGTGGGCTGCGCTGTGGGCGGCGGATTGCTGACCATTGTCTTTGCTGCGGGCGGAGTTCCCATCAATGAATCTCTTTTCGGAATTCTGACCGATATCAGGCTGCTGGAGCTTTCGAACGCCGATCTGCCCGTGCTGAGCCAGTTAGCTCTGCGGGCGCCGGGCACGAACCAACATTCGCATGCGGTTGGGCAACTTGCTGAGGACGCCTGCCGGGCTATCGGGGCAAATGCGCTCCTGACACGCATCGGATCGCTTTATCACGATATCGGAAAGGTGGCGGCGCCGGACCACTTTGTTGAGAATCAGGTTGGACGCAACCCACATGACCGTTTGCGCCCGGCGCAAAGCGCCAAGATCATTACCAGCCACGTTACCTATGGATTGAAGCTGGCGAGAGAAATCGGTTTACCGAAGCGCGTGGCCGACTTTATTCCGCAGCATCACGGCACGCGTACGCTGCATTTTTTTCTGCGCAAGGCGGAAGCACAGGCGGGCAACGGTGAAAAGGTAAACGAAGCAGAGTTTCGCTACCCAGGACCAAAGCCCCAGTTCAAAGAGGCGGCGATCCTGATGCTGGCCGACTCCAGCGAAGCTGCGGCCCGCTCATTAGCCCATCCCGATCCAGAGAGCATTCGAGATATCGTTGCACGCGTCTTTGACGCAATTGTCGGCGATGGACAACTCAATGAATGTAATTTGACGATGCGAGAGTTGACCCGAATTCGTGAGAACCTGATCTCTTCGCTGATTGCCCTCTATCACCCTCGGATCGACTATCCGGGTTTCAATGTGCCGCCATCGACCGGCGCCTCGCCAACCGTTGAGAAGCTGGCTGAAATTGAAAGACGGGGCGTCGTTTACGAAAAAGCGTCTGACGTTCCGATCAACCCGTCGGGTGAAGTGGAAGACGAAGCAATTAACCGCGGACCTTCCAAGAGTTGAAAATATGCTTTAGAGCTCAGACCGTTCGCAGAGCTAGAACCTCGCGAGCAGCTTGCGGTAGGTTGTGGGCAGATCTTCCGAAAGGACTCTGGTCTCGGCCACCGACGTCATGAAGTTGGTATCACCCACCCAACGCGGCATGATGTGCATATGTATATGGTCGGCGATCCCGGCGCCTCCGGCGCGCCCAAGATTCATACCCACATTGAAACCCTGGGGACGATAAACCTCGCGCAGCGCAGTCTGACAACGCTTGACGAGTTCCATCATTTCACCGGTTGCTTCCCGGGGGGCCGCATCCAGTTCGCCGAGGTGCGCGTAAGGAGCGATCATCAGATGACCGCTGATGTAGGGATAGAGATTGAGAATTACGAAAGTATGGGCGCCGCGGTGCAGGACGAAATTCTTTTCATCGTCAGCCGGGTTCTTAACCACAGAGCAAAAGATGCAGGAATCCGCCTGAGACATATCAGCTCCGGTGGCCGCGATATATGCGTGTCGCCAGGGACTCCAGAGTCTTTCCACGAGAGACCTTGATGCGAAAAGGATGGTGCGAGCTACTTCGCTCAATGGCGAGCTACCCGGAGGTATTCTCGTTTATGAGTTCCTTAAGCTCCTTACCGGCCTTGAAATAGGGAACACGTTTGGCAGGAATACTAACCGGGTCGCCTGTCTTAGGATTACGGCCTCGCCGCGCGCCGCGCTCGCGCACGCGAAAGCTGCCAAAGCCACGCAATTCGATCTTCTCGCCCTGGTTCAGGCTCTCGATTATGCTTTCGAAAACTATTTCAACCAGTCGCTCAGCATCCTTCTTGGTCAGCTCAGCGGCATTTGCCACATCATTGACAAGATCGGCTTTAGTCATGAAGTCACCTCGCTCACAAAAGGCCATCCGTTCTATGCCCAGTGAACTAATTTTTTGAGAACCCTTGGTGCCTGATAAGTGCGCGTGGGGGTTAGATTAGCAGAACCGTCAGGGGACGGCAAGACTAAAAAGGCTGTGCGGCCAACATCTTACGGTGGGTAGCGGTTGGGAGCCCCAGCTGAGCAAAGTGTAGTTACCCTGTCGAGTTCTGGTCCTGTCCTAAATCAACGGAATGTCAGCTTTCGCTCTCGTCGTCCCCACTCTTGATGGTATTTCCAAAATCGGCCAATTCACGCAGTGAGGCCATGCCGCCTCCCGCTTCCGATGTATAAATTTTCTGTTCGATAATGGGTTCGTCATGACCTGCCGCGCGCGCCGACAAACCAATCTTCTTATTTTCCGCATCGATGCGCAGAATCCGAAACTCCATTTCCTGGCCAAGCTGCGCGGCGTCCTCGGGCTTGTCCACTCGATCATCTGAGAGTTCGGAAATATGGCACAGGCCCTCCAGGTTGTCGCCCAACTCAACAAACGCTCCAAAGCTGGCAAAGCGCGCAATTTTGCCTTTCACCAGATCACCCGGGTTATGGGAAGCCACGAATTCGTTCCAGGCATTAGGCTCGAGTTCCTTTATCGACAGCGACATGCGCCGATTGTCCGGATCGATCCCGGTGATGACAGCTTCTACCTGCTGACCCTTCTTCAGGACCTCGCCTGGATGTTTGACCCTGCGCGACCATGAAATATCGGACACATGGACCAGTCCGTCAACTCCGTCTTCGATCTCAATAAAAGCTCCGAAGTCAGTAAGGTTACGGACTCTTCCATGTACGCGAGCCCCGACCTGGTAGCGGTCGCCGAGCGTCTTCCAGGGGTTGTCCTGCACCTGCTTCATGCCCAGGCTGATACGCCGGGCCTTCGGATCGACTCCCAGCACTTCAACTTCCACCAGGTCTCCGGCGTTCACGATCTTGCTTGGATGCTTTACCCGTTTGGACCAGCTCATCTCAGACACGTGGACCAAACCTTCGACGCCGGGTTCCAGCTCTACGAACGCGCCATAGTCCGTGACGCTTGCTACTTTTCCGTTCAAGCGGGTAGCAGGCGGAAAGCGTTCCTCAATCGTTTCCCACGGGTCCGGCAAGAGTTGTTTGTACCCCAGTGATACCCGCTCCCGGGCGCGATCAAATCTCAACACCTTTACCTGGACGGTATCGCCGACCTTAAAGAGTTCTGCCGGGTTCTGTAATCGTCCCCACGACATATCAGTCACGTGGAGCAATCCATCCACGCCACCCAGGTCAACGAACGCTCCGTAGTCAGTGAGATTCTTGATCTGGCCTTCTACGATTATGTCTTCCTCGATTTGTCCGAGGGTTTCTCCCTTGCGACCCTCATTGCGCTCCTCCAGCACAGCCTTGCGCGAGAGTACGACGTTGGAACGCTTCCGATTGAGCTTGATAACCTTGGCCTCAATCTCGCGACCACGGAGTGAATCAAGATTTCGCACCGGGCGCACGTCCACCTGCGATCCCGGCAGGAAGGCGGCTATTCCATCTACGTCAACGCGCAGGCCACCCTTGATCCGTTCGGCCACGCGACCCTTGACGGGAGTATTCTCATTGAAAGCCTTTTCAAGATCATCCCACGCGCGCAGCCGAACCGCATCGGCGCGCGAAAGCAGGGGAAAGCCCTCGCCCGTCTCCATGTTTTTGACCAGTACGTCAACCTCATCGCCGGGCTTGACCGTGATCTGGCCGCCTTCCATGAACTCGTTCTGATTGACGATCCCTTCGGACTTGTAACCAAAATCGATCACCACACCGCGCTCGGTAATACCCACAACCGTCCCGCGGACAACTTCGCCCTCCTGAAGCGACGACTGCTCCTGCTCAAACTGATCCAGAAGTTGACCGAAATCCTCACCGGCCGGACGCGCTTCTTCCTCGTCTTCCCGCTGCGTCACAGCTGCAGCAGCAGAACCGCCACCGCTGTCGCTAATTACTATTGGGGCCAGCGCCCCGGCGGTTTCGGACTTAGTATCGGCTGGTTGTTCGTTAGTGTCGGTCTCACCGACGTTGGTTACAGGTTGTTCCGTAGACATGCAGACTCCTACTCAGATTAGCTCTGGCGCATCGCACGCGCGGCACGCCGCTCCGGTACTCCACGCCAAAACGCAGGCGCTCTTGGCAACCTTCGTTCTGATAGTGATGAGTCGGAATAAGAGATGAGAGGGTGCGAGCTTTAAAGAGTTTGGAAAAGAAGGTTGTCGTTTCGATTTCCGTTGGCCCGTAGTCTCCCGCTTGGTCCGACTATCACCGGCCGCGTGACCGGATCGTCTCGGAATTTACACGGCGGCGCGACCGAGTGTCAAGGTGGCTCTCAGCGTTCGGCGGGGAAGCTTGCCGCCGGAAACGCTATCTCTGCTCATTCATGGACGCTTGAGCGCCGCGCGGCACGACATATACTCCGGCGGAATGCGACCCGACAAACAGAGTATTTTGATCGCGCGGATCCAACGCCAGTGCCCAGATTCGCATGCTTGGCAATCGATGTTCACGCGCATCGATACGCGCCCACGTTGTACCAGCATCGTTCGAACGATAAACGCCGCCACCCTTTTCTGGTTTCTGTTCGTTCTGATAAGCGTTGCCCACAAAAATCTCGTCGGTGTTACGAGGATTTATCAGGATGCTGGTGAAGTCTCCAAAGGGGAGATCTCCACCCCGGCGCGACCAATGCTCGCCGCCATCCTGCGACATGTAAAATGCCTGTCTTGTCCCCACGTAGATGAACGCCGAGCGCTTTGGGTCCTGCACAATGACATTTACCGCGGAGGTGGTTGGAATGGCGCTAACCTGTTGCCAGGTTTCTCCCCCGTCGTTGGAAACCAAAACCCCGCTAGTAGCAGTTCCCACCAGAATCATGGACGGATTCTGTGGGCTGGTTGAAATGCAGGTTGTCCGCATATCGAAACTGCCACCATAAGCGATGCGGTCCCACCCCTGTCCGAAGTCAAAGGTGCGATACAACCCATTATTGGTAGCCGCGAGTATTCCGGAATGTCCTGACCGATCGGAAAATGAAATCAGCTCGTTTACCGGATCTGTAAGCGTAGCCACGTGACCGGATCCCCCTGTAGCGGTCGCGCCAAGATTAACCAGCAGAGCGGCGAGCGTCGCCTCGTCAAGCTGGCCGGACACCGGCAAATATCTGTCAGTTTGAAACCTCTTGATGGCCGCGACTGTCCTCGCGCCAAGCTGGCCATCGGGCGTACCAATCGCATAACCGGCTCGGTCCAGAGCTTCCTGGGCGCGACGCACGACTTCGTCGCTCGGTTTAGCGACCGCAGGTCGCTGCGGCGCTGTTCCGGCCACGCTGCCTGCCGTAGTTGACGGGCGTCCCTGCTGCGCGATCGTTTTTCGCACCGTACTCCGCGTGGCGGGTCGTTTCCTTGCCGGCACGATTGGTTTAAGGGCAGTGACTGGCGCCCACGACGCCCCTCGATCGGTCGACCGGTACATGCCAAGATTCGTCCCCAGGTAGATAACATTTCCGTCGCGCTCATCCTGCAGGATCGAGTAGCCAATCAAACGCGGAGGCATGTTGCGCATCGAGGGTTGCCATGAAGCACCGCCGTCGCTGCTTACAAAAAAGAATCCGCCGCCTGTGGTTGTGTTAATCGTCGTGGCGTAGATCCGGTTCATGTTTTCGCGGTCCGGCAGAATAGTGTTTACAAAACGACCGCTAAAGCCCCCGTTCGTTGGGATGAAATTCTTACCTCCGTCGGTCGATACCATCACCCCGTAGTTGTTGGTGGCAATATGAATCGTATTTGGATTGCGGGGATGAACGGCGATGGAATTGATTTCGATCTGCCGCGAGGTAGTCACCATCCAGGAATTGTTGTTGCCGCCTTTGGCCGAACGCCAGAATCCCTCGGTGGTCCCGGCGAAGACCAGACCGGGAATAGTTGGATGCTGCAGAATTGCGCGCGTGCGTCGTGATTGCGAAGGAATACCCTGAATCTTATGCCAGCTCTCTCCGGCGTCCTTTGTCTCATAGATCCCGCTGCAAGCCGACGCGATTATGTGGTTGGCGCTGCGGGGATCGATGTTGATGGCGAAGATATCCGAATCGTCAATGATACCCTTGTTGATGACTCTCCAGTTTTGTCCACCGTCCGTACTCTTGTAAGGAAGATGCCAGGTGCCTGCGTAAATCACGTTCGTGTTTCTGGGATCGATGGCCAGGGACTCGACGTCAATCAGATCCGGCGTCCGACTTGTCGGTAACTGGGTCCAGGTTTCGCCGGAATCCTGCGAGCGGAATATGCCGGTAATGGTTCCGACCAACAGAACATCGGGATTCAGTTCCGATTGCGTCAGCGAATGCAGGGCCTCGTTTCTCAGCTCAGGTGATTCCCGCCAGGTCAATCCACCGTCCGTCGACTTGAAAAAGCCACCCGATTCTTTGTGACGGTGCGTCGCGACGTAGAGCACCTTTGAGTCGCGTGGATCAACTATGATGTGGTCCACAAACAAGCGCGCACGATTGAAGTTATAGAGCAACCGCCAATTGCGCCCCCCATCGGTCGAGACATAGATCTGACCATCAAGAGTGCCGAAGTAAAAACGATCCTGATCATTCGGATCGACTACGAGGGCGCGAACATCGCCGCCGCTGGGACCGCTCATACGCCACTCGGCAGAGTAGGGAGTCCCAGAGGCGGCCCTGGCCGATACGTCGCTCCTTTGGCCGGCTAAGGGAAAGGTGAAAAGAAGACCAAGACACAATAATCGGGGGATTACCTTTTTCATTAGATCAATCTCTCTCATTAGGGTAATTCGATGCCGGCTTCCCGTAGGAGTGTGCCAGCGCTACGCCATTATAACCTCTTACGTCGATCTTTTCGATGCTTACTTCCTGAGGCTCGTATCCCGTGTGAACGCTGCTGATTGGCGGACTCGCGGCGGGTAACAAAACCGAAACGGGCGGTGGCTCCGAAAAGGAACCACCGCCCGTTTTTGGAAGAAGGTCGCGACTCTTATTGAGTGGCGAGCGTTAACAGCTCTTCGGCAAACGAAGAACGAGGAAGCCTGAGGCTAGTCCTCGTCTCGGCGGCCGCCGCGGCGCCGAGTTGGTTTCTTCTTGCAATCCGGACAAGGCGATACAACTCCCGTCGCGTCTCCAGTCGGCGCTACTGCGCCCTGCGGTGCGACCCAGAGTTGAACCAGCAGTTCCGGCAGACATCCACCGTCCACTACCACCAGGCGTCCGCCATCGATACCGCGTGTGTTGACGAGGTAATCCTTGGCGCGATTAGCTCGCGTCTGGCCCTCGGCATCACAGCTACCGTAACCGACGATGTAACCCTGAGCAGTCGGCTCGTTCTGCAGTTGAATCGCAAAGTTGTCGAGTCTGGCCTTCTCATCGTTGAATCTGATGTTGCCGTACTCGTCAAACTTCCGAGCCAGAGGCGGCTTCGGCTTAATTGGCGTTGACGCAGAAGCCGTGCGCGGGCAACTCGGATCGAGTCCACCCACCTCGACACTGGCGGTAATCGTCTGGCCAGCGGTCCCCTTGGTATCGACCGTGATGGTGTCCGTACCCTGACCGCCGGTAATCGTTCCCGCCGAAACCGACCAGTTGTAGGTTGGCGTTACGACAGGCGTTCCCTGGGTGTAGGTAGCTGTGAACGTGATCGGCGTGTCTTCGTCGCCGCTGTCCGCGCCTCTCGCGCCGACCGTACCGCAAACCAGATCCGGTATGCAATCACCACAGCTGGCGATCGTGACCGTCGTCGTTGACGAGGTAATACAACCACAACCATCGTCAACTTCGACTGACGCGGTATACGTTCCCGGCCCAACACCACTCAGGTCCCAACTCACGTTGGCACCTTCGCCACTGATACGGCCGCCCGTCACGGTGTACGAATAAAGCAGCGTGTCACCGTCAGGATCGCTGGCGGTCGTCGCCAGTCCCACCGTCGTGCTGGCCGTTGCCGGACAGCTACCGGCCCTCGAGTGATACCCGGGCTGGCACGGCAGGGTAATCATCGCCGTCGAGGCTGCCAACGCCGCCGTCGGCGGCTGGTTCGGTAGAATCGCCGGTTCTCGTTTGAGGCGGTGACCGGCAAAGAACTGGAAGCCAAACCCGTAAGGGTCGCTTGAAGGCGCGAAGCCCAGCGGGAATCCAGCGCTTGTGGCTACAAAGGACGTGCCAGGTACGATAATTAGTCCTCGATCCGTCCCCACCGGACAGGGCGGCGGGTGTGGTGGATTTGTAACACAAACGTTTGTGATATTGGCCACCGGAGTGGTCGCGTCAAAAGTGTTGAAGTTATTCTGACGCTGGTCGTTTAAGGTCCGGCGGTACCAGGCACCAAAACCCCACCAGCGTGCCGGATAAAGCTTAACACCTACCAGGAACTCAATCGGGTTGTTGGGAAACGCATTCGGTGTGTGTCCACCGACATATTGAGTGGACCGAAATTCGGCAATCGGCTGAACGTGCTTGTTAATCGGAAAGTCCACGCCAACGCCGGCGATGATCTCGTCCGGCCGATCCAGCAAGGTCGAGCTGCCGTCCTTGGGGTTACTATTCAGTATGTAACCCAGATTCGCCGAAAGGTTAACCGACTTGCTCAAGCGACCGTCGGCGAACATCACCAAACCAAAATCACCAAGGTTAGCTCCAGGCGACGCTCCGCGCTGCAGTTGATTGAATCCGGAATTGGCCTTATCCGGATACCAGCGATAGAACGGAATGAAACCGAAGCTAAACGGGTTCCGGATATCGTTCAGCCGAATCTTCGCGCCAGCCACGAAGTTGCCAAAGCTGCTCTCCCCGTAAAGCCGGCCAATAAACGGCGCGTCCGGCAGATAGCTCGGCGCAGTCGTAAAGACGGTCGGTACAACAATCGGGTTCAAACTTCCCGGGTTGACCGGAGGCCGGCAGTTCCCGGTCAGTGCGGTACAAGGCAGTTGCGCCGTCGCTAACACTATGCCCGGCAGGATACTTCCCACCGGCGCACCGACACCTGGGTACACATCGGCGCGACCGTAGGTATTGCCCGTTGTGGTTGGTGGGCCGAGCGCTGTAGAAAAGCCGGGAAATCCAAACTGCGTCGCGATGAAGCCCGGTCCGAGTCCAAAGTTTGGACCGACGCCGCCGGTGTACGGATAGGCGACCGGGGGCTGACCAGCGTTGTAGTAAACGTTAAGGACATTTGCGGCGGGAACACAGCCGGGGCAGAACGGCGGCCGAAAGACCGCGGTACCCGCAAGGGTGCCTACATTTGGCCCTGACGGCGCCAAAATAATTGCCGGCCCGCTGCCAAGCAAACCTGTACCAAAGTATCCCTGTATGTTCGGCAGGTAGAAGCTGGACAGGTTTTGCGGATTGTTGACCTTAATCCCCCGGTAGCCCAACGTCTTGAAAAACAACTCGATACGATCAGTCAGCCCCACATTGAAGCTTGCGACCCAATCCGTGATATCGGCATTCCCCGGATCGCGGTCGAAGTTGCTGTAGGCAACGCTGAAGGTATACTCTCCCTTCCTTAGCGTCGAACCGTCGTAAATCGTAAATAGCCCAGTCGGGCCTCCCTCCGGCCCTCCCGTTCCTACCGACGGCGACTGATTCCTGGGATCGTTCTCGCCCCTGGGGTGTTGTGCAACCGCCAGGGCAGAAAAAATGAATATTGCGAGTGCACTAAGGAGCACTCTGTTCGCGAGTCTCATCGCGTTCCTCCTGCGATAGTGAGTGAAAGTTCCTGCGGCCGAGCCAAGTGAAGCTAACCAAGCGGCCGATCTCGGTCTGATTCGATTGTTTGCTCGAAGCATCTCGCCGCCAGTTACCCGTTGGATACGGACGCTCGAACTACCAGCGTCAACGAATACGTTAACAAAACTGCAACCGCTCCAACTCCAAAACTAAATCATTGGTAGAGAGCGACGCAACTGAGATGGGGCCCCGATCTTGCAGCACCTCTCTTAAGGTCTTAGTGCCTGATTATCTAGCGCTCTTATATAAGCAAACTGAGCGCACGTGTCAACTAACATTTCACTGCCTGCGTAGAACCACAGCTCTTACACACCCTCAGAGAATCCACGCGAGCGGTAAATACGGCGCGAAGCGTACCATTGCCGTGGCCGGAAATCAAGACTTTTTCACGACTTAGGGGCGAATTTGTTTATGTTTTTTCGGTCACGCGTAAATGCCGCGCATCCGGGTGTCATACGCCACGCGGTCGATTGCCAACATGTAGGCCGCGGTCCTGGTGTCCACAGAATGAGCATCGGCGAAACGGCAGAGGTCATTGAAACTGGCCACCATAGTGTCTTGCAGCCGTTCGTTAACCACATCTTCCCGCCAGAAATAACCCATCCGATCTTGAACCCACTCGAAGTATGAAACCGTGACTCCTCCGGCATTGGCGAGGATATCCGGAATAACAAAGATGCCTTTCTGGTACAGGATCTCATCGGCGGCAGCCGTGGTTGGTCCGTTGGCTCCTTCAGCCAGCACCTTGCACTTCAGTCTCTCAGCATTAAGCGACGTGATTTGATTCTCAGTAGCCGCGGGAAGCAAGACATCGCATTCCAATTCCAAAAGCTCCGCATTGCTTACGTACTCAGCTCCCTGATAACCCTCGAACGATCTGGTAGCCTGCAGATGTTTCAACGCTGCCGGTATATCGATGCCCGTTGAGTTGTGAATACCGCCATGCACGTCTGAAATGCCGACCACTTTAAACCCCGCTTCGTGAAGGAGCAGGGCGGCGATGCCGCCGACGTTGCCGCTCCCCTGCACCACGACACGAGTACTCGCCGGAGTCATTTTGAATCGTTTGGCCGCTTCGCTAACGACTATCAACAATCCCCTTCCCGTTGCTTCGCGCCGCCCTCTGGAACCTCCCAGGTCGATCGGCTTACCGGTGACTACGGCATTTACTGTATGACGCGCGTGCATCGAGTAGGTGTCCATGATCCACGCCATCGTCTGCTCGTTGGTATTCATGTCCGGCGCCGGCACGTCTTTTTCCGGACCGATGAAGTCGAGTAGTTCCGAAGCGTACCGTCGCGTCATGCGCTCAAGCTCTCCGAGCGACATCTGCGAAGGATCACAAATGATGCCGCCCTTGGCCCCGCCAAACGGCACGTTGACCACGGCGCACTTCCACGTCATCCACGCCGCCAGCGCGCGTATTTCGTCGATGTTGACGTCCGGCGAATAACGGATTCCACCCTTCGCCGGCCCGCGGGCAAAGTTGTGCTGGACACGAAAGCCTTCGAAGACCTGGATGCGGCCAGAATCCATTCGGGTCGGGATGTAAACCTTTAGCTCCCGATTCGGAACGCGCATCACCGCATAAAGATCGGGATCCAGGTTTAGCAACTGAGCCGCGCGATCAAATCGCGACATCATCGATTCGAAAGGATTGTCTTCCTTGATTTCTTTGATGTCATCGACCAGTGCAGTAGACATAAGCGGTCTCCGGCGAAACTAAATGATTGACTAGCGTTATGGGTATTTGAATTTCGCTGAAATGTTAACGCAAGCATTCGGCGGGCGCAACCGGAATACCAACGAGTCCTGGATTTGGACGCAACTCAAACACCGGTGTTAACATCGAAACCGGCAACCATTACAGCGTATCAAATCTGCCAATGTCTTTTCCGTCGCGCTCGTGCCATTCACTTCTTTGTGCCCTGACTCTTATTTTCCTGGGGCTCTGCTTTCAGATTGCGTCCGCGCAAACAGAAGATCTCACCGACGGGGAGACGGATCCCATTAAGCTGTTTGAGCGCGGCCAAAACGCGCACGCCAAAGGCGACCTCAGTCGGGCCCTTGCTCTTTATGAAGGAGCGCTCAAACTGCGGCCCGAGTTTCCGGAGGCCGAATATCAACGCGGAGTCGCCCTCGTCGCCCTTGATCGCTCCCCCGAAGCTGAGAAGGCTTTTGCTCATGCCATTGAGTTAAGAAAGGACTGGATGCTTCCGCAGAGCGCGCTGGGTACGCTGCTGGCCCGCGCGGGACGAGACAAAGAAGCCGAGCCTTTTCTTCGTCGCGCGATGCAACTGGGCGCGAAGGACTTTGTGACGCTTGATTCACTCTCGACGGTTCGGGCGCGAGCTGGCGACAAGGAAGAAGCGCTGGCCCTGGCGCGGTCAGCAACTGACGATGATAACGCCTCGGCATTAGCCTGGGCCTGGCGAGGAGCAATGGAAAGAGCCGCGGGAAATAAGGATGCGGCACTTACCAGCCTCAATCGCGCGCTACAAGTCGAACCTAACTACGTCGTCGCCTTGAAAGAGCGCGCGGAGTTGCGCCTGGACGCCGCCGATTACGCGCCTGCCATTCAAGACTTGAAGACCGCTCTTTCGGTGAAGCCCGGCGACAAGGAAATTTCCCTCCGACTGGCACGCGCCTACGAACTGATGAACAAGCCCGATGAAGCCCGCCACATCTATGAAAGTATCGGTTATGAAGTTTTCGGCCCGGGGGTCGCCCCCGGCTCGACGCCGGCAGGCAACGTTATCAATGTCACCGGCAGCGCGGAAGATATCGCCGCAGCCAACAGCGACGATCCAAAAGTCGCGCTGCCGGCGCTCGAGAGACTAATCGTTGCTAATCCCAGGAACGCGAAACTCTTCGGGCGCATGGGCGAGGTAGCGCGCCGCAGCGATGCGCAGAAGAGTGCTGAGTCGTACCGCCGGGCCAACGAGATCGACCCCGCCAATCCGAAATATGCTACCGGCTATGCCGCCGCTTTGGTGCAGATGCGACGCTTTACTGAGGCTGAGTCAATCCTGCGCCGGGTGATCGCCGCGGCTCCTAATGAATACGCCGCGCACTCGAACCTCGCGCTCGCACTTTACGAGTTGAAACGTTTCGCCGAGGCCTTGCCGGAGTATCAATGGTTGGCAGCTGCGCGACCTGAAATCGCAGCGACATACTTTTTCATGGCCACCGCGCATGATAATCTCGGCGAGTACGAACAGGCGCTGGATGCTTATTTAACGTTTCTCTCGAGGGCCGACCCGACAAGTAACAAGCTCGAAATTGAGAAGGTCAACCTGCGCCTCCCCAAGCTTCGAGATCAAATCAGCCGTGGCCAGGGTGCGAAACGTAAGAAACCCTGAATAGACAGCCCGGCTGACGACACTTTCAAGAGAATGCCAATCTCGCTTCGTCACGGTTGGAGGTCCTTAACGCCAGTCATCGCGTCCGGCGCGTTGTCATTGAGCGTGATGAACGCGGTCGCTCAGCAGCCACGCAGTCCGCGGATGACGGCGCCGCCACCGATGAGATTCGTATCCCGCGAGGAACGCTCTCAACTGACGGCCGCGAAGGACCCCAAGGACCGGCTGCGTACCTCGATCGAGTTGGCCCGGAATCACCTCACTCGACTTGAAGACTTCACCTCCCAGAAAAAATTCGATCAAGCCCTGGAAGAACTCGGCGCCTATCTCGGTTTGATTGCTGATGTGCGGGCGTTCTGCGGAGGAATGGTTCGCGACAAGGGCAGCACGCGCGATCTCTATCGGAAGTTGGATATTGAATTGCGCGCACATATCCCGCGACTCGCAGTTGTCAGGCGCACTACCCCGGTTGCATACGCCATTCACTTGAAGGCCGCGGAAGAGTACGTTCGCGAGACGCGCGCTGACGCCCTCGACTCGTTCTATGGCCACTCCGTGTTACGCGAGGATTCAGGCAGCGGCGATAAGAAGCCGGAAAAAAGTAAGCAGCCGCCGGAAGGAGTCAAGCGTCCATGATACCAGCGTGCAGGAGTGTGACTTGTCTGAGACTCGGCAATCGAAGCCACGGGCAAAGAGTCGCCGGCGCGCCGGCAATCATGTTCCTCTGCGCCGGCATTCTTCTATTAGCGGGCTCTGCTTCAGCTCAAACTCGCGACCACCTCACAGACCAGGAAACCGACCTCGTGCGTTTCTATCAGGAGCTTGATAAGCGAATTGAAGTCTTGATCAAAGCAATGGACCGAAGGTTCGCAGTCATCAACGGCATGGCGCAACCAACGGCAAAGAAGTTAATGAAAGACGAGCCGGACTGGGGCGACCTACCTAAAGGTACTCGAACAGAACTGCTGGGTGACATCGCGGGAATTCTGGACGAAGCAATCACCAACATCGACGACGTCAGCCGGCGCGATGAGAAGAATCCGCTGATCTCAAGATCGCTGCGCAAGCTGACGGCGGCTGCAAATGGCTACCTCACCCAGCTCGCCGTATTGAAAAATCAAGCGAAGGACGTGGACGAACAAGCCGCCATCGAGCGAGTCGCGGACAATGCGAATGACATAATCGCCGTAGGAGCCAAGCTCCCTCCGCCAACTGCCGAATCAGACAAGAAGAAAAAGAAACCGTGAAAGGCAGAAGGCAGTAAGCAGTAAGCAGTAAGCAGTAGGCAGTAGGCAGCAAGCAGTAGGCCGAATGCCGAAGTCGCTTCAGCGTTTCGAGATTCGGACTATTTGCTTTCCGTATTCGGCCTAATGCTTACTGCCTACTGCTTTCTGCCTACTGCCTTCTGCTTACTGCCTACTGCCTTCCGTTTTCTGCCTTTCTTTGAACTATCGCCACCCTCCTCACGTAGAATGGCCTGAGGAGAGAATAACAAAATGGAAAGCCGCTATTATCCCGGCGTCGAGGCCGACGTCCCCAAATTGATGACCGAGCTGCGCGATCTGTTTGACGAAGACTTTGACGTTCAGACGATGCAGGTATCGTCAACGGCT
>Ga0193725_1000188_pt1 | contig 20466 bp, 17 predicted proteins | sample H2a2metaG_FD_143058 | JGI IMG/M metagenome (GOLD analysis project Ga0193725, IMG submission 143058) | Soil microbial communities from a riparian zone of the East river system, Colorado, United States - H2a2 | ecosystem: Environmental > Terrestrial > Soil > Riparian zone | place: USA: East River... | reverse complement strand
GTCGAACGGAAGGTCGCCCTGGGGGGCCAGGATGACGAGGGGCTTTCCCGTGGCCAACCGATAGCCGACTTCCACCATCACGTTGGGGTTCCAGGGCCGCGTCCCCAGGTACGCCACCACGTGATCGGCCGCGAACAACGCGTTCGAGATGTCGGCCCAGACGTCCGCCCCCTCCTGCTCCAGCGGATGCACCACCAGACACCGCGGTAGGAGCCGCTGGCAGGCGGGCGCGATCAGCTGGCGAAAGATCCAGTCGGACAGCCGTCGCGTGTCGCTCTCGGGCTCGCCGAGCGGCGTGATCACGAAGCACCGGCGGGTCCCGGGTGGGAGGGACCGGCACGCCTCGTGGCCGGCGATGGTCTCGGCCGGCAGGTAACGCGCCCGCACCCGCGGCGCCAATTGCCGATGGAGCGTCCGCGCCAGGATGGTCTCGCCGGGGGCGGCGGCGTTCACCAGCTGCGACGCCGGGAGAACGTCGCCGGCCACGCCGGCCTGCCAGCGGTCGACGGCGCGGTCCACCGCCAAGCTGTGCAGCCGGCCCGCGGCCCGGTGAGCGTGGGTGGCGCTCGGGGTCTCCAGCAGAATGAGGTCGCCGGCCACGGACAGCTTGTCGACGAGGCCTTGGAGGCGACCCTCGAGACCGTCCCGGAGCTCCTTCATGTCCGGAATCGTCGCCGGCGCCGACCCCGTAGGCTTGACCGCCATCATGACCGTCATGGCACCCCTCCTGAGCGGACGTCACGCTCGTTCTCGTTCGTCCGCGCGCGTCGACAGGGGCAAGCGGCGTGCCACGCCGAGACACCCCAGAATCGTGGGCTTTGACAGAACGGTCGATGTAAAGACCTAAGAATACTCAACGACCACCACCACCAATCAGTGAGCAGTGGCCGGTGTGTGAGCAGTGGCCGGTGATCAGGTGGGCGAGAGGGGGCCTCCCGAGGGCCGCTTGGCGTCGACGAGGATGAACGCGACGAGGCAGGCGGCGTCGCTCCGGTTGCTCCACGCGTGGTTGGTCCCGCGCTGGATCAGGCAGTCGCCGGCGCGCATGAGCGTCTCACCGCCGTCCATGACGGCCCAGATCTCGCCGGACAGCACGATCGCGTAGTCGACCGAGTGCGTGCGGTGCATGCCAGGGTGCCGCGAGGGGGAGGGATCGAGCGCCTCGCCGGCCCCGATGGCCTCGAACGCCTTCACGCGATCGAACGTCCCCGCGATCTGCGCGTCGGGCGGAAACTCCACGACGCGGAAGATCGTGCCCCGCGGCGGCGGCTCCAGCACGATCGTGCGCGCCGCCGGATCGCCGGCCACGGTGTTGTCGGCGGGCGCGTCGTGAGTGACCCACAGATCCGTCATCCCGAACGCCGGCGAGTCGGAGATCGCGATCGTGTTCGGCGACGGCCCGTCGCTCGCTATGATGGACCTCCCCTGCGCGTCGTGTCCCGTGATCACCCGTCGAATCGGTTTCAGCATATCGATCGATTCCTCCCCTCGAGGAGCTGGCTGCACATCATTCTGCTTGACAACGGCTGGGGGAGAGCCCATAGATGCGCGCTGGGGGAATTGGGCGGCGGACGAGGGGTCTCAGTCCGTTCCGAGGAGGACGCCCAATGCGAACGCATCAGACTTCCTGCGGCTGACGTGGCGACTGTGGATCGGGCTCCTTGCCGTCGGCATGGTCGAGGGGTTCGGCTGCCACGCGGCCGAGGCCCAGGCCTTCGGCCGCGCCCAGATCACCAACACCACGGGGGGAGTGAACAGCGAACCCTCGATCAACGCGACCGGCACTCGGATCGCTTTCATCTCCACCCGCGACCTGACCCCGGGCAGCCCCGGCAACGCCGATGGCAATTCGGAAATCTTCCTCTTCGACACCACCACCGGCCTCTTCACCCAGATCACCGCCACCACGGGGGGAACGAATATCGCCCCCTCGATCAATGCGGCGGGCACCCGGATCACCTTCGTCTCCAACCGCGACCTGACCCCGGGCAGCCCCGGCAACGCTGACGGCAATAACGAAATCTTCCTCTTCGACACCACCACCGGCCTCCTCACCCAGATCACCAACACCACGGGGGGATTGAATAACGCCCCCTCGATCAACGCGGCCGGCGGCCGGATCGCCTTCTTCTCCAACCGCGACCTGACCCCAGGGAGCCCCGGCAACGCCGATGGCAATAACGAAATCTTCCTCTTCGACACCACCACCGGCCTCTTCACCCAGATCACCGCCACCACGGGAGGATTGAATAACGATCCCTCGATCAACGCGGCCGGCACCCGGATCGCCTTTGTCTCCAGCGAGGACCTGACCCCGGGCAGCCCCGGCAACCCCGACGGCAACACCGAAATCTTCCTCTTCGACACCACCACCGGCCTCTTCACCCAGATCACCGCCACCACGGGGGGAGGAGGCAATGGCGCCCCCTCGATCAACGCGGCCGGCACCCGGATCGCCTTCCTCTCCAACCGCGACCTGACCCCGGGCAGCCCCGGCAACGCCGACGGCAATAACGAAGTCTTCCTCTTCGACACCGCCACCGGCCTCTTCACCCAGATCACCGCCACCACGGGGGGAGGCAATAGCGCTCCCTCGATCAACGCGGCGGGCACCCGGATCGCCTTCGCCTCCGATCACGACCTGACCCCGGGCAGCCCCGGCAACGCCGACGGCAATAACGAAATCTTCCTCTTCAACACCACCACCGGCCTCTTCACCCAGATCACCGCCACCACGGGGGGAACGAATATCGCCCCCTCGATCAACGCGGCCGGCACCCGGATCGCCTTCCTCTCCAACCGCGACTTGACCCCAGGCAGCCCCGGCAACGTCGACGGCAATTTCGAGATCTTCGTGGCCAGTCAGGCTGTCCTGGGTGATTTCGACAACGACCTCAAAAAAGACCTGGCCGTCTATCGGTCCGCCACCGGCCAGTGGCTCATCTTCGGCAGCGCCACCGGCTTCGAAGCCGACGTCTTCGGCGGCGCCCCGGACGATCGCCCCGTGCTCGGGGACTTCGACGGCGACGGTCAGACGGATCTGGCCATCTACCGGCCTTCCACCGGACAATGGTTCATCTTCCGCAGCACGACGGGCTTTCAGAGCACGTTCTTCGGCGCCCCCGCCGGGGCCGGTCTCGGCGGCGACATTCCGGTCCCCGCCGATTTCGACGGCGACGGCAAGACGGACCTCGCGATCTACCGACCAGCCACGGGACAATGGTTCATCTTCGGGACCGCCACCGGCTTCCGGACCAGCGTCTTCGGCGCCCCTGCCGCCAGCGGCCTCGGCGATATCCCGATCCCCGCCGATTTCGACGGCGACGGCAAGGCCGATCTCGCCGTCTACCGGCAGTCCACCGGACAGTGGCTCATCTTCGGGAGCGCGACCGGCTTCCAGACGCACCTCTTGGGCGGCCCCGCCTCCAGCGGCTTCCGAGACATCCCGGTCCCCACCGATTTCGACGGCGACGGCAAGGCCGATCTCGCCATCTATCGGCAAAGCACCGGACAATGGTTCGTCGTCGGCAGCACCACGGGCTTTCAGACAAACCTGTTCGGCGGTGCCGCGGACGATACGCCGGTCCCTGGAGACTTCGACGGCGACGGCAAGGCCGACCTGGCGTTCTTCCGGAATTCGACGGGCGAGTGGTTCGTGCTCCGGTCCCTCGATGGGCAGACGCAGACCGTCGTGTTCGGAGGTCCCGGCGACCTGCCGTTGCCATAGCCAGGGCCGTCACAGCGCCTTCGCCTTGACAATCGAGCGGTAGCCGTCCATAGATTGTGTCGCGCCGGGGGCGGCGGCTGACCAGGATTCTCCTTCTAACGCGGAGGACGCGCGATGCGGCGAGAGCGTACGTGGCGGCCCTTGACGTGGCGCATGTGGATCGGGCTGCTGTTGCTCGGCGCGCTGGCGGCCATCGACTGCCGCCGGGCCGAGGCCGACGCCTTCATCCGTACGCAGATCACCGACACCCTCGGGGGCGTCAACTCCCAGTCCGCCTTCGATGCCGCCGGCATCCGCATCGTCTTCGTCTCCGACCGTGACCTGACTCCAGGGAACCCCGGCAATGCCGACGGCAATACCGAGATCTTCCTCTACAACACGTTCACCCGCGTCTTCACCCAGATCACCAACACCGTCGGGGGATCCATGAACTCACCCTCGATCAACGCCGACGGAACCCGGATCGCCTTCATCTCCAACCGTGACCTGACCCCGGGCAACCCCGGCAATGCCGACGGCAACAGCGAGCTCTTCCTGTTCGACACCACGTCAGGCCTGTTCACTCAGATCACCAACACGGTGGGGGGTCTCAACGCCCAGCCCTCGATCAACGCCACCGGCACCCGGATCGCGTTCACGTCAGACCGCAACCTCACCCCGGGCCTCCCCGGCAACGTCGACGGCAACACGGAGCTCTTCCTCTTCGACACGACGTCAGGCCAGTTCATCCAGATCACCAACACCACGGGCGGTCTCAACGCCCTGCCCGCGATCAACGCCGCCGGCACCCGGATCGCGTTCACCTCCAACCGCGACCTGACTCCGGGCAGTCCCGGCAACGCCGACGGTAACACCGAGATCTTTCTCTTCGACACCACCACCGCCCACTTCACCCAGATCACCAGCAGCACAGGGGGCTTCAACACCCAGCCCACGATCAACGCCAGCGGGACGCGGATCGCCTTCTCCTCCGACCGCGACCTGACTCCGTTCCGGAACAGCGACCGGAGTGGGGAGATCTTCCTGTTCGACACCGCCACCGGCGTCTTGACCCAGATCACCGACAACATTGGCGGACTCAACTCTGCCCCCTCGATCAACGCCGACGGCACGCGAATCGCGTTCCTCTCCAACGTCAATTTCACTTCGGCCCAACCCGGTAACCCCGACCACAGCCCCGAGGTCTTCCTGATCGACACCACCACCGCCCTCCTCACCCAGATCACCAACACCTCCGCCGCCTCGCCCATTGCGGTGGTGTTCAGCTCGATCTCGATCAACGCCGCTGGGACCCGGATCGCCTTTGCATCCAACCGCGACGTGGCCCCGGGCAATCCCGGCAACGCCGACGCCAACTTCGAGATCTTCCTGGCCAGCCATCGGTCGGTCTTGGGAGATTTCGACGGTGACCTCAAGAAGGATCTGGCCGTCTATCGGCCGACTACCGGGGAGTGGTTCGTCTTCGGAACCGTGACCGGCTTTCAGGCCTACCTCTTCGGCGCCGGTGGGGACATCCCGGTCCCCGCCGACTACGACGGCGACGGCAAGGCGGACTTGGCCGTGTATCGGCCGGCCACCGGAGAGTGGTTCATCTTCGGGACCGCGACCGGCTTCCAGAGCAGACTCTTCGGCGCTCCCGCCTCCAGCGGCCTCGGCGACAGACCCGTCCCCGCCGACTTCGACGGCGACGGCAAGGCCGATCTCGCCGTGTATCGGCAGGCGACCGGAGAGTGGCTCATCTTCGGAACCGCGACCGGTTTCCAGACCCGATCGTTCGGCGCTCCCGCCTCCAGCGGCCTCGGCGACACACCCGTGCCCGCCGACTTCGACGGCGACGGCAAGGCCGATCTCGCCGTGTATCGGCAGGCCAGCGGAGAGTGGCTCGTCTTCGGGACCGCGACCGGCTTCCAGAGCAGACTCTTCGGCGCTCCCGCCTCCAGCGGCCTCGGCGACAGACCCGTCCCCGCCGACTTCGACGGCGATGGCAAGGCGGATCTCGCCATCTACCGGCAATCGACGGGCGGATGGTTGGTCCTCGGCAGTACCACCGGTTTTCAGCAGAACCAGTTCGGGGGTGGGCCCAGCGACATCCCCGTCCCGGGAGACTACGACGCTGACGGCAAGGCCGACCTCGCGATTTATCGGCGTTCGACTGGCGAGTGGTTCGTGCTCCGGTCCCTCGACGGGCTGACGCAGACAGCCGTATTTGGGGCTCCCGGCGACGTGCCGGTTCCGTAGCCTGCGCCGGAACCGCCGCCGGGCGCGCGGCGCGAAGCGTTCGCCCGCGTCTCAGCTGGCGAAAATGCGGTCGTACCGGCCGTACTCGCGGGCGGCGTCCATGAACCACTGGACGCACTGCGGGTTGGCCTGGGGCGGCAGCTCGCACGACGTGGACAGCACGAAGCGCGAGCGCTTGCCCACGGTGTCGATGCAGCGCTTCACCTCGGCCTCGATCTCTTCCTTGGTCGCGCGCTCGAAGATCGTCACGTCGACGTTGCCGATGGCGACCACGCCGCGCTCATTGCCGAGCGTGACCAGCCTGTCGAGCTGGTCGACGTGCAGGGCGGGGTCGGCCTGCTGGTCGAGGTCGATGGTGACGGCGACGAAGCCGACGTCGACGAGGTCCTGGTGGATCTGGTGGGTCGTCCCGCAGATGTGGATGGTGGTCCCGACCTTCTTGGCCTTGAAGTAGTCGACCAGATCCTGGTGGTAGGGCTTGATGAACTCGCGATACGTGTCGGGCCCCACCAGCGAGCACGAGGCGGTGGGATCGGAATAGCTCAACCCGATCTTCGTCGACAGCACCGCGTCGCCCACGCGCTTGGCGTACTCGGTGGCGAAGCGCATCAGCTCGTGCACGAACTGGGGATCGTCGATGGTGTCGAGGCAGAACAGCTCGGGGTTGCGCATGAGCATCGCGATCGTCCACGGTCCCACGTTGACCGAGCCGAGCGGGCTCGGCACCTTCGCCGCCGACAGCGCCTGGCACTGCTCGAGGAACGCGGGCAGCCGCCCGTCCCGGTACGGATCGGGGATCTCCAGCCGGGCCAGCAGGCCCTTGTCGTCCTGGAGCACGTGACGGTCGATCGAGGGCACCACGTAGTCCGAGTACTTGACGTGGCAGCCGATCGCCTCCGCTTCCTTGGCCAGATCGTTGAACGCGATCATGATGTCCGGCTGATAGCGCTCGTAGTAGTTCAGCATGGCCTTGACGGCCTTCTTGGGATTCGTGCAGTACTCCTCGATCGACAGCCCGTCGAGACAGCCGGCGAAGGAGCCGGCGATCGGATACGCCGGCACCCGGTCCGCGAACTGGCCCTTGTAGGCGGCGACCACCCGGTCCCGCGCGCTCACCGTCGTAGAATCCATGGCGACCCGACCTTAACAGAGGAGCCCGCGCATGATCAAACCGTACACCGCCGTCGGTCTCGTCCCCACCGTCCGAGGCATCCGGAAGCGCCAGGACATCCGGATCAACCTCGAGCACCTGCACCACCTGGTGAAGGCGGCGTCGTGGCTGTCCGCCCTGGACATCCCGGTGAGGCTCATCGCCTTTCCGGAGGGCGCGCTCCAGGCCTTCAACGACGAGGTGCTCGACCTCGACCACGTGACGTTCGCCCGGGAGTGCGCGATCGACATCCCGGGCGAGGAAACCGAGGAGCTGGGAAAGATCGCGCGGGAGTACAACGCGTTCGTCATCGCCCAGGCCAAGGCGCGGCATCCCGATCTGAAGGACCGGTTCTTCAACGTCGGCTTCATCATCAACCCGCGCGGCAAGGTGATCCTCAAGCACTACAAGGTCTCGCCGCTGTTCCCGGTCGAGCACTCCGTGTGTCCCCACGACGTCTACGACTGGTGGATCGAGAAGTACGGGCGCAACCTCCAGGCGTTCTGGCCCGTGGTCGACACGGAGATCGGCCGGCTCGGCATCATGATGGCCAACGAGGGCAGCTATCCCGAGAACGCGCGGGCCCTGGCCCTGAACGGCGCCGAGGTCGTCTACCGCGCGTCGTACCCCCACCCGGCCACCGGCAACGAGATCTTCGAGATCCAGAGCCGGGCCCGCGCGCTGGACAACAACATGTACGTCGTCGCCCCCAACATGGGGACGTACTATCTCTTCCCCGAGGAGACGACCCCGATAGACACCTTTGGAGGGCGCTCGTTCATCATCGACTACAAGGGCCGCATCGTGGGCCGCCAGGACTACGGCGCCGGCTCCACCTACGTGGGCGGGGTGATCGACATCGAGGCCCTGCGCGACCACCGGGCCCGCGCCCAGTGGGACAACTGGCTGAAGGACCTGCGCACCGAGCTGTACCAGCTCCTCTACGAAAAGCCGATCTACCCGAAGAACCTCTACCTCAAGCGCGAGCCCATGAAGCACAAGGAATATCGGGACAAGGTCATCCGCCGCCAGATCCGCCTCATGCACGACCGCGGCATCTGGGCCAAGCCCGATTCGCGATGAGGGTCGTCCTACTCGCTTAAGGGCTCCCGATGATCTGGACGTCGGCGGCTTCGATCCGGGTGTCGGCGTGGCCCTGATACGGCAGCGCGCTGCCGACGTAGCGGTCGGCCGTAGCCGGGACTGGCGCCGTGACGACGCTCACCGCGGGCGGCGGCGCGCTGGCCCGCGCGGGGTTCGTGACCTGGACGACGATCTCATCGCCGGGGCGGAGCTGGGAGATGCCGACCCCCGCGTTGCCGGAGCGAAGCGTCGCGCTGGGGGCGATGTGCACGACGGCCCCGTTGGCGAGCACGACCTCCCGATGCGCCGGCTCCACGCGCGAGACCGTGCCCATCACGTACTGGCCCGCCGGAGCCGGCGCCGCGGCGCCCGTGGGCAGGTAGCCGACGGGCATGGCGTCACGCACGAAGACGCGGGCGCCCGGCTGGAGCGTGCTGATCGCGGGAGACTGTTCCCACACCATCGTGTTCGGAGCGACCCGCACGATGCGGCCGTCCTGGAAGGTGATGGTCTGGTTCAGCGGGTCCGCGTCGGCGACGATCCCCGTCACGTTCACCGGCGGCGATCCGATCGTCACGGCGGGCGCCGGCGCGGCGACGGCAGGCGCGACGGCGACGGGCGGAGGCGACGGAACCAATATGTGCGTGGGTGGAGTCGCCGGCGTCACCGTGGCGGTCGAGGTTCCCGGCGGTAACAGCACGGCGGTCGCTCCCGGCCTGACGGCTTCCAGAAGCACCGGCTGGCCGTTGATGGTCAGCGTGGCCCCCGGCGGGATCTGGACGATCCGCCCGTCGGTGAAATGCACGGTGCGCGTCGTCGGATTGACGTAGCTGACCACGCCCCGGATTTCCATCTGCGTCCACGCCACCGTCGCCACCAGCAGCGCCCCGAGGCCCAATGTCACCGCAATTCGTCTGATCATCGAAAGTCCCTCCCGGTGTCCGGGAGTGGGATGCAATCGCGTCGCCAGCGAGATCGGCGTCGGCTATCGGCCGGAGAGTTTCATGATCCCGAAGACGACGGCGATCGTGATCGCGACGATGACCCAGACGGTGAGCTTGGGGAAGTGGAACAGCTCGGCGAGGCCGACGGCCACGCCGGCGGCGATGACGACGCCGCCGGCCAGGACCAGACCGGTTTGCGAGCGCCGGCGTCTCATCGCCGACCTCGAATGCCAACCGCGCGCAGATCTCGCGATCGAAGCAGGCCGCCGGCATCCTCGATCACCGTGTCGACGTCGGGCCGCGCGAGGGCGCCCATGGTCACGACGCGAACGTGCGCGCCGGACGCCCACGGACGCCACGCCAGGTTCGCCGCCGCGAAGAGCGCGAGGGTAGGAGCGCCGACGGCCGCCGCGAGATGCGTCACCCCGGAGTCGTTGCCGAGGAAGAGGGTCGCGTGGTGGAGCGCGCCCGCCAGCGTCTCGAGCGGCGGGTCCACCAGCGCGCACGCCGGGACGCGCAGCCGATCGTGCAGCCGCGCGACCGCATCGCGATCGGCGGGCCCCTCGTGGACGACGATCTGCGCCCCGAACGCGCCGGCGACCGCCCCGGACGCGTTAGCGACCGCCTCGGCCGCGAGGGCGAATCCCTCCACGGCCCAACGCTTGGCGACTCCGCCGGCGCCCGGATGCAGGATCACCAGCGGGCGCCCGCCATCCCAGCCCGCGGCGAGCAGCGCGCGGCGACCGGTCTCGACGACGTCCGCGCGGAGAGCGATCGGCTCGCGCCACGCCGCGTCGCTCGCCCCGCCCGTCGCGAGCGGCGCCACCGACCCGAGGAGATGCTCCCAGACCGTGAGCGGTTCCACGGGCACGCTGGGAGCGATCACGCCCTCGGCCGCGAGCGAACGAAGGCGATGCGTGAAGTGAGCGTCTCGGCTGGCGAACCACGAAACGACCCGCGCGCCCTCCAGGAGCTGGCGCAGATGTCCCGCCGGCTCGTGGGTCGTGAACAGCGCGTCGAGTCCGAGCGTATCGAAATCGAGCGGCCGGTCCACGACCTCGAGCGCGGCCAGCAGCCGGCCGATCCGCGGTTGAGCGGCGAGGACGACCTCATGGTCGGGAGCGCCCGCACGGAGCGCGCGCACGGCGGGAATCGCGAGCAGCACGTCGCCGAGCGCGCCCGGATGCAGGACAACCGTGCGCACTACACGCGTAATAGCGACAGGGCCGCGTCGTGCAGGCGGCCGTTGGTGGCCAGCGCGGTGCCCGTGTAGATCGTGGGGCGGCCGTCGAAGTCGGTGAAGCGTCCGCCCGCTTCCTCGACCACGATCTTGCACGGGGCCAGGTCCCACGGCTTGAGGTCGGCCTCGGCGTAGATCTCCGAGCGGCCGTCGGCGACGAACCCATAGCCGATGTAGTCGCCGAATCCGCGCTGGCGGCCCGACGCGTCGACGAGGCGGAGGAAGCCCTCCCAGTTCGGCCCGCGGCGCAGGATGTCGAGACCGGCGTGGATGAGATAGGCCGCGCCGAGGTCGGCCACGTCCGACACGTGAACGGGGACACCGTTGAGCTGGGCCCCGCCGCCGCGGCGCGCGGTGTACATCTCGCCGGTCGCGGGATTGTGGATGACGCCGGCCACCACCTCGCCGTCGTCCTCCAGCGCGATCAGCGTGGCCCAGATCGGAATGCGGCGGACGAAGTTCTTGGTGCCGTCGATGGGATCGATGATGAAGCGGCGCTCGCGCGGTCCCTGCGCGCCGAACTCCTCGCCGAGCACGCCGACGTCGGGAAAGGCCTCGCGCAGGATGCCCACGATGGCCTGCTCGGCCTCGCGATCGGCCTGGGTCACGGGGGTGAGATCGGGCTTGATCGTGATCTCGAAGCCGCCGTGGTAATAGCCGAGGGCGATCTTGCCGGCGGCCCGCGCCGCGTCCACCGCCGCGGCCAGCGCGCGGTCGAGCGCGGCCGGGGTCAGGGCTCCCACTCGCCCCGCTCCTCCAGCACGCCCTTGAACACATCGAGCGCGTCCACGACCACGGGCATGCCGCCGTACGTCACCTGCTGGAAGATCACCTCGGCGATCTGCTGGCGCGTCGCCCCCACGTTCAGCGCGGCGTGGACGTGGGCGCGCAGCTCGTGGGGCCGGTGCAGCACGGTCAGCGACGCCACCGCGCACAGCTCGCGCTGGGCCTGGGTGATGACCTCGCGACTGTAGAGCTTGCCGGTGAAGAACATCGACAGCTCGCGCGCGAGGTCCTTGTCGAACTTCTTCCACGTCTCGAACCCGGTGCCGCCCTTGAGCGAGTGGAAGAGCTTCTGGGCCGTGCGCTTCGTGCGTTCTCTCAGGTCAGTGTCGTCATTCATCGGAGCGCCTGCCCGGAACGTGCGTGGGTGGCCTGGCCAAGGAGGTGCCCGGCTTCGTTCATCTCGACTCTTCTGCGCATGCCAGGGGTCCTTTCGCGTTCATGCTACGCTCGACGCATCAGGCGTGCTCATGGTTCGCGAGCCGGCCCACGATATCCCAGGAGCGAGGACGAGACAATGCTGAACCCGCACATCTTCCGCGCCTACGACGTCCGCGGACGCGTGGGCGAGGACATCAACGCCGACGTCTTTCGCGCGGTCGGACGGGCGTATGCCACGCTCGTCCGCCGCCGCGGGGGCCGGCGCATCGCGGTGGGCCAGGACAACCGTCTCTCCTCGGCCGAGCTGAAGGCGGGCTTCGTGGAAGGCGTCCGCGCCGCCGGCGTCGACGTGATCGACATCGGCCTGGTGACCACGCCCATCCTCTACTTCGCCACCGCGCACTGGCCGCTCGACGGTGGCGCCAACATCACGGGCAGCCACAACCCGATCGAGTACAACGGCGTCAAGATGGTCCACGCCGGCGCCGCCCCCCTCACCGAGGACGAGATCCAGTCGCTCCGCAAGATGGCCGAGGCCGGCGACTTCGAATCGGGCCAGGGCGGGCTCGAGACGAAGAGTCCGCGCGAGGCCTACTTCGCGACCATCACCGCGATCATCCGGCTCGCGCGGCCGCTCAAGGTCGTGGTCGACGCCGGCAACGGGATCGCCGGCACCTACGCGCCGGAGCTGCTGCGACAGCTCGGGTGCGAGGTGATCGAGCAGCACTGCGAATCCGACGGGAGCTTTCCCAATCACCTGCCCGATCCGGAAGACGAGCACAACGTGGTCGACTTGCAGGCGCGCGTGGTCGAGGAGCGCGCGGATCTCGGGGTCGCCTACGACGGCGACGCGGATCGCGTGGGCATCGTCGACGAGCGCGGACGCCGGCACGAGGCCGATCTGATCCTGGTCCTGCTCGCCCGCGATCTCCTCACCCGCCACCCCGGCGCGCCCATCGTGTTCGACGTGAAGTCGTCCCAGTCGCTGGTGGACGACATCAAGAGTCACGGGGGCGTGCCGGTCATGTGGAAGACCGGCCACTCCCACCTCAAGCGCAAGATGCGGGAGGACGGCATCCTGCTGGGGGGCGAGGTCAGCGGCCACATGTTCTTCGGCGAGAACTATTACGGGGTCGACGACGGCATCCTCGCCTCGGCCAAGGTCATCGAGATCGCCGCGCGCTCGTCCGAGCCGATCTCCCGGCTCTTCGACTCGGTGCCGCATCTGAAGGCCACGCCGGAGCTGAAGGCGATGTGCCCGGACGCCGAGAAGTTCCGGGTGATCGAGGAGCTGTCGCGCGACCTCAAGCAGCGCTACCCGACCATCGACATCGACGGGGCCCGCGTGCTCTTCCCCGACGGGGGCTGGGGCCTCGTGCGCGCCTCGAACACCAATCCGTATCTCACCCTCCGCTTCGAGGCCCACACCGACGACGAGATCGACCAGATGAAGCGCGTGATCTACGACGCGCTCCGCCGCTACCCGTTCGTCACCCTCCCGGCCTGACCCCTCCGTGACGCGCGGTCGCCGCCGCCTTGGCCAGATCGCGCTCGTCGTCGGCTCCGTCCTCTTCGTCCTCGGCGCGCTGGAGGCCACGCTGCGCTGGCGGCCGCTGCTGCTCGGCCACGAGTTCGCCAACGGCGCGCTCAGCCGGTACACGACCAAGGCCGGCGGCATCTACTACTACGACCGCCGCCTGCGTATCCATTTCATGATCCCGAACTACCGCACCACGATGTACTACAACGGCTACGTGTGGGAGCACGAGACCGACGCGCTGGGCTTCCGCAACCGCCCGCTCTACGCGCCGGCCGACGTCGTCCTGGTCGGCGATTCCGTCGTCTACGGCCACGGCGTGAACTTCGAGCACACGGTCGGACATCTCCTCGAGCGACGCTCGGGACTCCGGGTGGCCAACCTCGGCCGCCAGGGCGACTGCGCGTTTCAGGAAGCCTACCTGCTCACCGAACACCTGCCGACGTTCCGGCCGCGCGTCGTGGTACACGTGTTCTCCCCCAACGACATCGAGGACCTGTACGTGCACCTGAACCCCGCGGCCATGCGGGAGTTCCTCGCGCAGCCGGTCGACAAGATCACCTACCCGCCGCGGACCGATCCCGCCCAGCTCCTCGCCGAGCGCGAGCGGGGGCTCCGGAATCGCCGGCTCTGGCGGCGGCTCGAGGACGAGCTGTACGTGATGAAGATGGTCCGGTGGCTCCGTTTCCGCGTCCGCGAATGGCGCGCGTCCCCGTCGCGTGCCGAAGCGGCCCCCTCCGATCCGCGGACCCGACACGACGTTTCGAACGTGAGCACCGATCCTTCGTCGCTCGGGTGGCGCTACACGGCGCACGCGCTCGCCTACATGAAGCGCCTGACCGACGGGGCCGGCGCCCGGCTCGTGATGGCGCCGTTCGTCCAGGGACGCCAGCTCGAGATCCTGCGGGACATCGCCGCCCGCCACGCCATCGAGATGGTCGACACGGCTCCACTCTTCACCGGCCCGACGGTCCTGCCCAACGACGGCCATCTCTCCCCCCACGGGGCTCAGGTGATGGCTGACCTGATCGCCGCGCGCCTCGACCGCCGGCCCTAGACGGGCCCCGAGCGCCGCACGAATTGTCCCCGGCGGCGGCGGCGGCTGCGTATCATATTTTGGACATTGAATCGAAGGAGGAGGTGACCGACCATCGGGAGCGAATCGCCTGACCGACATCGAGGGGGAGGCCGCTCCATGGGCGAGGTTCACGTCAAGGCCAGGCTCACGAACGCGATCGACGAAGCGCTCGTCCGGCGCGGCACGCTGACGCCCGATCGGGTCAGGAGCTGCGAGGTCGACGCGTTCGTCGATACCGGAGCGTCGCGCACGGTGTTGCCGGCGGAGGTCGTCGAGCGCCTCGGTCTGGCCATCCGCGGCCAGGTAGCCGTCGGCTATGCGGACGGCCACGAAGAGGCGGTCGGCATGACGGAACCGCTGGTCGTCGAGATCGACGGTCAAGACACGGCCGACGAGGCGCTGGTGCGGGGCGATCAAGTCCTGATCGGACAGACGGTCCTCGAGAAGCTGAACCTCCTCGTCGATTCTGCCGGCCGGCGACTCATCCCGAATCCCAGGCGTCCGGCCAACAGGGTGTGACAGGCGCGGTGAACATCGGGAACAAGCTCGCCACGTTCGTGAGGCAGCAGCGCGAGGGCATCCGCTTCTGCGCGCTGTTCGCGCTGTTCACCGCGGTGGCGTTCGCGATTCTCTACGCCGGCCAGAACGTGCTGGTGGTGCCGCTCAACCGTCACCTGGCCTGGATGACGGAGAAGTTCATCCGGCTCGTCGGCGTCCACGCTTCGTCGTCGGGCGGCGTGGTGAGCCTGAGCGGCTTCGCGGTCGAGATCAAGAACAACTGCAACGCGATCTACGAAGTCGGGCTCTACACGGCCGCCGTCTGGGCCTATCCGGCGTCGTGGCGCGAGCGGCTGTTCGGCACCCTGGTGGGCGCGGGCGTGCTCTACGTCGTCAACTTCCTGCGCATCCTGACCCTGCTGACCGTCGGCCTCATGTACCGATCGTGGTTCGAGGCCACGCACCTCTATGCCTGGCAACTGGTCTTCCTCGTCGTCGTCGGCGCCTGCTGGATCGCCTGGGTTAGCCGGATTCGCCCGGTCGCTTAAGGCGACCTGGCCCCGCGCGCTGCTCGGGCTGCTCGCGTGCCTGATCGCGACCGCGCTGCTGTGGGCGGTCGTCGCGCCGCTCTACGCCAACGGCCTGGCCGCGATCGGGCGCGCGCTGAGTCCCCTGCTCGAGTCGTCGCCCGAGACGCGATACGTCGTCGACGGCGCCCAGGTGCTCGTCCAGCGTCCCACGTGGCTGCCCAAGCAGCAGCGGACCATGCCGCTGAACTGGCCGGTGTGGCTTCCCGCGGCGAACTTTGGACCGCCGCTCCTCACCGCCCTGATCCTCGCCGCCCCCGGCTGGGGCTGGCGACGGCGCGGGCGCGCGCTCGCGATCGGATTGATCCTGCTCACGCTCACCCAGATTGCGTTCTTCGTGGTGACGATCGTGGCCACGCAACAGAGCCCGGTGATGAGCCCGGACGGGATGATCCAACCCGCGGGATACTCACCGATCAAGCAGCCGATCTTCTACGCGCTCTACTCCTTCTTCGACGCGATGGGCCGCGGCTTCTTCGCGCTCCTGATCTTCCTCGCCCTCATCGCGTTCACCTGGGACCCCACGGCCGCCGCCGCCCCCGCGCCGACCGCCCCTCGTCGCGTCGGTCGCAACGCTCCCTGCCCCTGCGGCAGCGGCCTCAAGTACAAGCGCTGCTGCGGCGCCTGACGCTCATCTCTCGATGTTGCGCTCGCGCTTGACGTGGGGCAGGCAGTCGTCGGCCACGTCCCAGGGGCCGCCTCTGTTGCCGCGGAGATCGTTGTCGACGAAGGTTCCGCGCCCGCCTTCGTGGACGCGAATCCCCTGATATCCGTTGCCCGTGATCCGGTTCTCCCGCACGACCGGGTCGCCACCCTTCCTGACGTCGATCCCGACGTATCGGCTGGCGAGGATCTCGTTGTCCTCGAAGGTGCCCCGGCCGCTGCTGTGCACGAAGACCCCGTTCTGCTTCGTGTCACGGATGCGGTTGCGCCGGACCGTCGGATGGCCGCCGTCCTTGACTTCGATCCCGGAATACCCGCTGGCGAGAATGTCGTTGTCTTCGAACGTGCCCCGCCCGTGACCGTAGATGAAGACGCCGTTCTGCTCGGCGTCACGGATCCGGTTCCGCCGGACCGTCGGATCGCCACCCTCTTTCACCAGGATCCCGGACAGGGCGTTCGCGAAGATGTCGTTGTCTTCGAACGTCCCTCGACCGTGTTCGTGGACGAGGATCCCGGCGTATCGCCCATCGTGGATCCGATTGCGCCGGACGGTCGGATCCGCGTGGCCACGCACGACGAGACAACAAAAGGCTTGGCTCGTGAGGTCGCAGTGATCGAGCTCGATCGAGCCCGCCGTGATGTCTACGCAGGACCACCGTTGACCGCGGCTGGTTTGACGCAGCGTGAAGTTCGTGACGCGCCCGAACGACGCCGTGCACTTCAGCGCGTCCGCCCCTTTGGTCTCGACGACGATGGCGTCACGCGGTCCGTCGCCGATCAACGTCAGCGACTTGTCGAGCACGATGGCTTCTCGGTACGTGCCCGGCTTGACCACGATCACTCCGTCCGTCCGGGCCGCGCGGATGGCGTCACCGATGGTCGTGAAGTCGCCCTTCCCGCGCGCGTCCACGACGAGTTCTCGGCGGGGCCTCGGCTCGGCGGCGTGATCGAGGGTGGGCGCGGGCGGCTTCGCGTCGGCGCGCTCGACGGCGAGCGTGCGTGCGGCCGCGACCGGCGATCCTCCGCCCGCTGGCCGCAGGACGCCCATGATTTTCAGACGCTCCTTGAAGTCGCGCGCCATCTTCGCGACGATGCGATGGGGCGCGGGAGACTCCCACGACTCGAACCGGACCGGGCGCCAATCGAACCACTGAAACGCGTGGATCTCGTTGGCCCACTCGTTGCCCTCGCGCCACGCCGGATCGTTCATCTCGTCGGTCTCGATGTAGTAGACGGGCAGGATCACCCCTGCCAGGGCGGGCCCGAGCTTCGCCTGGCGTTGCTTGAACAGGTTGTATTCCTCGCGACAGGCGTCGCTGAGAAAATAACCGGGCGTGATGATGGGAATGAGAAAGTACGCCTCCGAGAGAGATTCGATCAGCTCGTTGCTCCAACGATCACCCCACTTGATGGCCGCGATGTCCTGGAAGACTTCGACGTTCAAGCGGGTCTGCACTCGAATCTCGCCCTGGAGGCGCTCCCGGAGAAGCGTCAGACGGCCGTTATCGTGCTGATCAACAAGATGAACGTAGCTGAAGAACGCCTTCGGGGGATTCATCCCGACCGGCATCCTGCACCTCGGGCAACGGCGCTGTCAATCACCCGCTGGCACCGCCCACCAGCTCGTCGCAGCCGGTGAGCGTGTCGTCGAGGGAGCCGAACGCCATCGGACGAGCTCAGCACCCGGCTTGAATTGGGGGGCCCCGGCTGGGACACTGTACGCTATGCCCTCCCCCGGCCGACCCGACCCCGCAACGTCCCGCAGCGTGCTCGCCCTCACCGTGTCGCGGCTCCTGCTGGCCGCGGCGCTCGTGGTCCCGACGTTGGCCCTCGCGCAGGGTGCGAGCTCGCGCGCGGTGAACGGCCCGGCCATCTCGATGTACGGCGACCTCAAATACCAGTCGGGGTTCACGCACTTCGAGTACGCGAATCCCGAGGCGCCGAAGGGCGGCGACATCAAGATGGCGGCCTTCGGGACGTACGACACCCTCAACCCCTTCACGCTCAAGGGCGTGGCCGCGGCGGGGCTCGGCGAGATCTTCGACAGCCTCATGGTCGGCTCCGCCGACGAGCCGTTCTCGTATTACTGCCTGGTCGCCGAGACCGTCGAGACGCCGGCGGACCGCTCGTGGGTGGCCTTCACCCTGCGTCCCCAGGCGCGCTTCCACGACGGCACCCCCATGACCGCCGACGACGTCATCTGGACGTTCGAGACCCTCAAGACCAAGGGCCAGCCGTTCTTCCGCAGCTACTACGGCAGCGTGGCCAAGGTGGAGAAGCTCGGCGACCGCAAGGTGAAGTTCTCGTTCTCCCCCGGCGACAACCGTGAGCTGCCGCTGATCCTGGGTCAGCTGCCCGTGCTCTCGAAGGCCTACTGGAGCAAGCGCGACTTCGAGAAGACCACGCTGGAGCCACCCCTGGGCAGCGGGGCCTACAAGATCCAGTCGTTCGAGGCCGGGCGGTCCATCACCTATCGGAGGGTCAAGGACTACTGGGCGGCCAAGCTGCCCATGAAGGTCGGCACCGACAACTTCGAGTCCATCCGCTACGACTACTATCGCGACTTCAACGTGGCCATCGAGGCCTTCAAGGCCGGCCAGTACGACCTGCGCAACGAGAACGTCGCCAAGAACTGGGCCACCGCCTACACCGGTCCCGCCGTCGCCGCCGGCATGATCAAGAAGGAAGCGATCAAGCACGAGATCCCCACGGGCATGCAGGGGTTCGGCTTCAACACCCGGCGGCCGGTGTTCCAGGACGCGCGCGTGCGGCGCGCGCTGGCCTACGCCTTTGACTTCGAGTGGACGAACAAGAACCTCTTCTACGGCTCCTACACCCGCACCAAGAGTTACTTCTCGAACTCCGAGCTGGCCTCGCGGGGTCTGCCCGGTCCGGACGAGCTGGCCGTGCTCGAGCCGTTCAAGGGCAAGGTGCCCGACGAGGTCTTCACCAAGGAATACCAGCCGCCGACGACCGACGGCAGCGGCAACATCCGCGAGGGCGCCCGCGAGGCCCTGCGCCTGCTCGGCGAGGCGGGTTGGACGGTGAAGAACGGCAAGCTCGTCAACGCCAAGGGCGAGCCGCTGGCCTTCGAGGTCCTCATCGACGAGCCGACGTGGGAGCGCATCGTCCTGCCCTTCACCAAGAACCTCGAGCGCCTCGGCGTGGCCGCGCGCCTGCGCACGGTGGACGCCGCCCAGTACCAGAAGCGCCTCGAGGACTACGACTTCGACATGGTCGTGGTCCTGTGGCGACAGTCGATGTCGCCGGGCAACGAGCAGCGCGATTTCTGGGGCTCGGCGGGAGCGACCAGCCCCGGCACCCGCAACCTCGCGGGCATCCGCGATCCCAGCATCGACAAGCTGATCGAGACGCTCATCCAGGCGCCCGACCGCAAGGCCCTGGTCGCGCGCACCCGCGCGCTCGATCGCGTGCTGCTGTGGGGGCACTACGTGATCCCGCACTTTCACCTGCAGGCCTTCCGGGTGGCCCACTGGGATCGGTTCTCGCGCCCCGCGATCGCCCCCAAGTACACGTTCGGGTTCGACACGTGGTGGATCGATCCCAAGAAGGCCGCCGCACTCCAGAAGTGGAAGGGAGAAAGCTCGAAGTAATTGCTCGCCTATACCTTTCGCCGATTGCTGTTCATGATTCCGACCCTGCTCGGGATCATGGTCGTCAACTTCGTGATCGTGCAGGCCGCCCCCGGCGGCCCCGTGGACGTGATGATCGCGCGCATCAAAGGTCACGGGGCCGAGGCCACCGCGCGGGTCGGCGGCTCCGCCGGCGGCGAGGTCGCCTCGGCCCCGGTGAACGAGCCGCCCCGGACCAGCGGCGAGGCCCGCTACCGCGGCGCCCGCGGAATCGACCCGGACCTGATCCGCCAGCTCGAGAAGCAGTACGGCTTCGACCGCCCGGCCCGCGAGCGCTTCCTCCTGATGCTCGGCAACTACGTCCGCTTCGACTTCGGCCAGAGCTTCTTCCGCGACCGGCGCGTGATCGACCTCATCCTCGAGAAGCTGCCGGTGTCGATCTCGCTCGGGCTGTGGACCACGCTCTTGATCTATCTCGTGTCGATCCCCCTCGGCGTGGCCAAGGCCGTGCGCGACGGCTCGACCTTCGACATCTGGACCAGCGGGGCCGTGATCGTGGGTTACGCGATCCCCGGCTTCCTGTTCGCGATCATGCTGATCGTGCTCTTCGCGGGCGGCAGCTTCCTGGCCTGGTTCCCGCTGCGCGGCCTCACCTCGGACCACTGGGCCATGCTGTCGTGGCCGGCCCGCGCGGCGGACTATTTCTGGCACATCACGCTGCCCGTCATCGCGCTGCTGGTGGGCGGCTTCGCCGGGCTCACCATGCTGACCAAGAACTCGTTCCTGGAGGAGATCGGCAAACAATACGTGGTCACCGCACGGGCCAAGGGACTGGCCAAGGGCCGGGTGCTCTACGGCCACGTGTTCCGCAACGCGATGCTGCTGGTCGTCGCGGGCTTCCCGGCCGCGTTCGTGGGCATCCTGTTCACGGGCGCGCTGCTCATCGAGGTGATCTTCTCGCTGG